>Ga0209367_1010797_pt1 | contig 12188 bp, 6 predicted proteins | sample WorMetLIZISLAND2_FD_187412 | JGI IMG/M metagenome (GOLD analysis project Ga0209367, IMG submission 187412) | Marine gutless worms symbiont microbial communities from Max Planck institute for Marine Microbiology, Germany - Olavius geniculatus... ... | reverse complement strand
AATGCCGAATGTTGTTATCTGCAATAAACTTTTAAAGACTTAATTAGCGCACAATAAACAAAAGGTGCTTTATTTAGCAAAATTATAAGTTCCTATAACACCTGTGTTCAAAATTGTCACTCCAAAATGCTGACATCGATGAACTCAAAACACGTCTCGTCAACGAGTGGGCGCAGTTCGACCAGTCGATCATTGATGCCGCGACCAGCCAGTGGCGCCGCTGTCTGAGCGCTTGTGTCCGTGCAAGTGGGGCACACTTTGAGCACAGGTTCTGACAATTTTGAATACAGGTGTTATATGAACTTATAATTTTGCTAAATAAAGCACCGTTTGTTCATTGTGCGTTAATTAAGTCTTTAAAAGTTTATTGCAGATAACAACATTCGGCGTTATGTAGCAATTTGGAACATTTGCGTTTAACACGGTAAGGTGATGACGCAAATTATATATATATTTGTATCGTTTGCCATCTTTCTGCAAAAAATTATCAAAATCGGTGGAAATTTGACGCAGTTCTGACAAAAACAAATCTGCTTAGTTTTTTTGGGGACACGGTGTATATCCAGCTCTTTCCTCTGCTGCCCCTATGTCTTTCTCCAGTTGTGTTTAAAATCTGCTGTCCACGAAATCTTTCTTTTATGCGTTGACAGCGATGCTGGCTAAATATAAGCTGTCATAAAGATGTCTCATTAGGCATGCTGCATTAGTTTTACTACTTAGTTGTAATGCCTTTTCTTCTTAAGTCTACTGTTTTACGTTTCTGCTTTCGTGGTGAATAAAAACATAAAATAAGCTATCGTGTAGGCGTATAGAGCGAAAACTAAAATATTTCCTGTGTGAAGGATGCCCAGCTGATTTCGCGCATGCTCCGTCAGTGAACGGATGCTACAAAGTGGTGCCCAGTAAACTAAGCTGGGCCGATGCCGGATCCGAATGTCGATCAGCTCATAAAGATGCTCACCTCGTTATCATCAATGACGCACAGGAACAGGCTGCAGTTGCCACAATGCTTTCATCTGGCAACCGTTAGTTGAATACTTTGCCGTTTGGTTTACAATACTAATTTCTCTTGCTTACAATGTAGGCCTAATGCCTAAAAGTAAAAACAAAACTAAACTTGAAACTTGAATAGTGCAGGCTACATGTGCGACAAAAAATGCGAGAAACTGGGCGGAATAATAAGCCTGAAACTGCTTCAGCTTTTAGCTTTGTTCAGTTCCGTTGTGGAAAATATACTGCGTGAACCCAAAAGGTCGCTTGGTTTGCATTCTCTTGACAGTGCAGAAGTAAAAATTGGGTGAGGTGGAAAGCTGAACGGTCATTTGATGGCAAGTTCTGTCGGGAATATTCACATAAGAAATTATTACAATTTGATAACTTTTCTTGAAGTTAGGCCTACAACCGAAAATGCCAGGGATGTTTTGTAGACACAGTGTACAAATGAAATGTGACACTTCATCGCGCGACACTTCATCGGGCGAGCAGTCGTCCACGTGTCCAGCACCGTAATTTATTTAATATCAAAATCGTACATGTAGTACATAAGAACGCAAAAGAAAAAAGCTAATAAAATAAAAAAAAATACACAGTAATACCAAGCACAAAATACAAAGTGCGCTATACGAGCACTAATCCGTACATAACGACGCAATTGCCTGGCAAATGTCTAATGACACAAAATTATCATCGATCAGCCTATACAGCTATAAAAAAATCGGACCCCAATACATTTTCAAATACACCTTACTTCAACCATCAGTGGTTTTGTGATATCACATGACCGCTGTCGTTAACTGTTATGTGTCAGGTGCAATTATTTCAGAGGCAACGCGAAGTGTGTGCTCTTACAGCAGTGACTATCCGTATATGTCCGTGTGGACGGCAGGACAGCGCATAGTCCCGACGACTGGATCTAGGTTCATCTGGCGAGTTATCACGACAGATGAGCGAAATGGGATACACCACCGTGACACGGTGACCGAAATGGCATACACCAACTGGCACCCAGGACAACCTAATAATTACGAAAATCGAGAGGCGTGCATGGTGCTGTACGGCAGTAGTTGGTACCAATGGGCTGACCGCCAATGTAGCGGTAACTGGTGTCCTCTCTGTGAAATAGATATGCCATAATTTGACGACACATACCTTCGTCTCTGTCGTGTCCGAATAAGATTTTTGACATAGATTTGTGATATAATCGAAATTATTTGTGGCACGGACTCACGTCTTTTTGCTATTGATATGTTTCTTTAAACTGGAGACTTTGCTAAGTTGCACGAACTGTAGTCTGTAGTGTCTGCGTAGCCCGGTGAACTGTTGTATAGAAACTAACGCCATGAAGAACTGGTACAAACTGTTATTGGATGGCGTGCTGCAAGATTCGTTTCTGCATATTAACAATGAGTAAACTGAGCAAAGCTCACGTGACGTGCGATAGCAGTGGTCCTGTCACTTTGGCAATCAGTGTAGGCCCTAACAGCGATAAGATATTAATGCATCTTGAAAGAATACTTAAATGTGAGGCCTCCATACGAAAGACTCCTTAAATTTAAGAGATCGAAACTTAGATTCTTAAAAACGTACGTACGTTCTATGCTAAAAATGTCATACGCAGGTTGTACAGGTACATCTCCAGCCATTTCGGCGCAATTCACTCTTGAAATGTGTGTCGCAGGCGGAAATCGCAACAAAAATCACTAAAAACCCCTATTTTGTGGGTTCAAGGTCATTTAAGGTCATCGACGTTGACACCAATAAAAAGCTTGTCGCTGCAGTGCTTGTTATGCTAAGCAGCATGTCTGTACCTACCTGCAACCGTTTTCACGCCACACAAGATAATTGCGGTAAAATAACCATTGTAGGGGGGGGGTAGCCGTCTTTCACAACCACCCGCACCGGCCTCCTTGAACCTAGGGGGTCGAGACTTGGGCTGCTAAAATCTACGTTTAGTGCTGCAGATTTCATACGCAGGTTGTCTTGGTCTATCTCCAGCCATTTCTTCGCAATTCAGCTTGAAATGTGCGCTGCATCCAAAAATTGCGAAAAATTCACTAAACCCCTTTTTGGTGGGTTCAAGGTCATTCAAGGTCATCGATGTTTATAAATCTAAAAATCCTGTCACCAGTGCTTGTTATGATAAGCAACATGCGTGTACCTATCTGCAACCGTTTTCACACTAGAAGAGCCAATAGGGTCAAAATAACGTTTTTTTAGCGGGGGAACACTCGGTGATCAGTCGGTGCGCAACGACCAGTACATCGACTAAGCACGAGTCATATTCCGAGTAAGGGGCGGGATTTCTTCCCTTTTACTTCTATTTTTTCTTACAAAATTTTATCTTTTTGGCATTATGGTGTGGATGCGTTATGGTCGTCTAAAGTTAAGCTGCTAATGTTGGAAATATATTCTCTCTTTGTCTGTCAAGCAAGCTCTCTGTAAATTTCTGTCTGTCGCTTAAAGACTGAGGATTTGCGATGTGTTAAATGTGTATGAAAGAGATTGTGTGAGATAGACATAGGGGATAGGCAGTGCGTGATTGACAGACGTGAGATGCTGTTTTGAGGTAGAGATGCTGTTTTTTCTCTCTCTCTCTTCTTTCTTTTTGTATTTACTAGTTAAGATGTGTAACCGTACCATTATATTATTTAGTTAATGCATACTTAGTCATGTACCCCTTGTCTATCTCTGTATTACTTCTATCTCTGTCCAAAGACATTTACTCACGACATTATGCATTTATGACAGTACGGGGATTTATGTTAAGATGATGCGTTTACTATGTGGTATGAGAAGTTGTGCGAAAAGATGACCGTGAGAAATAGATGATGTGTGATCATTGGATGATAGTTTTTCTGCCGCTTTGAAACGATGAGCGATAAGCCGGTAACTTAAGCTAAGTTTGCACGATCAACAGTTCAACGATTTTTTTTGCTACCGATATAACTAAAGGGGATGTCAGACGAACGACAAAGTCGGCCGACTTTTGTGGGCGTGGTTTAGTCGACCGACAAAATTGGCCGACAAAATCGGTGAACCATGACACACGGCCGATATTTTTGTCTGCTACTTCGTACAATATCAGCTAGCACAACAGCCGAATGCAGATCGCAAAAATAATATTTGCATCACTTTTTGTCTGCATCTAATGAACAAAAATAATAACAAACAAAACTAGAAATTTGGGGCAAAGCCTAATGTGAGTCCGCCCGGCGCCCTAAGTCCGATTGGGGGAGAAATTTTGAGGGGTGAAATTCCCCCAGTAGCAAAGTCACGTGGCCCGCACACAAATGCATTACCATACGCAAAACGCACACTATTGACAAACATTAAACATTAGCCGCATAATCTCTGGTGTTAGTGGACCAAAGTTCACCAAATTTTTTTTATTCAACGCCGTATTAATTGTACTTGATAGCACTTTTTACCGCTTGTCGATAGCTCTATTCGTTCTAGAGATATTTGCGGTCAAACTCGAAAGTTGTCGTAAAACGTACTAAATTTTGCACGTTTTTTGCCCTCCCAAATTTTGAGGGGGCAGTGTGCCCTAAAAGTTGTACCCGCGTTATCACCCCCATCTAGCAGCATGGCACGTGGCAAAGTTTCATGAAGCTACTCCCCTTGGCTCCAAAGTTCTCGCGGCTAATACGCTACATTTTAACCCAATTTTTCATCAGCCTTTGAAAAAAATTGTAAAGGGGGCCCCCGTCCCTGATGAGAGGTACGCTAGTAAGACTTGGTCATTCTCCAGCACGTGTAAAAATTTGGGGGCGCATCACCACCTAGGGGCCGAAATATGTCCTTCCGAAAAATTTGATTTGGGTGGGTAAACATTAGCCGCGTAATCTCCTGTGTTAGTGGACTGAAGTTCAGTTAATTCCGCGTTGAACAAAAGAAATTTGGTGTAGTTGATAACGCCGTTTACCGCTTGTCGATATCTTTATCCAGTTTAGAGATATTTGCGGTCAAACTCGAAAATTGTCGTAAAACGTACTAGATTTTGCACGTTTTTTGCCCTCCCAAATTTTGAGGGGGCGGTGCCCCCTAAAAGTTGTACCCGCGTTATCACCCCCATCTAGCAGCACGTCACGTGGCAAAGTTTCATGAAGCTACTCCCTTTGGCTCCAAAGTTCTCGCGGCTAATACGCTAGATTTAAAGCCAATTTTTGACCCCCCTTTGAAAAAAGTTGTAAGGGGGGCCCCCATCCCCGGTGGGGGTGCGCTAGTAAGACTTGGCCATTCTCTAGCGCGGGTAAAATTTGGCGGCGCAGCACCCCATAGGGGCCGAAATATGGTCTTCCGAAAAATGTGCTTTCGGTGGGTTTAATTCAACATCGAGATCTCCAAGGTCACTGGACCAAACTTCACCGGACTTGTTTTGCCTAACGCAGGAGGAATCGCGGTAGACGAAATAAAAATCCGATTTTGAAAATCTTCATCTGTTTCGGAGATATTTGCCGCCGAACTTCAAAGTCATCCGAAATCGAGCCAAATTTTGCATGTTTTTTCACCCCCGAAATTTTTTTGGGGTGTCCCCCCCAAAATTTTGGACCGGCATTATAAAATAGGGCCTAGTACTGACCATCGTGCTAAATTTCACGCCGGTCGGCCCACGCATCTCGGAGATCTCGCGAGTGGAGAAAAAATTTTTTAAAAAAAACATCTGGGCTAAAACTTAAGTCCGCTCCGCAAGCTATCGCTTTCCGGCGGACTAACTAGAAATTCGGGGCAAGGCCCAACGTGAGTCCGCCCGGCGCCCTAAGTCCAATTGGGGGAACAAATTTAGAGGGGTGAAATTCCCCGGTAGCAAAGTCACGTGGCCTGCACACAAATGCATTAGCATACGCAAAATGCGCACTATTGAACTATTGACTTATGGTGGGTAAACATCAGCCGCGTAATCTCTGGTGTTAGTAGACCAAAGTCCACCAAATTTTTTTTATTCACCGCACTGTTAATTGTGCTTGATAACGCTTTTTACCACTTGTCGATAGCTCTATTCATTTTAGAGATATTTGCAGTCAAACTCGAAAGTTGTCGTAAAACGTACTAAATTTTGGACATTTTTGCCCTGACAAATTTTAAGGGGGCGGTCTCCTCTAAAAGTTGTACACGCGTTATCACCCCCATCTAGCAGCATGGCACGTGGCAAAGTTTCATGAAGCTACTCCCTTTGGCTCCAAAGTTCTCGCGGCTAATACGCTACATTTTAAGCCAATTTTTGACTCCAGTTTGAAAAAAGTTGTAAGAGGGGCCCCCGTCCCCGGTGGGGGGTGCCCTAGTATGACTTGGTCATTCTCAAGCGCGTGTAAAAATTTGGGGGTGCAGCACCCCCTAGGGGCCGAAATATGGTCTTCCAAAAAATGCGCTTTCGGTGGGTTTAATTCAACATCGAGATGTCCAAGGTTACTGAACCAAACTTCACTGGACTTGTTTCACCTGACACGGGAGGAATCGGTGTCGAACAAGTAACTCACTGATTTTGAATATCTTCATCCGTTCCGGAGAAATTGGCTGCCGAACTTCGAAGTCGACCGAAATCGGACCAAATTTTGCGAGTTTTTGGCCCCTAAAAATTTTGGCCCGGGATTATAAAATCGAACATACTTAAAAGCATCGTGCAAAATTTCACGGCGATCGGCCGATGGAGCTCGGAGATTACGCGAGGGGAAAAAAGAAAAAAATAAACCACAGCAAAACTTAAGTCCGCTCCACAAGCTATCGCTTACGGGCGGACTAAAAATTTCGGCAAATGAAAAAACACTTCAGACCAACATTGCAATGAATGATCTGTATGACAACAGACTGTGTTAGACCCACACAGTTTAGTGTCATACAAACCGTTCACTGCAATGTTAATCTGAAGTGTTTCTGAAAATTTTTTACAAAAATGTTTGTTTGTTATTATCGCTACGTATGCATATTTCATTGACATTTCTCAAGGTAATGTACAGATACATTTATGGTGTGGTGGGATATGTAATAATCACGTTATTGCAAATTGTCTGCAAAGTGTGCCAGTAAAAAATTTTTGAAAATCGATCAATATTTGGCGAAGATATAAACAAAAGTAAAGTGCCACGTTTTTAGACCGCCTCTGTATAATTATTTTATGTACCAAAATTTACTAATGTTAAACCAGGATTTTGTAGTTATTCGAAAATCATTTCGACCAAAAAACATGGCAAAACACTGCATTTTAGTAAAATTACGACATTTGATGAAAATCACAATTTCCGTGACTTTCCACTGTCTAAGTCAGCAAACAAAGCAGACTGCATATAATGATGTTGTAAATTTCAGAACACTTGAATCATTTAAGAGAACCATCCAGTTGGTTGACTTCTCTAACCATCTTACTAGTAGTTCAAATCAGTAACCTATACTCAAGTCAGCCTCGAGTCCGCTGTTTGTCTTATTTTCAAAAATGCGTATGTTTTATGCGTATGTTTTAGAATGTCTTTGTTTTATTAAAGGTCACTGTAAGTGCTAGCTACCTAGCCTTGTGTTTCCTGTGTGTCTGTTGCAACTACTATTGCGTGTCTTCTGCTTTCTACCAAATAAAATGATGATGATGATGATAATACGTACGTTGAGCGAATGTCTGGCTCTGTTCCTGGGACTCGGTACGTTGGTAGTTGGTAGATGCGGTGGCGGAGATGACGGGCAGATTCTTGGTGACTTGGGGGCTGCCCCAGGCCCTGGCTGTCTGCCCCCACCATTCCCCCTTGATGACGACTTAGCATGCGCTGAAAGCTGATTGGCCGGCCGAGTTACAGGCTCCCCGCGAATCACCTGTGATCACAGTAATGGCATCATAGCAACAAGATAACTTCCCGCCCTACGAGCGGCGCTCAAAAAGGTTTGCAAGTCGATACACCAACAAAACGAACATTTATTCCGAACTCGTATGAGCTTAAAGTGCATAAGACGTCATCTTGTCGCAATTCACTGTTGAAATGTGCACTGCAGCCTAAAATTGCAAAAAATATCTTTTGAGGGTTCAAGATCGTTCAAGGTCATTGATGCTGACAAATCTAAAAAGCCTGTCGTCATTGCTTGTTATGACATGCAGCAAGTCTGTACCTATCTGCTTTTACACTATAAGAGCCAATAGCAGCAAAATAACGTCTTTTAAGAGGGGATACCCCTCTTTGATGCCCTCGTTCGAGGAGAACCCCTTCACCCACAGGCACGAAATTTTGTCACGATAAACTAGAGTCCCTGAGGCAGCCCACAGTGAAGATCTCCAGATCCTAACTCCACATCTAAATATCGTCTTGCGCTGGGTGGTCTTTTATGCATCCCATTTTGCAATCCTTTCGTGGAGTCCTGGCCGCGACGTCATGCGGTTATCAGGCATATGACCTGATGTAGGCCTCGGATTAACCTTCAGGGGGGCCCGATGCCATGCGACAACAGGGGCACCAGCCCTTCTGCAAGTAGAGCTGTGCTAGCTTTTGTACAGCATCTTAAAAGCATCCGTTTGATTTTCCACAACTTGTTGGTAGTGACCTACAATTTCCAAACATGTTGTCGTTTTCTCAGGTATGACAAAAAATGATACCTATAGGTTTACTATTGTACTTTTGATGCCTTCTCGATCGCGTAAAATTTGGTTATCGCTTAAAATGTGCAATTTCTGCTGCTATCCACTAATTTAGCGTAAAAATGGTTACAGATAGAGACACATATTTGCTACTTATCTTCACATCCATTGCTTTTCTGGGTCATCTACACTGATGACCTTAAACGACCTTGAAATTTAAAAAAGCGGGTTTTCTGTTTTTTTTGATGCGCTATACAGCTATGCTGTACGGCTACTTTTCTTGGCATCGTTGTTGTCTGTCGTCCGTTCGCCCGTCTGTATGTAGCCTAACAAGTAGGTTGTAGGAGAACACTTTTATAGAAATAATAAGCCCTTTGTTGCAGCTAGCTGTGTACAAAATTTGGGGATGCAGTGCAATGGGAACATTTTCAAATTTGGCGTTGAATGACAGGGGGTAGAAAAATGTGCATTTTCAATGTAAAACTGGTCTTATCTCAAAAACGGTGAAAGACAGAGCGAAGGTTATTTATTAATCACTAATAGGAAGTCGCATATTGCTGATCAAATTACATGAAAAACATTGACCTTGGATGACTTTGAAGGTCAGTACTGCAACAAGAACTGTGTAGGCTGTGTCGCGTCTTCCCTAGCGACAGCTGGGCTTCTTGTTTTTCGCGGTTTCAGGCTGCGACACATAGGCCTAGTTCAACACTGGATTGTGCCAAAATTACTGCATGGAATGGGGATAGACCAGGAGAACATGCGCATGATTTTTTTAGCACAAAACTTAGATTTTTTACCGGTCGAGTTTTGACCTACCTGGTTCAAGAAGTCCTCCCTATGGAAAAGGCAAATTTTGGTAGGGGCCTACCGTTCAAAATGCATTATTAATCTATTGCGCGTTGTACACTGACTCCACACATATGGCATCACCGATGCTGTCGCGGGTCACGTGAGCTTTGCTCAGATTGCTTGTTAGTAATTTCTATATCTTCGAAATTTTTAGAGTTTAAGCCGTTACTACTGTGCAGCGTTATGAAATGCCCTATTGGCAGTGGCGTAATGTTCGTCCGGAAATGAGGGTATCAAATTTTTGTTCCGATGGCTATATTCGCTGAGAAGCCACGATGTTCCCTCGGTGCACAGAGATTTTTGGAAAACAATGGGCAAACATGGGTTCTGTCACCAAACTAACGAAAAAGTAATTTTTGCCGCCACAGGGGCCCCTCGCAGTGGGGGCCCCCTGCCACGGCATACTTGCCATATCGGTTAATCCAGCCCTGGTAGGCCGAGCTATCTGTGCCCTCTGATGTCAAGTCAGAAATGAATACACGTTTCAGAAAGCTGTTGCTAAATGTCTGCAGCTACATTCCAGCTTTGACAGATTTTTAGTACAGACCAAAGTAACCTTTGACAAAATGTAAGACAAAATGAACGTTTTAAATCTTAGGTGGTAAAAAATACTGCAATCGTACTCGACCATGTGTAGTATAAAAAATTAGAAAATTTTGAAGTTGTTCACGGCCGGCCGTGTACATCGTTGCCGTTTTCTATACATACGGCCGGCCGTGTGCATAAAACCAGTCTAAAATAAAATCAGAAAAAATCAAAAGAAAATGCTTACACTGTAGTCAACAAATGTCAGGAAAATTAGTAAAACTGTTCCCACCATATGTCATATTTTAAGGCTAGCATGAGCCAAATTCAACTTCAACTACAAAGCAATCATAGCTCGCAGGTACCTCCGCCAAGGCAAAGCTATTCGCCAGGTGGCGTCACCACCTTCCGTTTTGCAGGGGTTTCGCTTATGCCCCCTTTTACACAACAGTAACAAAAATTTCAAAGTGATCCAGAATCCAGGATTCCTGCCGGATCACCCCCAAAATTTAATCACTTGTAGCTTATGCCATGCCCAACATACCCTCAAAATTTCAGAAAGATCCGTCCATAACTTTTTGAGTTATCTTGCTAACACACAGACAGACAGACAAACAAACAGACAAACAAAAACCGGCAAAAACATTACCTCCTTGGCGGAGGTAACTACGGCCGTACGGCCCCACTGGGGGGAGCTAGCAGTGCTTCCTCAGAACCCTGCAAAGGCATCATTGCGGGGAGCCTGAGGGTCCATGGACCCAATGGATTTCTGATTTTAATTTTTCCCTGTAAATTGTATCTATGACAGTGTTACGGCTGCAATAACAATGCATTATGTAAACGGAGACCCCTCCAAAGATTACTGAGACCCCCCAGTGATTTACTGAAATGACACCACTGGCCCCATGGATGTATTTCAGGGGCCTAATTTAAAGGCAGACAGGAAAAAAAAATAGAAGAAAGGGAGGAATGAATAAAAAAGAAAAGGGAGAAAAAAGCTTTTGTGGGGAAGAAATATAAAGGGCAGTAAAGTTTGTTGACCTCTTCTAGGGCACTTTGACCACTGACCTGAGAAAGGCTGGTACGTAGAATGTTCTGGGTCTCCGGTTCACTCAGCCAGCGCAAAAACAGCTCGTCTACCTTAGCCTTGAGTAGTGGCTTCAGAGCCATTCAGGATGATGCTACACAGCACAGAATAACAATTTACAAACAGCTTGTCTACCATGGCCTTCAGTAGCGGCTCCACAGCCATTCAAGGCAATGCTGCACAACACAGCATTGTAAAAAATGCAGCTCGTCTACCGTAGCCTTCAGCAGTGGTTTCAGAGCTATTGCTCTAAACATGCTACACAAAATACCAAAAACTCCCTCAAATTGTATCTTGTACTAAGAGTAGATATTTTGTGCATATTTTGGTTGAATTTGGTTTTTAATATTGACAGTCATTGTGCAAATAGCTCCAGTTGTGCTGTGAGTGCTGTTTGAGCATGTCTGAATACTTGGCAGCTTATAACATGGACGTTTTCGTTTTCAGCCACTTTAGCAAATTTTGGCACCTTAGTGTGGCTGAATTTTCAGCCGCAGTAGATTTGTATATCTTTTATAGTACTCGACGAGTACAGTTCACTGGTGAAATATGAAGTCAGAGTGAATTAGTGTAACTGTACCCATTTTGCCGGTTACCGCCAGGGTAAAAATGCACCGTTTGGTTAGCGACATTTACCGCCGCATTAGCGGCGACATTTGTCGCCGCAATAGCACTGTGCTAAAACAATATAGTTATACTGTCAATTATTGTCTAATCAATTTACCTGTTACGCACTTAGCTTTAAAAAGTTCAAACACGGCTTGCTTCGATATAAAACCATTTTACCACAAAAAACAGTACCAACACGATTTTTGTTTACACCTGTTATCAGCTGCGTTTTGGATTGCCTAACAACCATGAACAAGTTTAGTGCTCCACGAATAAATATATTATAAATATGCTAATGATAATAATACTTTAAATAGTTTTAATACTTTTAGCGTTTAGGCCTAAAACAGTTTCCTCTGACATTTCCCTGACTTTTTAGATTTTTTTCAGATGAGTGGTCACCCTGTTACTTTATATGATAATAATAATAATAATCTGACTTAATAATCTGACTTGTAAAGCGCCAGTATGTGCTAAAAAGACTTCAGTGGCGCTGGCGGACAGAACTAGTCGCTGAGGTTAAATGTCTGACGGAAAATGTGTGTCTTCAACCTGGATTTAAACACA
>Ga0209367_1010796_pt1 | contig 12188 bp, 12 predicted proteins | sample WorMetLIZISLAND2_FD_187412 | JGI IMG/M metagenome (GOLD analysis project Ga0209367, IMG submission 187412) | Marine gutless worms symbiont microbial communities from Max Planck institute for Marine Microbiology, Germany - Olavius geniculatus... ... | reverse complement strand
AATTCCATCTATGCATATCTTACTTGATATTTGCTTATCACCAAATACCATCGTCTTTGTTTTGTCGGTGTTCATCATTAGCCCATACCTCATTGCTTTTTTATGTAGTGAATGAACTGTCCTTTCTAACGTGCTTTCATCCTCCTCGATTATGTCTATGTCATCCGCAAATCGCAGGTTGTTTATTCTTATTCCGTGTAGGGAACAGAGTCGGAGAACGCTAAAGCCTGGTTACTTGGCTTCGAGAAATATGCCGTGTATCGCGGAATTTTCGATGCCGACAAATTGCACCTGGTGGCAGTGTTGTTAAAAGACATCGCGGGTGATTGGTTCGATAACTTACAAGATGTCGTCAAATCGGACTGGGCGAGTCTGCAGAATGCTTTCAAACAACGTTTTCAAGACACCGAGATTCGACGTTGGCGCAAGGCCAGCGAACTATGGCAACGCGTTCAGCAACCAACGGAGTCCGTCGACGAGTACATTACAGCGATCCGCAAACTGACAAAAGTCGTTGGCGTTACGGGGGAGCAGGAACGTTACGTCATACAACGAGGTCTACGCCCACATCTGCTGGCGCACGTCATCCAAGCACAGCCTACGACCGTCGACGAGGTGATGCGTGCGGCTAGGGTGGCAGAGGCAGCACACTTTGTCACGATGTCCCCTACGACATCAAGCGACCTACCGCTCGACAGGGTAGTCGATGAACTTGCTGCCAACCGGCTGGTCAGGGACAGAGCAATGGCGGAGCACACGGAGGAACTGCGCAAGATGAACAAGCAGCTGTCTACGAGAACAACAGTGGAGAACGTCAACCTCTCCAGGAGCCCATCGCCGCAACCACAACGCACGTCAGCGGGACAACGACGACGTCGTGTCACGTTTGCCGACGACAACTCACAATATAACAGTCGTCAACAGTCACCTCGAGGACGTTCCACCAGCTCATTTGGCAGAGGTTCGAGAAATGGTGTTGGGAATAGATCGCTATCAGTTTGCTTATATTGTGCGAGTGAACATGAAATGAGAAGACAATATTGCAGGGCAGCTAACGTGCAATGTTATAACTGCCGTCGTGTAGGGCACCTGGCACGCGTATGTCGCGCGGCCAGAAGACCAAACAGTGGGATTCGGAGAGCCCAGTTTGATGACAGGAGACAGAATTGGAACACTGGTTCTCAGCTCGGATTTTTTTCGGGGTGGGGCCCACAAAATGCCTAGCACCACGGGCTAGGGGGTTACTGGAACAGACAGGCGGGAACCCTGCAGCCAAAAGGAGACACAGAATATGAACCACGAAATTTGATTCCAGTGTTTGTCAACAAACGTAAAACTTTGGCTATCCTAGACATCGGGGCCGCTGCATCATCCCTCAGTGCAAATTTTGTTTGAAAAAAATAAAATACGTATAATTAAAAAAAAGTATAAAAAGCATCCATTGTATACGGCAGATGGTCGCACATTGCGTATAATTGGACACTCGTCTGTTTGCATAGGCCTAGATGACTACAAAGTGCAGCATGACTTTTACGTTGTGGAAAAATTGAATCATTTTGCTATTTTTGGTATTGATTTTTTACAGATGACTGGTTGTCAGATCGACCTTCATAAAAATTGTGTTGCCTTTAATAATGGCTTGACAGTATTGCCACTGCAAACATTTGATAGCTCTATGGCATTACTAACATCGTCAGAACATGCCTATCTTCCGCCACATTCTGAAGCATTACTCTCTGTGCGATTATCAGGCAGGGCTGCAGAGCGTTTTAGTAGTACGACAGCTATAATAGAACCATTCATTGCAGCGCAGCAGCGCGGATTTCTGGTGGCAAGAGCTTTTGTTAACCGTCCTAAAAATGGCCAATTACCATGTAGAGTGCTAAATCCATTTAATAGACCATGTACAATTCCACGAGGATTTGCTGTCGCTACTTTGTCGCATGCTGTGTTAGAAACAGACAATGAAGGTAAGGCGACTCAAGTGCAGCACAGCTCTAGACAGCTGACAACCAATTTATTACACCAAGGTTACGCCAACAAGACTCGGCAAGCGCAAGCAAGTAGTAGCAGGAGCAGCAGCAGCAAGCGGGCAAAAAAATTTTCGGGACGGTTGTATAGCGGAGGAATTTTGCAGAGTGCTGCTTTCACACAGCGGACTAGCGATACGGGCGAACATTTAGACAGTGCGTGCGCACAACATAAAGTTCCGATTACATTGTCAGAAAAAGTTTCATATCTCAGGTCAAAATATTTTTCTTTTGATATTTGTGCGGTTGAAAACGACACATTCTCTGAATTTATTGATTTATTATATGCCTATCGAGACATTTTTGCTTACTCTGAGACCGATATACCGGAGTGCAATCTTTTAAAATGTCATCTTATTACTTACCTTGATGCCAAGCCGACTTGATGTAGACCTTATAGGCTGTCAGACGAGATGAGGGTTCAAGTTGACAAACAGTTAGATCAATTGCTCGCCGCTGGAGTGATATCGGAAGAGAATGGCTCAACTTTTGCCAGGCCAATCGTTATGATTGAAAAAACGAGATAATACGTGGCGTTTTTGTGTCGATTTTCGGCGTCTGAATGCAGTTAGCATTCCTTTGTATCACGAACTTCCGCAACTTGATGACATTCTGGACTTAATGACGAGAAACAAAGCCAAATACATGACGACCCTTGACATACGTCCGGCCTACCACCAGTTGGGCATAACGGAGGAGTCCTCATACAAAACAACTTTTATAACTCCGCATCGAGGATCGTATAAATACTTAAAATTACCTCAAGGTCACTCGCGAAGCCCATACTGGATGACATTGCATTAAATCAATTATTTCGACATCAAATTGGCAGTTATTTGCTTGTCTATTTATACTATATAATATGCATATCGAACTCTCCAGATCAGCACTTAAAACATTTTCAAACTATATTTGAAAAATTTCGAGGCGCAAATTTAAAATTGCATCCAAAAAATGCAGTTTTTTCCAAAGTGAAGTAAAATATCTCGGTTTTATTTTCAATAGTGATGGAGTAAGGAGTGACTTTCAGAAAACTGCTATTATTAGAAACTACCCAACGCCAACCAAGGTCAAGGACATTCGAGCTTTTCTCGGAATGGTTAATTACTTCCGTAGGTACATTAAAAACTATGCAAATTTGTGATACCAATTGTACCGTCTACTTAAAAAAGATGTACCATTTTTATGGACTGACAAAGAAGAATAATCGTTCAACGCTCTGAAAAATGCTTTATCAAATCCACCCATATTAGCTCTGTCGGACTTAACACAAGAAATGATTTTAACAACCAATGCAAGTGACTTATCTGTTACTTATAATCTTTCCATGATAAAAGATGGCCAAGAAAGGATCATTTCCTATGGGGGGCGTAGTCTCAAAGCGGCCGAGCAGAATTATTCTGCCGTAGAAAAGGAACTTTTAGCTGTGATTGCTGGAATAAAACATTATCACGAGTTCCTTCAACCAAAACCATTTCTTATTAAAACTGATAACTCTGCTATAAAGTTTCTGAACTCAGTCGAGCATGTCGTAGGACGTTTGGGTCGTTGGAACTTAATGTTATCAAGTTATAACTACCGTGTCGAGCATATAAAAAATAAACAAACATTATCGCAGACAGATTAAGTCGCATTGAGTTGCCAACAGACGACATCGGATGCGACGATGACATGGATTACATGTCAGGAGACGTGAATGTCGTTTTAGACAAACTCCAAGAGGACGACGATCATAATATGTTGGACAGATTGAGCTACATTTGGAAAATATCTTTAGATGCCCCCAATAACAACGATTCTGACGAGCCCGTAATATCATCATCAGATATCACGGACACAGCTGATGACAACAAGGCAGATGAATTATTGAGCCCATATAATGTAGCTCAGTTACAGGGCTTTTGTCCAGACTGCAAAGTCTTTATTGACTATCTCCAGGATGGGATACTCCCTCGGGACGATGCAGGTGCCAGGAAGATCGTGTACCAATCCGAGAGATATGTGCTCCAAGATGGACTGTTATATCATCTAGATCTTCCACGACAGTGTAAGAGATTCGCTGCAGACACTGTAACTCGTCAACTGGTATTACCACGAAGTTTACGAGAACTGATTTTATCTGGTTACCATGACGACCGCTGTCACATAGGTGGTGAGAAGTTGTACAATACTATACGCCAGAAATACTACTAGCCACATTTATATGTAGACTCGTTCAATTGGGCGCGCACGTGCTTAGCGTGTCAGAGAAGTAAGGGAAATGTGATTAAGACCTCTAAACCCGCCCAGTACTATCTTTGAAGTCTGGCATGTGGACCACGTCGCATTAACGAGATCAAACGGTTTCAATTACGTTTTGGTTCTCGTGGATTTTTGTAGTTTATTTTCCGTTCTCTTACTAGCCAGAACGACAGGGGCTGCAGAAACAGCGCGTCTGTTGTACGACTCACTTTTTATGGTCTATGGTGCTAGAACTTTATTGTCGGACAGAGGCAGTGCTTTTCGCAGTAAACTGTTGAAAAGTCTATGTTCTTTACTAAACGTAAAACAAATCTTCACAAGCAGTAGGAATCCTCAGACTAACTCTCGAGCAGAAAGTAATAACAAAAATATACTTAATAGTTTTCGGACGCGGTGCGAGTCAGAGCCAAACTGGACTGATCTTCTGGCGACTATCGGAAATAGTTTTAGAACTTTTGTTGCTAAGAATCTCGGAGTTAGTCCTTATCAGGTGGTTTTTGGTAGGCAACCCCTATCTCCCATAGATCACTTGTTAATGCCACCGCAAAATTTACCCACTAATGCTAAGCAATATTTTGACAAAATGAAGCCACAGCTTGAAATATTGAGAGAATCCGTCAGACAAAACCAGTAACAATCAAGCACCAACACTAAGAAAACTCATGATGGACATTGTAACGTCGAAATACCGAATTTTGCAGTCGCAAATCGAGTTTGGTTGCGGGAACAATTACCCTCAAAAGTGAAACTCGGACATAAAACGAGCCAGAAATTTAAAGGCCCATATTTGATTGTAGAAGCAAATCCAGAATTTTATACGTATAAACTTTAAAATTGTAAAGATAATGAAAGAACGAGCGACCCGAGTCCGAAGCACACTGAGGAGAAGAAACCTTCCCCTGGTCCTCTTCCTAGTTACCTGTGGGGGTCTGTGGTGCTTCTGACTGCGAGTGGAGCCGAGCCGCCCGCTTCTTCCTCGTTTCCATGGTGTGATGGAGTCAAAGTTTAAATCTGTAGTTGATTTCCAGGCCGGGCCTGCAATAGACCCTCGCCCGCTGTCGAAACTGAAAACTTTCCTATAAAATTTGGTTAAAAAGAAATCCCGGAAAAACTAACCCAAATTTTAGAGGAGGGAAAAGAAATAACTAGTGACCTTGGAAAAATGACTAAAGGGGGCAAGAAAATACAGAAGTACCCGGCGAAAGTAGACGAAACTCCGTGTGTATTCACAGTAGTCACACCAGCACGCCACAGCAGACTCGTCGACCGTGAGGATGCAGTGCAGCTAACAGGACTCAAGAAGCAGCCGAAGAGAAGAGGAAGGAACCACGTCAGCCAGTACAGACGAGAGAGAACGACGCGTCCGTCCGTAGCAGAGAGCAGCAGAAGAGAGAGCCAAAGAGAGCATTAGAAGAGCGCGTCAGAAGAGCGAGCCAAAGAGAGACGTCCAAGAGAAAGAACAAAGGCCTGGCCGTAGTTCATATGCTGCCAGAAAGACAGAGGGGGGTCTGTGCTATATATGATGAGAAAGGGGGGTCTGTGCTGTCTGCACTAGGCAGCAGAGACAAGAGAAGGGGGGGTCTGTGCTATAGATGATGTAAAAAGGGGGGTCTGTGCTAAGAAATAAAAGAAAATTTTATAGAAAAATAACTCACAAAAAAATTTAAAATTTAGAAAATTTAGAAATTTAAAAAAATAGGTGCAGGAAATTAGTTTAAAGAAGCTGATAAATTTTCAACAGGCAAAATTTTAGAAAAGAGAGGGGGGGAAAAAGCTGAACCAAGCCAAAATTTAAAAGTATGGACCCTGCGACTTCGACAATAACAAAGTCCATCCATCACTCATTCACGCCAACAGACTACGATTGTGTGACACAGAACGCGACGGATTTTATTCTAAAAATGCTGTTGAGTCTGACGCTAAAACGAGCAAGAACGGAAACCTGATTTCAAAGACGGCGACAAAAACAGACAGTGCTATGGAACCTGAGCATAAGCAGGCAGATGCAACCGGAGCTTTAGCTTCGTCGTTACAAACTGCTGCCAATACTGCTGCAGCTAATGTGCCTGCTGCTGTGCCTGCGGCGAAACAGAGAGCAGACGCAGTGAGAAAGCAAGGCCGCAAGCCGCGCGTTTTCTACCGCAGCAAAGTTGTGAGCGGCACTTCTCAGTCTACTGCTACGGCACATTGTGCCGACACTGCAGTTTCGAAACAGACTACAAATGACACGCGTACACTGCCTACGCTAGCTGGCGATAAACAAACCTGTAGGCCTACAGTCTCACCGACAGACTGTATGCAGTCAGCCTACAGTTCAGGACGGATTACTGTCTTCTTCTACACAAGACCGAGGCTGATTCAGTATTAAACAGATTTTAATTCATTAAAAACGTGGCAGCCGTATGTTTTATAAGGTGGAATGGGAAACAGGCGACACATCTTGGGTGCCACAAAGGGATGTTTCAGAGTTTGCTATTCGGCACCGCTAGAGATAGCGACATCAGTAAGATGCATGCTGCGATGCGACATTATGAGAGAAATCAGGCGTCTTTTAAGTGCTGCGTGGCGTCAAATGGGATTAAGACTGGAAAGTCTAACCAAATCGGTTAACAACAAATTAGATCACATGACGAACATGATCGATTTGCAGAAACAGACAATGACTGAATTATACGCTAGAGTGCGAGAAGAGACATCAGCATTAGATCATGCAAGCAGCATTAGATCATGCAAGTTCTCTGATAGCTTCGAAAGCGTAAGAAAGCTAGACTTAGAAAAAATAAGCGACAGCAGAGATAAAGGCAATAATAGGTTTTAAGCTGCACAGACTGTTATTATTTTATTTACGTTTTATCCTAAATTGTCGAACACACTTTTGGACTGAATTAATAATTTTAATATTTTTATTTTTTTTTATTTTTGGCTTGTGCAGACTGGAACGTGTGGCGCTTTGCTCTGACTGTCTTGATATTGCTGGGTCTCGTTCTGCCGACGAATTGCGCAACGTCGACAGCCCAAGACAGCATAATTACCAGGTTAAACTATGGTGTTGTTCTAAAACACACAGATACATTTGAAGTGGTTACTGACGTTTGAACGCAAACGTTTGTCATTCAGACACCGAATGTTGACAGCACTAGACTGCAAATGTCTAAGGTTAATTGTCGACGTTTGGCTAGTAGTCACGATAATGACTGCGATCACATTATACACCTAGTGGATTTTTTTTGCGTAACATCAGTAACAAAGCTGTAAAACGCATTATTCACATATTGACGGAAGTAAATGACTTGATACGACAATTTGGTGATGATGATCAGACTAAAACACCACGGCATTCCCAACGTGGTTTATTTAATTTTGTCGGTGAAATTTCACATTTACCATTCGGCACCGCTAGAGATAGCGACATCAGTAAGATGCATGCTGCGATGCGACATTATGAGAGAAATCAGGCGTCTTTAAGTGCTGCGTGGCGTCAAATGGGATCAAGACTGGCAAGTCTAAGCAAATCGGTTAACGGCAAATTAAATCACATGACGAACATGATCGATTTGCAGAAACAGACAATGACTGAATTATACGCTAGAGTGCGAGAAGAGACATCAGCATTAGATCATGCAAGCAGCATTAGATCATACAAGTTCTCTGATAGCTTTAGCACTCGCGAAATTTGAGAAATATTCTTTGTTATTGAACAACTTAGATGCATTTCGGCTCGGTATTAAGTTACTCAGTAGTGGTTTTCTCAGTCCTAAACTCATTAGACCGAATGAATTGCGCAATGTGTTAGATCACGTTGATCGAAAAGTAGGTGTTCTGACAGTCGATGGACTGCACGTTCTTTGTAAAGAGGCTTTACACTACTATCGAATGCATGAGTTCATGGCTACCAGAAGTGGCAGGGACATAATCGTGAACCTGCCGATACCATTAGGCCCATTGCGACGTACTTTTGCTTTGTATCAGGTTTATGTGATGCCCATACCTGTTCCTGATTCCAATCATGCGACTACTCTGATGCAGGTACCCCAATACATTGGCTATCATCCTGATTCAGAATATTTCTTACAATTTGACACAAAACCTTTTGTTACGATGTCTAAGCTATTGTTTTTGGATCACACACATTCGCTTTTGCAGTCAGTCTTTGGCACTTCTTGTATTTTGTCATTGTTGCTTGATAATTCGACAGACATACACAAAAATTGCCAATTTGCAGTTTTCACGCACTCGGTCCAACCTGACATACTTGTTCTGGATAGTAAACATGTGATGTTGACAAACGTGAAACATGCTTTTATAAATTGCTCTGGTGATGGATCACGTAATGTGACTCGTTCAGATTCATGTCGTGTCACGATTCCTTGTGGTTGTTCTTTGGAGTCGGATTCCTTTTACTTACCAAGCCGTATTGAAAACTGTCATTCTGAGAAAATAGGTTAAAAATTCTTTATGCTGTCAATTTGGCTTTTTTCACAATTTCTTCGAGGCATCACAATTAGCTGATTTGTCGGAAACAAGTTTGCTTGAAAATTCGTTAAAAATAGTCACACCGAAATTGAAAATTTTAGAAGCAAATTACTCGCAAGAATTGGAAGTCGACAAACATGCTAGACTTGACCTTGCCAAAGTGGCTAATCTTACTAAACAGGACGCAGAGGCATACCCATCTTTGGCTCATAGAATGGTTGGCAGTTGGCAAGAGTACTCAAGTGGCTCTTATGACTGGTCTTTTAGCTTGGTTAGTTGGCGATCATGGATCTTGGTTATTCCTGGACTACTAGCTGAAGCAAGTTTTGGACTCTCAATTATTCTAAGCTACAGACTGCGTATTTTGGCCGCAACTGTCACTACTTTTTCTTTGCCAAGACATTCACATGCACTACCGACAATTCTAAAATACTTCCCGTCAACAACTGCAACTGTGGACACTCAGAAATTTTTAGTTTTCGAACAAATTCATGTTAACTGGACTTTAGACACTGCAGTGATACTTTTGCTTGTAATTATTGGTTTAATGACAATCATCAAAATTTGCCGTTGTTGTGAAAAACGACGTTATAAGTTCAAACTGTTTGCTCAGATTGGTTACCAAAATAGTTTTGTACATATTTACATTGAAACTTTTAAACTTCAACCTGAAAATTATCAATTTTCTGCGTCAAAATATGTCGACTCTCCACGTGTGACTGGATGCTTATTGCCGCATTTGAAAATAAATTGGCCTACACTTCATATCTATTCAACAATCACCAATGAAAGTTATCGTCTGCCAAATTCGGTTTTCCTAACTTGGAGCCAAGCCAGATTTTTACGTTCAGTTCTTCACATGCCGTATTGGTGCATTTTTGTGACAAAAGTGGGGGAGACTCACTCGATTTTGTCCCTTCCTATACGAAGATGGGACTCTGCACCATCGTATGGACACATGAATGAAGGCATGCCAATGCTGAATGTGTCAGTTCCTGCATTATATCCCTCATTGGGGGAGGCAGAAACCAAGTTTTGAATGACAAACGCTGACTTTGTCGAATGGTTCATGTTTTGCTTACCTGTCTTAGTATTGCGTATTATTATGCTTATAGATGTGTGACGTTGCTTACATATTTCTCTGACATTTATCGTAGTTGATATAATTTATTGATGTTTGGCTTTGGTGTTATTTCACAATGTTGAGTGCTTTTATAGCACATTATACTTTGTTTAGATTTTACTAGTTATCGCTTGAGAGACATTTATATTGTAACCTTGCAATGATGTTTGATGGATATAAAGAACGTGAAAGGTGCTGATGATTAATGACTATTGACGATAATGATTTGCATTTGATGATTGTCTTGATACAATTATGTGTTGTTTCTTCATTATTATCATTAGAGACATCATGTAACTTAATGTTACATTTGTAGAACACATTAACTGTTGTTTGAAGTGTTGTGGATTTGTCTAGTTTCGTGCTTACGTGATTCGATATGTGCACTCTGGCTCGTCGACGGAAACGGTGTAGTCAGCAACGACGCACGCCATCGGCGTATTACTTGACAACTGCGTCGTCAATCATTCTTTCTGACATTACATCACCACTGCATCGACGAGGCCAGCTTTTCGATGCTTTCTGCATCTTGTACCCTATCCCAATATGGACAAGACTATACTTTATAACATGTTATTTGTTGAACATTATGTTCCATCCAGTTTTTTCTTATTACGAACATTTTTTCACTCTACACCAAGGCATCATGAACATTCGTAGGCTAGTTTGAGTGACGTCTTAGCTGTTAGTATTCATGGACTTTTTCTCTGGTTCGATGTAATACATTATTTCTGCGTGGACTTATTGGTAGTCCGCTTCGATTTTCGCGGACGAAAATCATTTTCAAGCAGGGGGAAAATGGAGGAAAGCTCTTTCAACGTATAGCTAAGCAGCTACTGGCATCTCATGGAATGTTTTCGCGCTAGGTCATCCGGTGCTATAAGCTTAGGATAGCGAGGCGTACTTGGTTGTTGAAACGCCAGCTACTCATAAAAAACAAAGGAGAAAGTCATAGCTAAGCTTAGTTTCTGGAAATAGACTGTGCAGGCTAGAGCCACGAGCGATACTGTCGTCGCTCCTTAAAAGGTCTTCTTGTCGGTCCGTATCCGCTTGAAGGAGGGGCTTAATAATGTGTCTGTTTGTTTCCTGGCTACGGCCCTAGCCAGGAACTCGGCAGAGTAGGCTTCCATAAAGACACGCCTTTTGACGTTACTGGTAGGCTGTAGCGCCGTCTGTCGAGTTGATTGACTTCACTTCGTTCTCTGACTGCATAGAGTGTGCATCGACGAGTTTGCTTAATAAAGTCGTTTTCGGAGTGTTATTCTAAACCTGACCTTCAGCTGTCCTCTACTAGTTAAAAAGCGCTAACAGAAACGGTATGAACACGTCCACGTGCTGCTTCAGCATGAACCGGTGCCGCGGTGAAAATCAACGGCTTCCACTACAGAAGACTTTTCCAACATGGTTGCTCTAAATAGCTAAGAAACAGTGGGGCGATATACGCAGATATCTACCAGTTGTTTTACGATGGGTGGTACATGTATTTTCTTTCTATCAATGCGGCACACTTTGACTTCTTACTCAAGGTAAAGAAACGGCGTTGAGTTTGACGTTAGGTGTCGAATCCCTTTCCAATGTCGGTGGTGACCGTTCTTTCTTTGAACATCTGTAGTGGGCAAACAGTGCTACTGTTGTTTAGTCGCCGATTTCTTTTTACTATTTTAATTGAAAAAGTAACTTTTTGTTTAAAATGGTACCGATTTCCGGTATCTTTTTTCTTATTAGAAGGTACTTTGTTTATCGGTGAAATTTTTTATTTTTGTAAATTGGTCACATTTTGGCAGGGAGATGTGTTTTTATGAACCGTGGACGTCGACTCGAGGGATCTAAGCTTAGCAGTCGTTTACATATTTTTGCCGAGGCCTGCGCATGCGCGCTGTGCTTGCTTTGGTTATATACACTGTGTTTCAAAAAAACGGGCACTCTTTTTATTTCTTTTATAATTCACTCAAATGATGATCAATTTACACTAAATTTTTACCAGATGTAGCTGAAAAAATGCTAATTCAAAATATATGAACAAAATGTGGCTGTTAGTTAAATATTCTTTGCTAGTTGTGATGTAATTCTGACGTCATAGCGTGGCGCGAGTACAAACTGGTTTGTCACAACCGGTGCTGTAAGTCGCTGAATAGCTGCCCTGCATCGATGGTGAACTTTATCTGGGTCGCTGATGACATTAAACTGTTGAAGTTTTATCATTGCAGCCACATAAACGCCTAAAACAATCACTTTCACATACTTGTAAGGATAGCTTGACTTTTAGACCTTCCAGCATGACAGTGCACCAGCACACATTGCTTGCAAGTTGGTTGAGTTTT
>Ga0209367_1010794_pt1 | contig 12189 bp, 7 predicted proteins | sample WorMetLIZISLAND2_FD_187412 | JGI IMG/M metagenome (GOLD analysis project Ga0209367, IMG submission 187412) | Marine gutless worms symbiont microbial communities from Max Planck institute for Marine Microbiology, Germany - Olavius geniculatus... ... | reverse complement strand
ACCTTGAACGCCAAAATAGGGGTTTTTACGGATTTTTTTCGCGATATGAGGCTGCGCAAGTCTTTATCATTCACAAGGAGGCGCCACCGTCGCCAACGCCACACGCGCCTATGGCCGATGTGTATTATGGTCCCGATAGGCCGAGTCCAAGTGATATGCGATTTTCGAAACTATAACTACTGAACTGGAAATGCTGTAGGCTTTCGCGCGTCTCGTGAGCTTTGCTCAAATTTCTTGTTTGTTGGTGACGACCGATCGAGCAATTGGACACCTTTGGCAACGACTATCCTCTTTTGCAGTTTGCAGTATGCCTAAAGCGTGATTACATTGTCAACTGATTATGTTGAACGCTCAATGTAGAGACCTAGTGTTCAAGCTGCATGCAGCACTTTTTAGCAGAACATAGGCCTACTTAAGTAGCGTGGTACAGTTGTCGACTGTCTGTCTGTCTGTCGTCGTCGTCTGTAACGGATGTATTGTAGCTAAGCGTTAGGTCATAGGGGAAAACTTTGTACACGAATAATCCATGTGTCTTAAGCATAGGCATGCAAGATTCCAGCGATCTAATGCAATGGGAACATTATATATATTTTGGGTTAAAAGGAGGTATGAAAATGAACGTTTTCAACGGAAAACTGGCTATATCTCGAAAACGGTGAGAGATGCGGTCAAGGTTCACTAATAGGAAGTAGCATGCGCCCTTTCAGATAAAACGAAAATCATCGACCTTCGATGACTCTGAAGGTCACTGACAACCAGTAGGCCTACGGTTGGCTATCCTAGCGACAGCTGGGCTTTATTACTGCAATGATCGATATTGATCGACGTCAGGGTGTAAAGGCGCCTAAACCTCTTATCGTTTTCGAAACTGTCCAGTTGTGTGATCTACGTAAATGTTTCATTTCGATGCTCAGATGTATACACTGTACTTTATGTAGACCTACAGTATATATGCGTATATAGGCTTACCTATATTTAACCGTGTGAAATTTCAGGTTAAATGTCAGAGCGGTTGCTAGGTTTATAAAAATGCGAAAAACTCGAGACTAACTTTTTGCTGCACACTGTGGATGCAGGGGCCTACATTTGGGTCGACGAAGAGCGATAATGTCATGAAGATGCGCGTTTTGCACGCTTGCTTTCAAAAGGTGTCGGTCTCATCGATATGCAATTGTGCACTGTCCAAGTTAATGACGCGGAATTCCTGTGGATTTTGCACGCATGACGCAACGTTCTGCCGGCTGTAGGCCTATCATTTTGTTCCTTCGTGCTGTGCGGTGTACGCCCCTCATTTACTGACTGTCATATTGTTATGCAACTATCTGCGTCTTATTCTCCGTTCGTATGTCTTTTTGCAGTCTGCATGAAGCCGCACTTTGGCTGAGCCTACCACGCAGAGGCGTTAAAAGTAAAAAAAAGATACAGACATGCCGTAGACAAGGGAGGGACATAGGGCCCAGCGTCCAATTCTCCAGAAAAAAACATTAAGCATAGGTTTAAACTGTGTGACCCACCACGACCTAACGTAGCAAACAATATGCACAGAGTTAACTAAACAAAGAAGAAAGATAAGCAGCCTCAGCCACAACTATAACGCTCAATATTGCGCTGGATTTTTCCCACTCGTTTCTGAATAAAAACGCTTGCGCAGTCGACATGAAACATTGATTGACAATACACAACTACTGCAGTAACAGGCCTATCACTCGTAAAACAAAAAGCCCAGCTGTCGCTAGGATAGTTGACTGTACTGGTTGTCAGTGACTTTCAAAGTCATTTAAGGTAGATGATTTTCATCTCTTCTGAAAGGGCGTAGGCCTATGCGATTTCCTATAGCAACATTTCAATAGCAACATTGGCTCTCTCTCGCCGGTTCCGCAATAGGCCTATGGCTAGTTTTCCATTGAATTTCCTACCTTTTTTATTCAACCTCTCAGACGAACAGACAGACGGACGACTACCATGCCAATGGGCTCGACCGGTACGCCTACTTAAATACAGTCGGCTAAAAAATCTATTCACATTAAAATCAAGAGACCAAAGAAACTGTTTATTAATAAATATTTATGTATAGGCGTACCATGTCAGCAAGCTGAATCTGAGGTGCCGAATGACATTAATACGCCGAAACATTTTGCTGAAACATGAAAGATCTTGTTTTTGTGTTGAAACAGTCCTGTTCATACATCACTGGTTTGAAGTCAAGAATCACACTGAAAAATATAAGTGGATTTGGAGTGGAGTCGCCACAGCCTGAATTAACAATGTCTCTTTAATATCGGAATTCTCGCTGTGCAATGAAGCGCGGGACGAGCGCTATTTTTTTCACTGTGTCTTTGATATCTATTCAAGACACAAGTGACTAACCTCCCACGCAGCGGCGACGCGTGTGGGCGGATTTACTCAGTAAACTTACAATATGCCGCTGTGTGTCGACGTCGCTGATGGCTAGCGTTGATGCCTGGAAGAAGAAATTCAAAGGAGATCAAGATTCATGCACTGGCTTGAGATTCACGAAAGGCATAATTATGGCCTCTATAACCTTTTCCCAGTTAGTCAGTCAGTCAATCAATTAATCAATTTCTAAGCTAATCATTAGCCTATAGCAAATTAAGCAAGCAACGAATCATAATTTTTTTGAAAGTGATTAAAATAATAACACTGCTGCTAGCTTCACTATAGACACTTGTCAAAATGGAGTCTAGGAGTTAGTCCAGCAATAGTCATGAAAAGAATTTTGTAAAAAAAGATTAGCCCCAAGTCGTCTACATCAGACACAACAACTACTATAGAACTAATCAAGTTCCTTCAAATAATGTAGCACTGGAGTCCTCATTTTTCAAGATTCAGATTCAGACTCAAATTAAAGACACGTATAGAGCGACGTAACTGAAACGAACCTGACACTGTTTAGTTTTTGACGAACTGACCAACTGGCAATGGGCACAAGCAGGGCGAGCCTACTCGTCATTGTTTGACGTGCACACGAACGTAGTCACGTAAGCCAATGACGCCGTTGGATGGTGCCTACTGTAATGCATTACCGCTTGCTCATTGGCCAGTTCGTCAAAAACTAAATCATGTCAGTTCAGTTACGTCGCTGTGTACGCGCCTGAAGAGGACTCGAGTGAGTTGCAGGGCGGTCCGCAGTCTCGTCGAGTGAAAGAAGCAATAAAGTCTTCCGTCAGGTCAAACCATGTGAAAAGTTAGCGCTGCCGCAATTTTACGCCTCATCAGCCACGTTGCCACGCCGCCGTCGACGGTGATGTGAATTAATTCGGCAGCTGCTGCAGTCTACGGTGTGCAGTGCGTCTTGTCCGAGAGCAATAACCACCACGCCCCCTGCCGGCCAGTAGGCTGATCATCATTCTAATGCCCGCTATACACGGACCCCGCACACGAGTGGAGACCGGAAAACGGTGCTTGTCATAAAACGCGGCGACGACTTTCTTGTCAAGTGCTCGACCGACTAGCGACGCTTTGAGCATTGAATGAGGGATGCCTGTGCAAGCCGTCATGTACCTAAAATATGCGGTAATCGATCCCTTTCTCAATTCGCTTTTCTTTTCAGCCGAAAGTAGGCCTACGTAATTAACGGTCGAGCTTATGAAACGAGTTGTCGTCTGTCTGTCCGTCGTCTGTCACGGATGTATTGTGGCTAAACGGTGCGAGATAGCGCCTAAGTTGCTATTGGTCACTAATAGGAAGTTGCACATTGGCTTTCAAATGATATGAAAATCATTGACTTTAGATGACCTTGGAAGGTCAAAACGCACTACGATATGTCAATCGTGCAGTATTGTGGTTAAATGGCAAGTCGTAGGTGGTCGGCGATGGCGACTTCCTAGAATGTAAATTGATCACCATTTGAGTGAATTATGAGAAAAAACAAAAAGGGGTCCCTTTTTATGAAACACTGTATATTTCCTTCTCAGCTTTCAATTTTTTTCGCCGCAGTAATGGAGAATGTGAATACGGGTCACATTATTCGAGTAGACTATCAACCGACAGAATCGAATGCAGCATCAATCCATCAAAACCTAGATTTTCAGTGCAATTAAAAAAACTGGCGCTGTGAGAGACGATACAGCAGCTGTCGACAAGACTTGCTCTTTTATTAATTTTAAAAAACTGCAACTTTTAAGCATTCTACTGAAAGCCTATACTGTTCTACTTCGGAAAATAAGCCTATAACCACTTCATAGACGCAGTTCTTTAAAAAGACTGCTGCCTTAGTCTGGTTGCACAGATACGAAGCCAGGTTAAGCCAAGCTCTGCATTTTCTGCCATTTGCTAAAAATTCTTCTGATCGTAAACCGTAGAGATGTATAAATTAAAATGATGATACTTCAATAACTTTTAGCGAACTTCATCACGATGTTACAGAGTAAGCATTTTATCCATTGTTTTTGTTCATTTCGTGTTCCTGATTGAGAAAAGCAGGTTGAACACGTGTGGCATGTTGAACGGAAGAAATCATCGACAATACAAATTGGGTCAATTAATTATCTGATGTAGGCCAATACAGATCTATACAATAGCTGTGCTAGTATTAAGAATAACAGAACAGCAAGAAATCTGATGGCTAAGTTACCCACCTTCACTTTGTAGGCCTACGCCTTTTCCTTTTTGGCACTCTTCTCCCTTATTCCCTGTCCATTTCTCTGCATATTACATGTATTTGTGTAACTATGCCAATATCACCTGCATTAATGAGCCATGAACTGGAAAAGAAGTGTGCAGAAATAAAAAAAAAATGACTCTCAAAGATATGACACGCATCTTCTACTGTGAATAGCAGCTGAACGACTGTGTATGTTACAACAGTGACAGAGACACAGATATCCATCCTATATTACAACAAAAATCAGTAACTACGAAACAGCGCAGTTTGCCAGCTAGCAGTGACAAAAATTAAACAGGATCTGTCCAAATCACTCACTCAGAAGCATCGATAACACACGACGATGCAACTAACTTTGGTAAAGATTACAGCAGACGAACCTCCATCATTCAGTCAACGAAATCAGATTTCAGTTAAGACTTGTAAGTTGTTATGCGTCACAAAATTCTACCACAACAATGCCACCAAATCAGCAAGCAAATATCACTCATGCACCTCTCACTCATGCAAACACGAGAGTATATGAGACTACACTTCTGTCTCAAAAATTAAAAAAACCCTTGACAGGTCAAGGACAGCACTGCGCTGGAACATCCATCCAACAGCTGCCTGGACTCACACTTAACACAAGCAGACGCCACTTGAAATTTAGGGGGGGGGCAGGTGAAAGGAAGGAAAAGGGAAAAGTCTAAGGGAAAAGAGAAAGCAATTGGGGAGGGGATACAATGATCAACTGTCTACGATTTTCATTTTCCAGGACATTCCAGGTAATGGAAAATAAAGGAAAAAAAATTCGCGGACTTTCCGGGAAGCGCGGAAACCATGAAGACAATTTACACACAAACACACAACACAGAACTGTGACCACTGTTAGCACTGGAGGGCTTTGATTATAAGTGCTTCAATGAAAGAATGAAAACTCTAGATGCTGCTGTAAACCACCTCTTCAACACAGATGACTGAAAAACAAAAAGTACCAAAATTAATAACATCAGCAGACTCAGCTTTCCACATTACAAAAACTGACGCTGACAAATATGGCAAAATGGAAACAAAGCACAATGTTATATGTGCATGCTTTTCATTAGCAGAGTCGAAAAACTGCAATTTCAGTGCCACTGCGTGACCACATCATGTGGCATGGTTACCAAAACTGGACAAATCTAACACATTAGGAAAAAGTGCTGCAGCACTGCAAATTCATTCAACGCCAGTTAAAACTGTGCTACACGTGCACACATAAATAAAACCCATTAACACTGTGCCTAAATAAATTGACTAATAACAGAAATGCAAAAATTACCACATTTTTGTGCCACCCCGGAGACTAAATAACGTAACAAACAGTTCAATAATATTACATGAAAACAAAATAACATAGAACTAATCCGGAAAATATACAACCGGTTAGTACAACAATTAAATTCACTGTGCACAACAGGCCAATGTTCCAAATTAACTTTAGGTTAGGGTTGAATACACCAAAAATGCATTTTTAAAATTTGGTGCAGCAGATTATTGCTATCTGAATGCTATCCTGTCAATAAATAAACCGCATCAAAAATAAAAGATAGAATATATAATTAGCTTACTGTAATACTATGGTAAATTATAAATTACCAAATTATAGCAATTAGTATTTAAAAAGTAATGTAATCAAACAGCAATACCAATTCTACACTGAAAATACTTAATACAAGCTCTCTTCCACAATAATTAACATATGCAACCAAAACTTCTATAACTGCATTCTTAAAGAATATCATGAGAGTTGGCTTGATATGATCATTTCATTTAACAACCATAATAATTAATTTGCAGACACAAAAATAATGATATATTAGACAAATCAGTGAAATACTGAGCATCTACAAGTTAATCCTTTCAGAATGCAGCAGTGGCTCATTAAAGACTTTCTGCATGCATGGTAAAAAATGTACTCTCTTTTTTCTAAAAAGATATTAACAGAAATACTGAAAAAAGTGCAGACCACCACAAAAAACAATAATGCATGTGGACTGTAGACATCAGTGTTTGCCCAGACTGGGATTCAGCACAGCTGCTTTGCCAACAGCACTGGGATTTCTCATAGCACACATTCTGGACATCACACAGCAATACAATGTTAAATGAATACAAATTCCTGGATTTGCAGTGGCATCATGGCAGGATACAATAACGGCATTTCCCCCTCCACAATTTTTGCCTGTCAAAATTTTTTTGGCCTGTCGGATAATTTTCTTCCAAAAATACAAAACTTGGGGCTGAAAATCCTGCACTTTAAAGAAATTTAGGGCAAAAATTAAAATTCTGAGCAACCGTTTCTGTTAGAAATTTGCAGCCGTCTGTCAAAAATTGCAACTTTCTGCCCACCCCCCCTAATAATACCCACGATGCCACTACTAGATTGTCCAAATCTAATCTATCGTTTTGTCACACTTCTAGAAATCATGACAAAGTCATCCGACAGTTTATAACGTGGTTCCTACTACTCTGCAGAATTCATTTTCCGTGACTTTCGAGGAGAAAATGAATCGTTTCCCCTAACTAATTTGTTTATGTGAAATACCAAAGTTGGCTTTCAATCGCTTGTAATCGCGTTAGAAACAAAGGTGGCGGAACAAATTTAAAAGTGGAGATACAAATAATCTGCAGGCAAAGCGAGCAGAAAAATTGTTTTGAACTGTTGTATGCAGTCTGCATAAAACATTTCAAACTTTTTACTGCATATTTGTTAACTTTTGCACCTTGGTACTTTGATTTTCCCTGACTTTCCCTGACCATCTCATTTTCCCCTGACATTGGAATGTAAAACTCCGACTTTTTCTGATTTTTTCCCGACTTTCCCTGACCGTAGTAACCATGTTATAAGCAATTAATCTTACTGTCAAACACACCAACCAAAAAAAAACAAATGGAGAGAAAATCAAACTCCACAACACGTGGTGTATATGAACAAAAATAAGTAGAAAAAAAAATGAAAATGTGCCAGATGCCATTTTCACACATCATCTACATACACTTCACACCAATCTGGCATGTTACAAACAGATCCATGCAAAAAAGAAAAAAAAACATCAGCCCAAGAATCTAAGGGTCCTCAAGGAAAGCCAAAATTTTCAAATGCATGGTGATCAAACAGCACTATTTATTTATTTATTTTTGCCATCTGAGGGCACACACGATTACAGTAAATCATGCAGACAAAAACATCATCGCTTTAAAGTAATGCCATAAATTCTGGGTACAAATCACCACAACTTTGCGGTGACTTTACTGCTCAATGCACACGTATGAAACAACACGCGGTACACAACGACTATACATTATACACAAGCACTTGCCAGGCTGTTCATGACCACCTAAAACAACATCAGACCCCATTGCGAAACACTTAAGTATTTTTGCACAGAAAAAGACTGCATCCCACTTACTAAAAAACACTCATAACTGCCACATGTTAACTCCACCCTACTGTCCCTTTCAACGGGCCTAGGTGCGTTAATGACGTGTTAATTAATGTGTTTAAAAAATTAACGCAGTGTGTTAATGTATTAAAGAAAAATAACGCTTCGACAGCTCTACTTTTTAAACAAGCAACAATTCGTAGCTGTATGATGTCTAATGTGACAAAGCACACTTTATCGGAAAAAGGTAGCTGCAACTTGATGGGCAGCCAAAAAACTCAGCAGATGAAAAACTTACTATAGCCCAAATTCCATTACGTCGACTTTGCGACAAAGTCCGGGACAAGTTCGCGACAGAATCTACTATAAACTTGTCCCGGACTTTGTTGCCAACTTTCCCCATGCATTGTAATGAGCTAAATTCCATTACAGCGACACAAACGGGTTTGCCACGGACTTTGTCGCAAACATCTCGACATGTTGAGATGGTTTGTGTCCGCGACTTTCATGATTTGTGTCCACGACTTTCCCCGCGGGGAAGTTTCGGTGAAAGACAGCGTAATGGAATTTGGGCTTATTTGTGTTTTATGTTTAAGCACTTACTTTTCCAGAGATACGCACCCAACATTACGCCAGTTTCGAAAAGATGTACTTCTGCAATATGCTGACTTCTGCAATATGCTGCAGCATTTTTAAACAATAAATGCCTTTATGCTGCCTGACCAAAATTAACAGAGCACTATAGGAATTGATTTCTCAATAGCACGTAACCACACTCACAGTAACCACTCTACAGCGCTGTGAAATTCTGTGGAATTTCCTTGAAAATCTGTGACATTCGGTAATTAACAATGTTGTGACTACACATTTCTAACAACAACTACCGATGTTACACAGAGTTAATAGTTAAGTTTTTCCCTCACAAGATTTTTTTCTGACAATTGAATTCTGGCAATAGTCAAATTACCCAGCATTTATGGGTCTTCCCGGTTTTCACGGTGACTAAGTGATCAGTCACCACATTTGCTGCAAGTTTACTGGCAAACAGCACCGGATACATAAACGAGCTACAGTCAATTACAAGTTCACATCGTTCAGCAGCCTGGCTACTCTGAATGGCAGCAATTCCACCTACTGCCAGGTGGCCTCCAACACAAAGATGTTAGCCATCTGTACATGCCAAAATGTGAGAAATGCGTGTGGCCACAGCACGCAGCGGCATGCAGCGGTGGCTTCGATGTCTGTTATTGAATTATATACATCAGAACAGTAGATGTCTGTCGGTAGGGTGATGGCATGGCTATCGTCTCTTGGTTGTATCTCAACCAGTTGTGACTGACTGTCGACGTATACCCATGAGGGTGGCAGACACAGTACTGATCGAGAGTAACAAGATCAGACTAACTGAGGGCTGTTTGAGTTGGTGTGTGCTACTGGCTGGGGGTTTATGCCGCAACTTTTTCCTTGACGGGACTTGATGCCGAAGTGTCCATATCTAAGTCTGAGTCCTCAGCGGCGCCGGCGTCGTTTTCGTTTTCATCATCGGGGTCGTCATCGTCATGGGAACCATTCACGACGTCGTCATCGTCTTTGCTTGCTTCGTTCATCGCAGCTAGCTTCTCTGCAAAACAAATAACTCACAATTTTTACATGCAACAGCACGTAATGCTTCTGTAAGTCTTAGCTATCATCAAGGCGTCAATCTGTCTGTCCATCACACCCTGTAGCCCTATCAAAATGGTGCATGCTAGCATCACGAAATTTTTACTGTGGGCTGCCAAACAAAATTCTAGCATTTTGCGACAAAATTTTGTGGCACTGAGTGAAAGGGTTCCCCTTAAATGACAGCGTCAAATGAGGGTTACTGAAAAGTGGTTACTTTACCAGTAATGGCTTGTATAAACAAATATCGGCACAGTAAAAAGGCAAAGTCCGATACACGTCATAACACTGCTTACATGTTAAACTCGCAGTCAAAGGTGCTCTACAATTTTTAAAGTGGCAGCTGATTGACATGAGCTAATGTTCAAGTCAGTTCAATTTCATTTTTCAGTAAACCGAACCATTATTTTAATAACTAAACTACACAGTTGGTTGCCACAGCATTTGTACACCGCATGCGGTTTTGAATGCTACCTTCAAGAGAAATGTCTACGGTTGAAACCATTGCAGTGGATTATAATGTGTAATATCAGTCGTACAATCTGTAAACTCTTAGTAATTGATTCCATCTTCAATTCACCTTAGACAACATTAGGTCTGCCAGCTGGGTCCAACCTTATGTGAAAAGTTTTGTCCAGTTGCAAAAATGCACTGCCAAATAGGAACAATAAAAATCAAACAAACAATGGGCTAATGGCTAACTTAGGTTTTTTCCACACCAAATGCCGAAGGTAAATACAATAGCAGTAACAATAATAAGAACTACAAGAAAAGCCCTGCTAACGCAAAGGGGAACATGCAACAGCGGTGCACCGTCGTTCGCTAGCGATCCGTAGACTTCATCCGTAGATCTCATCCGCACGGCTTTCGGCTACAGTTTCAAAGAAAGCCCAGTAAAACAAAATCAGTCACCAAAGGGCACCAGACGATCTGCGGTTAAATATGTAGTGTTTTACTTGTACTCACCAGAAGACACCACCTATCTCGCTCTGCCAATGCCGTATTGGCTGCAAATCGCAAATTTTACCTACCCCCCTCTCATTTAGTGCCTTCATTCGGGGTGACCCCTTTCGAATTTATGGAAAAGCTTTATGGTTCCAAAAACTAGTGTCTTCCAGGCAGCCAACGGTGAAGATCTGGTGATCCTAACTTGCACCGTTTTTGACTGACCCACCCGTGTGACAGATGGATGGATGGACGGACAGACAAAATTGCAATGGCTAAGATGCGCTACAGCAGTAGCTGCTGTTGCATGTAACAACAATTTACATGTCACTGAAATGCACAAAAATGCAGGAATTTAATAGTACCTTTCTGTTTAAGTGCGGCTGTACGTTTTTGTCGGCCACCTCTGCTGGGAGGTGAGTCCATCTCTTCCACATCGTCATCTTCATTATCTTCATCATCATCATCATCGATCGGATTCTTCCTGCAGCAGCATTTATAGCAATTTGATTGCACAGTCATCAATATCACGCTAGTAGCTGATTTTCACAATCAGTGACACGAGCTTCACAGCAGCTAGACCAAAGCTGTGGAACAATCTAATGGTCAACATTCGACAATGACACAGTACACTAAAACATTTTGAAGGTGATTCTGTTTATTTGATTATGCAGCACAATGTAAAATTTTCTGCTTCAACTGTGCCAGCTATAAGCCCTCTTAATCATTAATAACCTAATGATGGACACTATTGCCACTTCTGCCTTAAACAGCAAAGTTTTTAGTGCCAATACTCCTGCATTAGACCAAGCAAAAATAGGAAAAATTTTTGGATTAATGCACGAACATTTTCAAGACAAATGCCAGAACAAAAGCATCAAAGCACTGGAAATATCTTTTTTTAACAATTCGTTCACATTCATTCCAAATAAAAAAAAGATAAAATGCAATTATAGGCAACAACAAAACAAATTAAGATGAGACAAAGTTCGAGACAATGGTGTCAGAGTTAGCATCAGGGTAATGCTAACGACTGAAAGTAAGGAAGTGTGGCACATCAGCACAAAATATGCCACTCAATGCCATAAACAGTAAAAAGTGTTTAATTTGAATGACTTAACATAAATGACAAAAATTGGCAAAATCAAGGCTACTAAGTTAACATAAAAAATAACTTTATATGGTGACACAAGAGCAATGATGTTCTTTAAGCGTACCACATCAACTCCGAGGTCTTGGATGCACTACATTTAAACATAATACAACCGTAAAAGACAAACGGATAAACTGATAACGATCATCGCAGTTTGCAACTGCAAAATGGAAGAAACACACGGAATAAAAACAGCTTTGAGTAGCAAAATTCCAAACAAACCCAGAGTAGTCCTTTCCATACCGAGAGGTCGGTTGGGATTTGTCCGAATCAACAGCACCACGTTTCTTCTTCGCTGGTGGAACTTCCGAGCTGTCTTCGAAGTAATCGTCCACGTTGTTCTGGCCAGGGTCACTTTCATCATCGGAGATGTGAACGGTTGACGCTGGCTTTCTACC
>Ga0209367_1010793_pt1 | contig 12190 bp, 8 predicted proteins | sample WorMetLIZISLAND2_FD_187412 | JGI IMG/M metagenome (GOLD analysis project Ga0209367, IMG submission 187412) | Marine gutless worms symbiont microbial communities from Max Planck institute for Marine Microbiology, Germany - Olavius geniculatus... ... | reverse complement strand
CCCGGCCCACCATGGCAGAGGCGGTACAGTGGGTGGAGGTGGGAGCTGTGCCGCAGACACAGATGTAAGTAAGCAGAGTTATGTAGGACGAGATGAGACCATGGTAGGTTCGAGCAAAGTCGTGGTAGGTCACATTTGTCTTGCCATTCCTTTGTTGAAAGACGAATCTCTCGATTCCTTTAATATGGATAACTACGAGGCAATGACTCTCAGTCCTGTTGTGTCTAAAATTTTTGACTTTGAACCTTGTCTCCTTTCACAACTTCATGATTTTCTTGTGACGTCTGAATTGCAGTTTGCAGTGTGGGTTTAAACCCAATGTGGTTTGTAATGAAGCTCTTGCTATGTTTTGTAACACAGTACAGTATTTTACAAGTAATCGTTCTACAGTCTCAGTTGCAGCTTTGGATATGGCAGAAGCTTTGGATAAAGTCAACCACTATACACTGTTTTTGAAGTTGATGACGCGAGGGGTTCCACCCTGCCTCATTAGTTTATTATTTGATTGGTACGGTAAAATATTTATTTGTGTTAAATGGGGCAATTGTAAATCGAACTACGTACAACTTGTTCCCAGAGTTAGACAAAAAGCTGTTCTCTCCCGAGTACTTCTGTCTACGTAAATGACGTTATTTGCAAGTTAGAGGTCTCTGGTTATAAATGTCGCATTGCAAGGAAATATGTCGAAATATTGATGTATGTCGATGATCTACTGTTAATTTCTGCTTCAAATTGTGATCTGAAAAAATGATTGAAATATGTGAAGGTGAAATGGCCTGGTTAGATATGTGTTTTAATGTTAATAAGTCATGTCTGCTTAGATATGGTCCTAGATGCAAGAAGCCATGTGTTCCTATTGTACTAAATGGTACCCGGTAATTTACTTAATTCGTGAATGGTCGACAGTCAAATACTTGGGTGTTACTTTTGAGAGTTGCTTGAAACTCAGTCTCACCTGCAGCCAAGAGAATGAAGTTTTTTAGAGCCTTTAACTATAAATATGCCTGTGTTGCGACTACTGCCTATACCCCTCAGCCGCCGACTCGCGCCGCCGCCGCCAGCCGGAATCGTCTGCATGGCGCCGCCGCCAGGCGAAAAACAGACGGCGCGCCGTTAAGCCAGCCGAAATTACGTCGCGCCGCGGCTTGCGGTGCTTATAAGCCTAGTCGTCAAGTTAGTAATGATAGCAGCAGTTATAATGGTGTGCTACAGGACTTGGAATCGTTATATGATCATTTTTTTACTTTACACTTATAGCGTAGTCACTGTACGTTACTTGACGCTCCTCGAGTTCAGTGTGCTGGTTCAAAGTAGGCTATGTTTTCTACTGCAGGCCTGAGGCCTTATTTTGAACGGTAAGCGTATGAGCCTAGCGCCGAGCAAACTAACTACCGCACCTTTAACGACGATAACGACGCGGCCATGGTGCGTAATAATTGAGGCGGATATCTTTTTGCGTGACGGCTGTTAGTAGGCCTATAATTATGGTTTTGGATAGAAGATCTGAAGCTACTGTTTGTTTATTGGAAAGCCTTACATTGATCGGTTTAATCCTAAAACTTTGCGTCAGTAGGCTATCATCAAGCGATCGGTCGTGTACAGTGGCAATTGCAACATTTTGGTTTTAACAGTGGAGACTGTTAGTGTTGTACGTCATTTAATGCTTTATCAGTCGAAACTAGCGTGTTGTACCTTTTAAATCATCGTCATGCTATGTAAATTTTTAAAACTAGCTGTGTAAACAGTAAGGTTGTTTACGAAACTGCGTGATTGTGACAAGATAAAATTGCTTTACGCTACCAAAGCCTGCTAACGTAGCCTATAAACGTTGCTTAATTAGGCCTAGTTTTGTATAGGCCTGGCCTAAGACGCGTTCTGGATATTTTTTAAAAAATTGTAAGTTTAGCCTACAGTAAAGGCGAAATTTGTCTGAGTTGTGATTGCCCAAATAATCTCCGTAGTCCGTAAGGCCACACAATGTGTTGAAATGTGTTTTTGATAGACTAATGTCATTGTGTTGCAACACATTTTTACGTCAAGCAGGCTTAGGCCTAATACAGATTAGATGAAACTTGTGATTGTAGATGTAAAAGCGTTTTTTTACTTTTTATTTTTGGCACGTATTGACATTGTTTTTTTTCAACACTCTTTTATTTTTTAAAAACGTGCACTGAAAATATCATCAACAACTTTAAAAAGCGTGCACATTTAAAACCATAAAAAGAATTAATATCGCAATTATTGTAGTTTATTTAGTTACTATAGTGCTATGGTTCCATGACCATTTAGTTGAATTGAAATTAAATAAAGTTTTCTCTCTCTACATTATAGTTCTAGGTATAATACACCAGCAGGAGGTTGAACAAATTATGGCCAACGTTTTTATTCAACATTTTAAATATTTTTTTAAATTTCTGCAAAGTTTGTTAAGTGTTTTCAATCCTTTTACTGAAACGTTATCTACATTTAGATCTACATTTTTGATAGCATCTTTTCCAATCACTGGCGTGGTAAGCACTTCTACCAATGCATGTCCGTTATTAACAAGACATCGCCAGAATACAAATAAAATGTTCCGGCTTTTGCTACGCATGTACTGACGTCATCGGTCACGTGACCATTGGACTCGGCATATGTGGTTTCCTATTGGTGGTCCATTGGAACCATGCGTCTATCTTGCACCGTTACGGAGATATTGGACCCCAAAGATATTGGGGTCACGACCTTGACCTTTTTCGGGTCATGTGACGTCATCGATCACGTGACCATCGGACTCGGCGTGGACACTTTTCTATTGGTGGTCAATGATGACCATGCGTCTATCTTGCACGGATACGGAGATACGGGGCTTCAAAGATTTTTGGGTCACGAGTTTGACCTTTTGGGGTCACGTGACGTCATCGGTCACGTGACCATCGGACTCGGCATATGTGGTTTCCTATTGGTGATCCATTGGAACCATGCGTCTATCTCGAAAACAGCAAAAGTCATAACAGTTGATATTATTCAACATCACATTGACAGTTAGGCGATGTGATTGTGAGTGATATCATCTTTTTATGATTTTTGCTGTTTTCGAAGTGTCAGTCATTGCGTGTCGCCGTTAACAAGCGTATGAACTGATTTTTTTGTACATTTATAAGAAATATGTCCGACTTTTTTGGTTGCAATAACAATTTCGACAAGTCAAGCAGTAGCACTACTCACACGGGTCTTGTCTAACAAAACTATGTTAAAAATATGTAGGCCGAGCTTTTTAAAAATGTCAACCTACCTTCAGTTTTGAGAGTCTGAATCCCGGATCAAAAGAGTCTAGTATCAGACTGTTGCTGTTGTAGCTGGCCGCGACTATGTGTTTTGCAGGATGAAGTTTGCAGTGATGCTCGTTTGCGTGCTCTTGTCGACTTTACTTGTCAGCGTCTGCGGTAATACACGACAGTGTCTCGAAAAATATGCCACTTTTTAAAAATAACTTTCTGAAATATTGGCCCGAGTACATTTATTTTTGTCAAGCAACGTCGTAGGAAAAATTAACGCAAACTACTGCAGTTTTGTTCACCTCATCTTAATACTGTTAATACACTATTTTGTGAAGTGCCGAAGTCGTAGTTTGGCCGTTTACGACAAAGAATTCATGCTAAGTAACGCATGCGGGGCGACTGATGATGCGAGACTGGAAAATGGAGCACAATCGAAAATGCAGGGGTAAAATGCGAGACTGGAATATAAGGAAAAATGAGAGCTAGAATTGCATGGTGTTACTGGTTGATATGCATATGACATTGTTTGCGTAGTAGTTAGTAGTAGTAGTAGTATAGTAGTAATAGTCGTCGTCGTCCTAATGTTTGAATTACTTCACTTGGCGGTGATATGCACTCTCACGAGCGCCTTCTAGTTCAATTATTATTTCGTGGACCACTAGTGAGATTAAATATTAGAATACCTAATCTTCCAATAAAGGCGAACAGAAAAGCGCAAAGTGCAACAAGACCCAGAACAAAAGCAATTGATCAAAGTATAATATAGTAATATAGACCTATGTTAAAAAGACAGCTTGAGAGCTTGGATTGGGCGGTGTTACTGGTTAATATGCATGTGGCATTGTATTCAAATGTTTCAGTCCCGTTGTTTGGGCCTACAGTTAAGTTGTAAGCTCAAACATCTGGCCCTCTGGTTGTCGAGTCCGTCTTGGTTGATTGATGTCTGTACTAGAGATGGAAATTCGTCACGGGTCATCGGGTCACCGGGTCAACGATGTTGGCCGGGTTGGGTCGGGTCTCGGGTCCAGGTTTTTAAAGACTGGACTCGGTGTATTGACCCGGTTATCGAAAGATCAGCAGACTCGTTTATTGTAAGGCAGTTAGTTTTCTGCGCAGAGCCAGGGACTTTTTAGGCCTACGGCTTAAAGATTTCCTAGCGGAACACAATCGCGGCATTTTCAAAAGCGATCATAAAACTATAAGCAAGCGTCCATTGACGTCTTGTGGTATGTGTTAATTACATCCGTGAAATCGCTCCAGTCTCTGTATCAGTTTTATTGCACTGAACGCTACCGTCTTCAAACGACCCTCCGTGGTGCAGTGAGACGCTGATGCTAACGACCCTCAGACTGCCGGCGTTCATAAGTGGAAACAACAGCCAACGCAGTCAGTAAATCTGGCATGTTGGCAACATCGCATGCACAATATATCTACAATACGTATAGGGCTGAAGAACACAAGTCGTCGTTTTGTACAGAATAGATACATATGAATTTCTTAAATCTTTTGCTGGCCCATAGGCTATAGAACAGACAGTAGTAAACTAGGAACTGTGTTTGATCCGCTCGCTTGGTGGGACAGGACAGTCGTCAGTCAGTCTACGCTGCAGTTGAAGCTGGTCAAATTCGCTCGTCGTCGGCAGAGTTTGAGAACATTTCGCTGCGGCTGGCAAGATGACTCACAAATATCGAGCCACAGTTCCAGACTTGTCAGCTCAACTTTACAGTCATCACTGCTAGTTGCTCAAGCTCTCAAGAAAACTTGGTCAATTACGATTAGGCTTATAGGCCTTCAAGCGAACTGTGCAGTACATTAGGCCTATATGACATAAGACGTTTGCGTGATCGTAAAAAATTTCGATTAGATGAACTGCGTGCTGTACCGGTATAGGCCCATTAAAGTATTATCAGAGCTAAAGTTTCACGATCATGAAGGTAGTCGTGAAAAAGTCATTAAATTATTGATGCCAATATTATTATTGTTGTTGAACATCATACACTTTTCAATTGATCCGGGTCGCGTCAGGTCGCCGGGTCACCGGGTCAATTGCCATCGGGTCGGGTCGGGTCACGGGTCAATTTGTTTGACCCGGTTCCATCTCTCGTCTGTACACCAAGTGTTAAGTCAAGTCCTCACACCTCACACGGTAGTCTGAGTGTTGTAAGGACGACCTTCAAAGTCTATGAGATATGGCAGAATTTGACCATCAGCCAACCCAAAACCCCTGAACCGATTGTCACCAAATTTGAATGGCATGATTACGTCGTGGACGCCTACCACCAAAAATTGGGCTTAATCAGCCTAGGGGTTTTTGCTCCCCATATAGGTAAACTATACACCCCTCCTGTTCGAAATTTACTACACTTTTCTGGTTCTTCCGCACGCCAACAGGCGAGTCCGTTAGACCGATTTTTACGCTTAATACGTCAAATGACGCGGTTCTGTGCAAGGAAGTGCCTTTTTAATGCTACAAAATAAAAATTCAATTTTTGACTTACTTATTCGAAAAATTAAAAAAGCTACAATGACGCCTATGGGGAAAATTTAAAAATTGTTTAAACTGTCATAACTTTCGTTGTGTGCAAGATAGAGTCGTAATTTTTGGTTCTAGGATACGGTTTTCATGTCGGCCTAAATAACGGTGACATTTATATCTACCCCCGATTGACCCCCCGTTGCCATAGCAACGAAATTTGGACAAAATTGGCTGTAGCTCGGCTTGTGTAAGAGATATCTGCGAGATTGTTGCATCTATAAGGGGTTTATGGGATGGGCCATTGAATGCTGCCAATCGCATTCTTTTCCGACCGACCCACGTTGCCATGGCAACGACACTTAGGACAAAATTGGCTATAACTTTTAAGATTACCCAAATGATTTTTGCTGTTTTATAGGACTAATGTCATTACATCGTCCTTACACACAGTTTTAAACTGGTAAGTTTTTACATATATCGCAAGAAAAGGCGGTCAGAGTCCAGGAATAAACTAGCGAAAACCTCCTGGGCGTCGTCGAAAAACCTGGATACAGCAGATCAGCAATGGCACACCGGCCAGCTGGAGACAGAATGATGTTGCAGAGTGCAGTCGAGAAACGTGGACATCGTGGCGATCACAGCTGTTTAACGCGTCATGATGATGGTTATAGCCTTAGACGTATATTTTATCTTCATAATATAAAGTGTTGACAACTGAAATTAACTACATTAACCACGCACGTAATTTGTTTTCCCGCATTTTCCAGCCCTGAGCTTATTCGTGCTTCATTTTCCAGTTTGGCATTTTTCAGCCCTGCATTTTTGAGCGCGTTTGGGCCGAAAATTCTAGTCTCGCAAATTCCAGTTTTGCATTTTTAACGTCCCCACGCATGCATCGGCTCAGAAATAATTAACTAAATAACTGAATAGCGACAAACACAACTGCCAATTATCGCTTGTATCTCTAAAAGTAGCACGTGTCGCATCATAATCATCTTCGTTACAGCGTGTGGTCAAAATGTCCGCCTCTAGCACGAACGCAAGCGTGTAGACGCTGACGCCGCTCGCCATCAGCACGTCGAATAACCGCGTGACTTAGGCTATCTATATAAGAGCGTCGTCGATCTCGACTGCTCTAATGGTTACAATTAGTGTTAAATAGACGCCTCAGCAACATATTTTCAACAATTTCGTAGTCTCGGTGATTTTCTGAGCCTACGCATCGGCTACTCACCACGAATTCGTTGCAATCGGCCACATTTCCAGTCTACGACTTCTACATTGCACAAGACAACAAAGTAGGCTATGTATAATGGCAACAGTATTAAAGTGAGTCGGGCAAAACTGTACTCTTTAGCAAGTTTTTTGACAACGTTGCACTCCAAGAAATATTTAAATTATTCATCGTTTCACAAAGTAATTCAAAAAATAAAAGTGGCACGTTTATGAGACAATACATTATGCAAGCACGTGCAGTGCTACTGCACTGCGAACGGCATGCTTTTTAAAAAAATATAAGAAACCGGACATTTGCGATTTTGTAAATAGTGCAATTTTACATAGTCAAACAGAATTAATTATTGTCTTCAGAAGACTCATTTTCCTGCTTGCTATTAAACTCAAAATATGACAAGTTTTCTGAGTTTGTTTGAGACTCTTTGTGTGTGCTAGCAGACTGTGAGTATGAGAGAAGTCCTTGATGTTGGCAGCGAAGTCTCTGGCATTTAAGTTCTTGCGCTGACATTGCTGTCTCTATGCAGGGAAAGTCAACTGGCCGGATGGTCTCGCCTTGCAATCATTGCCAACAACATTGAACAACAAGCCGTTGCTGACTATCTGAGACCATTTAGCAGTCAGTATTATTCAAACACTGGGCCTATACTCTCTGCCCATCTGTCTGTTGTGACTATCTATGTTTCTCTGTCAATCTTTGTCTCCGACTTTTCTGTGTTTGGTTTGCATTATCAATGCTGTTTTCGACAGCACACGACCAGTAGGTAGGTAGCAGGATTGTATGCTAAGCTAATAGTCCACACCAGTAACGTTTATTTGGTGGTGAAAGTGTTGTGAAAGGAGAATGCATGTACCCGGGCGTTGGAGAGCCAATGTCAGGAACACTATCTTCAGTAAAAGGCTTATATTCATCAGCCCAACTCCACATTAGTTCCCAGTGTACGAAACAAACTAGTTAAGTGTCATTGTGTAGTTTTCCGTCTTTCAAATCGGTTTTTAAAATAAGCCTCAGATTCCGTACAGTGTCTACGTGTTTTCAATCGTTTGCTTTCAGGCGAGATGGAGTCGGGATGTCGCCGCAGCAATGATAACAACCGTTACGGACCATATGTTTGGACGGGCGGTCAAAGTTTTGACCTAAACAACCCGTCTGACTTTATGTGGAAATTGGTCTCTTATCCAGGAGCAGTCATATGGCTTGGAGTGTCCGACGTACTTTGCCCGGTGAAGTACACCAACTGGGCTACAAAAGGTAAAACGCCAGGATATAATGAGATCTCAACCGGATTCGTCGGCACAAAACCAAGAGGCTTGAGTTAATCTGTGGCTTAAGTATGAGTACGCATGGAATGACTTAAACTGTTCACAGGAAGCCTGCTTCTTGTGCGAAAAGTGTCCTAGCGACGGCTGTCCTTAAGCGACCGTCGACTCAAAGCCAAAATGAAAACTTATAAATTGACAACAAACGGTCTTATAAACTGATGTTGGTGTTGTCGGCATTATTATGATGTGCTGACGGTGGTGTGATCGTGTTTTTGTTGCCATTGAACGTATGAAATACAAATATTATTTAAATTTTGAAAACGACTTCAGTTTTCTTGTTACTGTTTCAAGACTGTTACAGTTAATGATTTTGAATTTCTGTAAAAACTGCAGCTAACTTAGGCCTGCACATATCTGATTAAGAGCGTCTAGCCGTTGGCAGCGCCAAAAATAGCAAAAGAACTCCGTCCCTTTAGTTTTCGCAGAGAGGATACATGCTTACTATAGAACATCATATCAAGAATGAGACAGTAAAACAAACATTACAAAACAACACAACAAGCAGTGACAATAACATACACGTACACCAAAATGCACCATTTACAAAAATTTTTAAAAAACCCACGAGAATGCATGGGGCCCCGCGAAAATGTGTCCCGGGCCTTGCTGTGGCTCTCGATGGGCCTGATCTCAGGACCTGAACAGGCAAGACTCCTGAAAGAGTTATATTCACAAAGATGACAAAGGCAGTGGGGTGTTTTATTATGAAGAAGGGTTTTCCCACCAGGAAAGTTTTAAGGACGATGGTTTATCTCTGGCTGAAATAATTCGTTAGTTTGTAAACCCATTCATGGATGACGGTGATGAGTTACTGGCTTTGGACACACGAAACGTTTTGAACAAATCCGTGGCGAAGACAGTGAGAATAGTGTATGGGCTGGGGAAAGGACCAGTATGCCAAATACTGCAAAGAAGTGATAATTGATCTTACGCCGTTAATTCACGAGAATCAATTCACGAGCCGATAAAGAATAATGCCGAAATAGTTTTCGACCGAAAGCCAAGACCAAGGAAGCTGGAGAGATCTCCTTACTAAAGAATAAATTGTTGCTTTGTTCTCTCACCTATATGCATCGTGATGCAGCAAAGGGACAGCGACATGAATGCATTCTTTAGCCATGAACACCATCTTTATTTTCCTTTACTGTTTGATGGTGGAAAATTACGCTTTGGGAAGAAATGTGATTTGCTGAGCATTCTAACCCGTTGCCATGAGACGGTAACTGAACCGCCTGATTTCACTGATGTGGTACTTTTTGATAGAGCTGCTGTGTTGCCTGTGCTTTCCACCGGCAGCACTGTGACCTTTGACAAGTAGACCTATGCTGATCTGATCTTTATACCACACAATGTCATCATGACACAACTAAACTACTCGAAAAAGTCAACGTTGTGTGGAACGTGTACATCCCGAGCAGCATTAAAGAATCCACCAGAGAAAGTGAGGAACAGGTGTCCGAACGTAAATTGACAGTAAGAATAAATTTTAAGAAATTGGGCTGACTTTTTGCGATACCCAGCAAATAATCAGGAACTATTTCAATTTCTCTCGCAGAAGGTTGTTTCTACAGACTATCCGTAAGGGAAAGAAGTTATTACGTCAAGTGCCACAACAGTGTTTGCAAAAACTGGTCGTTTCATGGCACCACGTGACCATGAGGAAGCGGAAACCAGGCTACTGATCCATTTGAAGAACGCGCTTCAGATTGACTGCAACACTTGCCTGTAATTCGCACCGTTGACACTGATGTGATAGTCATGATTCTCGGCAAGTTTCAGCAAATATTGACTCTGTGCCAAGATATCAGCATGGGTTGCATTTGGCACAGGCAAGAATCTCACACATTATCACATCAATGCCATCTGCAATGACCTGGGCAGTGAGAAATCTCTGGCCCTTCGTGTGTTCACAGCTTCACCGGATGTGACAACACATCTGCATTCTTCGGCAAAGAAAAAAACACAGCACGGGAGGCTTGAAACTGCCTCGAGATGTGATGCTTGCATTCACTTAAAGGCGTTTCATCCTTTCACAGAAGTGACTGTTGATGCTGACCATTTCACGCTGTTGGAAAGATTTAAGGTCGTGATGTATGATAAGGCCAGTGAGCTGGAGGGTGTGAATGAAGCAAGAAAAGAGTTATTTTGTCAGAAGGGAAAGACCATGGAGACGATTCCTCCAACATAGGATGCGCTGCTGCAACATTCAAAGAGAGCAGCATACCAAGCTAGTGCATGGTGCTCAAGTGAGCATAGTGAGATAAAACAAGAAATTTGAACTAATGCTCACGAGACGCGCGAAAGTCTATAGCAATTCCGGTTTAGTAGTTTAGCTGAAAATTGGGGTGTTCACGCTAAGTTAATATACAAATACCAAATTCTCTATCTGGGTTGCATAACGATAGTAGCGTGGCGCCACCTTGTGAATGATATGGACTTGTGTCGCAGGCCATAATCGCCAAAAAATCCACAAAACCCCCTATTCTGGCGTTCAATGTCATTCAAGGTCATTGAATTTGGCGCCAATCGAGAGCCAGTGTACGACTTCTTATTAGTGATTAATAGTAACCTAGGCTTTATCTCGCACCGTTACTGAGATACAGCGACTTATTGGCCAAAAATCGCAAATTTTGCCCACCTCCCTCTCATTTAGCGCCCTCGTTCGGGGTGACCCCCATCGAATTTATGGGAAAGCTTTACATTCCTGAAACTAGAGTCTTTTAGGCAGCCGACGGTGAAGATTTGGTAATTCTAGTTTGCACCGTTTTTGACTAATCCACCCATATGACAGACAGACAGACAGACAGACGGACGGACAGAATTGCGATGGCTAAGACGCTGAAAGCAGTAGGTGCTTTCGCGCGTAAAAACTACCAGTCCATCTATGCTGTAAATCATCTTTGACACGGTTGTCGTCGGTACGTCGTGTATCTGTCACGGATGTAATGTGGCTAAACGGTGCAAGATAGAGCCTAGGTTGCTACTGATCACTAATAGAAAGTTGCATATTGGCTTTCAAATAACATGCAAATCATTGACCTTAGATAACACTGAAGAGCCATAACGAACTATGGTATGCCAAATGTGTCTGAACGTTAAGCCGTAGGGGGTCGGCGATGGTATCATCGTATAGGGCGCTGGCGACTTCCTATAGGCTTTCAATAGATACTACGTCTCTATCTGCAGCGGTTTGGCCGCAATTTTCAATGGAATGTTTCGAGCTATAAGTGGCCGTATCTCGGAAACGATGAGAGATAGGCTAAAGCAAAGGTTACTATTAATCACTGATAGATAGTGGCATAAGTTCTTTTAGATAAGATGAAACTCATTGACCTTGGATGATCTTGAAGGTCAGTACTGCAAAAGAAACTATATAGGCTGTAGCACGTCTTTCTTAGCGACAGCTAAGCTTTTTTGTTTAATATGATTAAAACCATCTGGTTTCATTTTAAGTCACACATTTGCATTCACTGACCCTGAAAATGTGGGTTTAGACATGAAAATTGTGATTCTACGTGACCTGAAAGGCAAGATGTTTTTAGTAATAAGGTTTGCACAATGGGCGTATTTGAAATTCAAGATAGCCGTCATGCCGTTTTGGGGAAAGTGGCTTTTATCAAAAATGAACAGCTGATGGGATAAGTAACAGCACATCCACATCCATCCCAAATCTGGTTTTACTACACTAAACACTAAGACACTAAGTCTTAGACTTAGACACTAAGTCTAGTTCAAGAAAAGAGAATCTTGAAGAAGAAAAGAGACAGTAGCAAACTGGCAGACAGGGAATATCGACAGAAATGCAATGAGGTACGAAAAGCGGCCAGAGCAGACAAAGCGAAATGGCTGGAGAGACAGTGCGAGGACATAGAGAAATACTATGGAGAATATAAGACCA
>Ga0209367_1010790_pt1 | contig 12192 bp, 4 predicted proteins | sample WorMetLIZISLAND2_FD_187412 | JGI IMG/M metagenome (GOLD analysis project Ga0209367, IMG submission 187412) | Marine gutless worms symbiont microbial communities from Max Planck institute for Marine Microbiology, Germany - Olavius geniculatus... ... | reverse complement strand
ATTTAGCAACTGTTATTAGTTTGTTTATTTGTAGTCTGTTTATCATGTTTTTTCTGTGTTTTTTTTTGTTTCCCTTAGTAATGTTTGCATGTTTTCTCTGCTGAAAAGAACTTTGCCCTATTTGAATAAAATTTGAAGTATAGGTAAAAATCGATAAATAATGGTCAGTGGCGCTGTAAGTCGTCATTGTCTGACATTATCATTGTCGGTCGTTATATGCCCTATGACTCGATCAAAAGTCAAAGTCGATGTAAGAATGTTTTCCATTTCTAAAGTTTATCTTGCAACTGCCATTTACTCTTACAATGTGGGCTAATAAATGAATATTAATTCTGAACTAGGTGACAGTATGAAAATTTAGCGTGTTTTTGTCACGTGAGTTTGATGTACACCCACCCGCCGCCACTGTCAAAAATCCGCAATCAAATGTACACGCACATTCTGTCACACTATGTGCGACGTGCTAGGACAAAAAAACTGTCGTAATGTTATGGTATCACGCATCATACATACGTAGGACCTATTGTTAATTAGTTGAAGCGAACATTTACAGGGTGCGCCAGTAAAATCAATCTCCTAAAAATTTTATAACTTTCGCACTGTAGTAAAATTTATAACCTGTAGAGAACGACTCAGGTTGTATCCGGCAAATTTTATTACAATATTTTGTTTGATTTAGAAACTTATAACTATTTGAACTTGGAAACAAAGTTTTCAAAGTGAACAAATACTTTAATTAAACTGCAATTATGGCCTAATCTACGTCTATAGCCGCTTAGATATATCGCACAAACGTAACAAACTGTTGACCAGACCTTTTGCAAAGTTTGAATATCCAGAATACATACTCATAAAATACTTTTAAGTTTATACTTTTGTATCTATCAAACCTTGTCATTATTTTAATGAAAAATACGGGCTATTTTGTGTCAACTTGTGTGAACTGCACACTGATATACAAAATGCAAAAGTTGACTCGATTTTGTTTTGCCACTATAGTGGCGACGTGGTCACGAGGCAGGTGGCAATTGACAACCCCCAAATTTCGGGCTGTCGAAAAACTGTCGAAAAGTTTTTTTGCAGAAAAGTTTGGTCAAAAATGCAAAATTTGGAGCTAAAAGACCCCATTTGAAAATGTAGCGGAAAAACTAAAATTTTGAGCACCCATTCTCTGTCGGAAATTTGGAGTGTCTGTCTAAAAATAATAACGTTTTTCCCTGCCTACCTCTATAATCCACGATGAAATTGTTTGCTGGCTTGCCCTAAGCAGTAGGTCTACCTACTAAAAGTAGGCTAGCTTATATTATTTTAGTGTCGTGCTGCAAACTAAAATGTGTAACAGTGAGTCAAATCACGTGACATCACATGTTCTACCACGGTGATGCATATTACCGGACCCCTAACGCCCAAAAGCAAAACTTTATTAAAGTAAATACTATGCTGTTTTGCATAAAAATATTACGACTAACGGACTAAGCATGAGATGACGCTGCACGAAATGTCGCTGAATTCGCCCCCCCCCCCCTTTTACTTTCTGCTTTTGCCGACATCTTGGAACGAAGTTAATCAGTGTATTTGTACTGTATTATTGATGGCAGAGGATATTTATTCAGCAGCCGTATCAATAGCCGCTAGGCTACTGACACGGCGATCGGATAAATATCTGGTCCCACCCGGGCCAGCTATTTATCCGGCAGCTGTCTTTGACGGCTTTAGTCGGCTCCTTTCAGACTGAGCCAGTAGTTTATAATAGGCTACTGTTGTTGCTTAAAAACTGCAGCATACCAGTAGTCTAATAAACATTTCTGTTAAACTTTAGCATTAAATTTTTCTGTCTATTTGTTCAAAAGCTACTTACAATAAAGAGAAAGGAATCCGCTTATCATGCCTCACCGTGTAATCGTAATATTAAAACGCAACTTAACCTGCAATGTTCGTGAAGAAATAACACTTCGAAGCTGAGAACCTGCGATACTGATAACACGAGAGAAGGTCTGCAGCATTACACGTCAAGAGAAGCAGGTTTCAATCTGATCGAGATCTGCGAACCAAGAAAGACTGTTTTGTAAACAGAAGTATCTAAAAAAAATCAGTAGAACCAGACAACGCAAATGCATGAGACAATGAGAAAGGCAGTGGTCACCATTTGACTTATGATTTGCCTGTACGAGATTTAATATAGGCCCGCAAGCTGCAACCTTTAGCGAACCTTAAATTCAAACAACGTGTCTGTAGCTGTATGCGAAGCCCGTCTGTGTGGAGTTTGCTAGCCCATGCGGAGCACTGTTATCGCTTTGCATTCAAGTTGCGAGCACATTGCCTACCGGCTTGTGTCAAATGGGAATTTTGAAAGTGTTACCTTTTAAAGAAAGCACCCATAATATCTTCTGTAAAAATTTACAGCTGTCTGTCCCAAAATTGCAATTTTATGTCCATTATTTTTTTTCTAAGTTTTAACTCACACGACGCCGGTGTCTATGAGTAGTCAGCGTTATTGCAAAATACCATGCGCATTATTGTTTTACGTTAATAAATGATAAATGATACAAGACCAGTAAAAAATCATAATCAAGGAAATTCGTAGTGAAATAAGTTCAGGCTACATCAGTGTGGAAAAGTTGCTTCGAAGTAACAAAATCATGAAAGCAATAACATCGCGTTTAAATATCTCAGATAAAAACAATAATGTCGCATTTACATGTAAAAGCAACGAACATAATCTTTGATCTAATGTACAACCGTGCGACGTGCGAGTAAAATGTACTAACAGCAAACTGTCACAAATAGTGTTGTGAGTCGTGGGTAACTCACCGGTAAGTTTCCGGTAACGTGGTAAGTTACCGGTAAGTTAGTTACCCGAGCAAAATTAGCGGTAAATAAGAGCTAAGTTACCTGTAAATTACCGGTAAATTAGCAGTAATTTTAAATTTCTTGAAAGTCTACTCGTAAGTTACCGGCAAGTTACCGGTAAAATAAAATATATTTTTCGCAAAGGAAAGTTACCAGTAATTTAGCGGCAACTTACGTGTATAATACGCGCTAATTACCGGTAAGTTACCAGCGAAGTTTGTTACCGGTAATCTAACAACACTAGTCACAAAGCATAAGATTTTGCAATGCTTGCAATTCAAGCTTATTACGCATTACATCAAAATGTTAGAGTGAATTGCGCCGAAATGGCTGGAGATAGATTAAGACAACCTGCACATGAAACTTTTAGCATTAAACGTAGATTTTAGCAGTCGAAGTTTCGACCCCCAAGGTTTTAAAACGCCTGCGCACACGGGCGTCAAAAAGGGGTACCCCCTAAAAGTGGTTATTTTACCGCTATTGGCTCGCCTAGTATGACAACGGTTGCAGATAGGCACAGACAAGCTGCTTACCATGACAAGCACTTGTGACGATCTTCTTAGTGTTGTCAACATCGATGACCTGAAATGGTTTTTGTGCAGCGCCAGAGTTAAGTGCACCAACGACAACAGTGTCATATGGGCTTATAGTGTATCACTCATGACGAGTTTCAGTGAACATTTGCAACACCGACTAAATGTAGTCTCTGCGAAATAGTCAGCGTTATAATGATACAATCTATACTGTGTCCGGAAAAAATTAACCCCTAGACATTGTACAGTACAAATGCTAAATCTGTACGCATCTGAATAAAATTTCGTACACACAATTTCCAATAAATTGTTGAAGGAATCACCAAATTTCGTTGAAAAATATTATTTAGGCCTACTAGTAGAGTTATTAGTTATTAAATATCGATAACAAAATATCTGCGTTACTAGTATGGCATTATATAGCCTACTGCAGTCGCTGGATCAGGAGTGACATTTTTTGACGCAATCGACGTAAAGAATAACGTAAAGATTAACAAATTGTATTTTCTACAAATGATCGTATTTTGTGTTCAATAAAATTGTTGAGGCAAGAGAAAAAATGGTGCTAAAAGTTTATCGCATACAGATTGACAGATTGTCCTTACTCTGCTTAATACCGGAGAGTGACATTTTACTTTTTAAGGCGACCTCAAAAAAACAGCTGTAATTATTGTTTGCACAGGCAAATTCAACTGAAATCTGGCATTTTGATAGCAAGTGGATGTCGCATTGTTGACGTAGGATTTTGTGGAAATCAAATGATATTTGTTGGAGTTATGCAAATGTACAGACTACAGAGGGGTTTACTTACGTAACGCCATACTGATAACAGAGATATTTTGTTATCGAAAATCAACAATCAATAACGTTGCTAATAAATAATAATTTTTTTCAACGAAAGTTAGTAATTGCTTTAGCAGTTTATTGGGAATTAAATGTACGAAATTTTATTTAACTTTGTTTAAGTTTGACATTTCTGTTATACAATGTCTAGGGGGTTACTTTTTTCTGGACACAGTGTATATTATGTGCAACACGGTCAGCAATTAGACAAATTACGTCCAAAACATATTAGAATAACTAGAAACGCGGACAGAGACCGCAAACCTCCGCCAACGCCATGTTGTTCGCCAGGTGTCATTACCATATCTGGCATATTGGCAGCGGTTTACCTTATCTGCTAACACACAAGCATGTTAACCGAGCGTCTCGTGAGCACTAGCTCATATTTCCGGATCACCTCCAGATTGAATTACTTGTAGTTTTTGCCATTCCCGACATTCCCTGAAAATTTCAGAAAGATCCACAACTTTTCGAGTTATCTTGCTAACACACAGACAGACAGACAGACAGACAGACAAACTCTGGCAAACACATAACCTCCTTGGCGGAGGTAATAAACACCCCAAACTGCAGTGACATCACATGATCACACAGCAAACTAATATTTTCGGTTATTTAGATAAAATGATAGACGGCGAGTCGTTGACCAACCAAACGTGAAATGTGTTGCAACATTTCATGCTCGGAGAAACTGTTATACAGTTCTGCAAACCAAAATTGTTTTATTAACACGGAACAGAATTACATATAGCTGAAGAACAGTAGAAACACTTCACACGTCAACAGTACGTAAAACGGCAATCGCATGAGCGAACGCTACAAAACCACGTCACAAAATTATGCCATAACGTCTGTAGCCTAGGCCTATCATGTGCTTGATGTGTCACTACATTCAGAACCAACGGGCTACGTGCGTGCTAACGATTGTTTCATCATAGGCTACGTGATGACAAAAACTGCCTGAGTGTACATGTACATAGGCCTACGTGCGCGTCTTCAAAAGTTACATTTTTTCATATTTTGCAAAATATAGCAACTCAAAACAACCGAATGTCAGAGCATCGCCCATGACATTGATTGCTAACAAGCTGAAGTAAACATTCACATTAACCATCAGCATATTATTCAATTATTCAGTTTTACACTACAAAAAGATTTGTCAATTCAAGTTACACAGCTTATGTTGCAATAACTAATAAAATAAAGTGCTGTGAATACACAACACCAGTGTCGGTTTGATGCTTGGTGTAGGTCTGCACACTATACGGTGCACACCGCGCGATGCAGTAAGCCAGTAACCTAGTCTCGTACATCATACAGTGAACTAATACGGTCAAATAACAGCTAGAACTGTGCTATATATGACAATATCGTGCGCTGGGTTCATGAAAGTGATCAGCTGCAGTGCAGCAAAGTGTAAATTTAACGAGTGAGTGCTTGATCTGAAAAGATGACGAAAACTTGTGACTGCTGCTGATGTAGCACAGCTTGCCATTAGACGCCTCGCATCGCTTGCAGCAGTTGTCCACCACTGTAACAGATATAAGCTTAAGCTATTCTGTAAAATTTTCAACAATCGTGTACAAACTTAACAACATAGAGGCTCTTGCGGTAGAAAGCGAGACATCAAAAGAGCCGAGATAAATGTGTTGAGACTTGAGAAAAAAAAGAATGTGACTGTACGTGTTTATTCGAATACAGGGGTTTGGAAGCATCGTAAATTTCCCCAGCAGAGTCCCGGAGCAAAGTCCGGCCAAAACGGGGTTTGGTGCATTATTCGCTTAAAAGAACACACTACAATGACAAAAATGTGTTTTCATCATTTGTCGTCATGTGTTATAAACACAGAACACAAGTGTAAATTTTAAATATACACTAGGCCTAGTCGTGATTTAATCGTAACAAAATGAGTTTAGTGATGCACCAACTGTCTAGAATACATGCTAAAATATTGTACGCAAACACTCCTCACAATTCCCTCCATGGCGTCTATGCACTATGCAGTTTTTGGCACACACTTTATATAGGCTACCACATTCAATGTGTGCAGTTTTTGTATCAAATCGTTGTTAATAGTACTGGTGCGTAGCGTTAGTGGCAAGCTCATTGGCAAGTGCGTTAGTACTTCGGTGTAATGAGTGCGTTTTTAGCCGTGTCCGACGATTTGTTGAAAAAATTGATTTGTAGGCAAAGTTTGATTATCGTCGAAGAGTTGAAGTTGAGCCGTTGTCGATCTTGCTTCCTGAGTTTCTCTGGATATTAAGTAACTCTGATAATGTCGTCTGACGTTACGACAATTCTAGCACCGTAGCTCTATTGTAATCGCTCACAAAATCAAAATAGGCCTAGGCGAGAGCAGCGCTCGTCTATTGTGTGCAATTACAATAGACCTTTATTTTAGCTGCTATAGTTGGACTCGTTCTCCTGACGCATTATTAGTCTTAAACAATCTATCTCTCTTCACGCTCGGTTTGGTGGTTTGGGCTTTGTTCTGCAATACCGCTAACCCACGCTAAGATGGCGACTTCCGCCAGTAATGGAAATAATAGGAGGTTCATTCGTGGCCATCGCAGCTCGACGAAGAACAGGAAAGATTTACGGAGTCTGCCGAAACAAAGCTGGGCGATCTTCCATTGCCGTCTTTCCAGTTGCAAAGGAAACAATATGCTAGAATCGTCGGTCTTTGACAGAGAGGAAGCTGACTCGCGAAGCAGCGATGTCGCATCCGGATTCTTCACAATAGTTTCTCCCACAGAGCCATATTAGCACATGCAGCAAGTGACGTTAGACCGGTCCACAAATAAGCTTACAATACATATAGGAAAAGATTTGTCATGAAGTCTCCGAGGAGCTCATTAACAAGGAAACAAAATACACCGCTGCAGCTTGCCTACGAGAAATTGTATTTTACTAAAATAATCTACCATCTACTGCAAATAATACGTATAATTGTAACATTAATCACCCAAGGCAATCAATCCGGACCGCTAGTATGACCTCTCCTTAAGTTTAGTCAACCGACCGTGTTTGTTGTGTGCTGCCGACAGTGGACGTGGTCAGAGCGAACTGAGTCTTGAACAGCTTCTGCTTCAGGTATTTACGAAAGACGTCGTAGCCGACAGCGTAGATCAGCGGATTCACGGCCAAGCCGACCATCGACAGGACAGAGGTACCTTGCCAGAAAACTAACGAACGTCTTATCACCTACGCGCACGCACAAACAGCAGTCATCCAAACTCAATGCAATAGCTGAAAATTAAATGTTTGACAAGCAATACACAACTCTACAAATAAAATGTTTCTTCTATTCTGCAGTAGGACTACAATGAATTTGCAGCCTAACATCTAATCATCCCTTAGTAAACTTCAGTTAGGTTTTATAAATAGATTTTTAGACATAAGTTTGTTTTCATATCACATCTACAAAGTGCGGCAAAAAGTGAACCCCTAAAGTTTTTCGCTGTTTTCTCAACAACCGTCTTACACCGGTGATTAAATGTAATTAAACATAGTTTAAAATATTTAATACATATTTTATTTCATATGCAAATAATATTGCCAAAAATGTGTATCACTATATGATACGTATTCAATGAAACAATATGTGAGATTTGATATAAGCACAGGCTACAAAGATCACATTGTCAACATCACAAAGTGTCAACGTTACCACTACAACAGGAACTAGGCCTACACAGTACACACTGCTAGAAAAACTCTATACTGACTATACAGTAAAATTTTTTAAAAAGAATATAATACCGGGTGGCTTATTAAAGCTTGGCCTACATAACGGCAACCCTTCTAGTTGGTATGTGCACAGTTACACAAATTATTGGCAAAACAATACTGTATGATCACATTATTAAGCAGCAGATTGGCATTTGGCCAGAGTGTAGGGCCTACTTGGTAATGACCTCATGTTCATGATGCTTGATGTCTCATTCTGTAGCCTATACATCTGTACATACGCCGCGATACGCGTAGTTCTACACATCGCCGGTAACTATAGTCCTAATGATCAGATACCAGAATTTCATTGTTACTGTGAATGTTCGAAGTGTCCACCGCCAGCTCCAAGCTCCAGCTCTTTCAATCGCTTCAGTCAAACAAAGTTAACAACTTAAGTAACATGGAATTTTAATTTAAAATTTTACAGATTTACTAAGCGAAGCCTTCTACATCTAACTGCTGAGTAAAATGTGATTTTGTTAAAAAAACGACGAAGTTATAGACTTTTTAACCTGACCGCCTACCGAATTTTCAGCATTAAAATGTTCAAGCTACAACACCAATTCAATAACAGCGTTGAAACAACACAGTTAACTAATGATCAGATGCCAGAATTTTATTGTTATTGTGAATGTTCTAAGTGCCCACCGCCAGCTCCAAGACCCAACACAAGCCTTCAGTAGCTTAATTTGATAAGTTTTTACAGACTTGTCAATTGGTCCTTATGGCAGGTTGCCCCAGATAACTTGAAGCGCTTCCTGGACTTCGGCGATTGTTTTCGGCTTTGTTTTAAGCTTGCAGTAAGCCTCCAACATTGCACAGCACACGCGATAGTTCATTAAGTTTACATTCGGCAAATTTGGAGGCCACTGGTCCTTTGTGGTGAAATCTGGACAGTTGGCCCGCAGTCCGTTCCGTGCGCTGCGCGCTGCGTATGCTGGCGCGCCGTCCTGCTGGACGATGAACCCGATGGGCAGCCGGCGATTGCTTTAAAATAACGATAATTTAGTGATAATTTATAAAAAAAATATAAATTACTGTTTATCAAAACGTCACTATGACGTCATCGGTAGTAACGTGTAACCAGTTTTTGAAAAGTAAATAACATTTTTAGCTTGAACATTTTAATGCTAAAAATCAGTAAACGGTCATGTTAAAAAAACTATAACTTAACTTCGTCGTTTTGTCAACAGAATCACACTTTACTTGGCAATTGAATGTAGAAGGTTACAGTAAAAAAAGCTGTAAAATTTCATATTAAAATCCCAAACGGTTGCCGAGAAAACGGCGAAAAGCTTCAGGGGTCCACTTTTTTGCCGCATTCTGTAAGTAAAAGAGTGGGTTTTAAAAGTTAAAAGTGGGTTTCGTTAAGTTGTTTTTAATTTAAAATAAAAACATAGCTTTTAAGCTTCAAGCTGAAATGTGAAGAACAAAGTTAACAACTTAAGTACTAACCCCCAAGATCTCAAGAAATTCAGAGATGCTGTAAGGACTATTTGAAAGCAAGAAACAGATAACGATGGTGATCATCGTCTTAAGAACATTCATTTCAGTGCGAGACAACTTGGGTGCACCAGTTGTAGCTCCAGGTCCCTGCTGCTGAACCTGTCCAGCGTTCTGGTCACATGACGTGGTTGCCATAGCAACGTTCTGATTGCGACCAGCGTGGACCTTGTTTTGACGTCTGATGGTGCGAAATATGCTTCCGTAGCAGTAGACGTACACGCAGAACGGCATCACGTAGTACAGTAGGAATCTGATTACTCCGTACGCCTGTTCACAGCGTATTATAACACTTTATTTGCAGTAAGTGCAGAAAACAAATGAAGAAGAAAAAGACAGACAGGGACAGAATGAGAAATTAAACTGTTAAAATGATCACATTTTAGCAGTGATAAATAGCGCTATAGAAAATAGCGCGTTTATGCTGAAAAACTGTGGCGTGACCGACTTTTAATCGTCGGTCAAAGAAGCCCAACTTCCATTTCAGTCAACTTAACAAAAAGCTGGGTTTAAATTTTACAGAAGTTATCCCGAAAACCATGGCGAAAACTTAAATAGCCTCTTCGTCTTCCCATTCATGTCAACAATAAACTCCTCTTACTTTTGATTTAAATTACATTCAGAACCAACAGGCTATATGCGCGCTAACGATTGTTTCATCATACGTGATGACGAAAACTGCAAGTGATTAAATGTAAATAAATTTAGTTTAAAATATTTAATACATATATTATTTTATATGCAAATAATACTGCAAAAATGTGTATCGCTATATGATGCATTACATTACATTACATTACGATTTTTTAACGTGGCCTAAGTAAGAAAACCTAAAGATCCACAAATAAAACCGCAAGTCACGACAAACTGTGTATGAATGTCTGGAAACCATGACAGTGTGTCACGTGCGACAATGTCTGGTGGCATGACGAACGTCCAAAACACGCGGAAAACGCGGCTGCCACGTAGCGGCGCCACACACACAATTACGTATTTAATTACGTATTTAATAAAACAATATGTGAGATTTGATATAAACACAGGCTACAAAGATCACATTGTCAACATCACAAAGTGTCAACGTTACCACTACAACAGGAACTAGGCCTACACAGTACACACTGCTAGAAAAACTCTATACTGACTATAACAGTAAATTCTAAAAAAAAATATATACCGTGTGGCTTTATAAAGCTTAGCCTGATATCCCTAACGGCAACCCTTCTGTTGGTATGTGCACAGTTGCACAAATTACTGGCAAAAAATACTTTATGATGACATTATTAAGCAGCAGGTTGACATTTAGCCAGAGTGTACGGCCTACTTGGTAATGACCTCACGTTCATGGTGCTTGTGTCTCATTCTGTAGCCTATACATCTGTACATACGCGTACACATTGCCGGTAACTATAGCTATTAATCTACAGCTGTTTCTATTATCGTTGTCGGTAATTTACCTTTGCCATGTCTTTAGCCGGCCAGACTCCCGCAATGCGACATCTTCCACCGATGCGTCTTGTTGTAGCACTGACTGGGATCGCGGCGAAACACACTCCAAAGACCCACGGCAATGCGACTCCAGGCTTGGTCATCCAGGGTTTGTAGTACTTCCGGTGAGCGATGGCGTGCACGATTTTGAAGTAGCGCTCCAGCGTGATAACGATCAGAGCCATGTTTTGCGCCGCACCGCCAAGAGATGCAACAACTTGACCGACTAAGAAGATGCATATGACGTCTTCGATAAGCTGGTCACCAAAGTAGCCCTTGTCGATGCCGCTAATGCGTATTATTCGAACTATCATGGCCGATGCGAAAATTACGAGATTCGTCGCCGAGTGGTTGACAATGAACACGTTGGCAACGCTTCCGTGCTGTCGATGGGCGAGAATCAGGACTGTAATCATGACGATATTAACCAGAAGAGGGACAATCGGGATTACCAGACCTGATGCCAAGTCCACTGCAGACCACCTGAAACGACCTTTGGTTGGAATCGACAAAGTTGTCGGCTGTGCAGCGGTGGATCCGTCGCTCCCGTTGTTCGTTATATTGTCTATTACCACAGAAATGTCGATCACTTCCCAACCTATTTCTCCCATGTTCTCTTTTGAACCTAATTTTGACTGTTTTTTGTCGATAACGACTACGAGCTCAACTGGAGCCTATTTGTGTGTTCTTCACAAACGCAAGACACTATTTTACTCATATCGTTGTTCTTCTAACTAAATGTCTCTACGATACGATACTATTAGTAGGCTGGCTATATACCGTATGAGCACATAGGCGCATACCAGAAACAGTCAATAAGCATACAATATCAGTTTGTTACGATAGTATGCAAAGATGCATTCGCTGTCACTCAACATTACCACCAATCAGCGACTTCAATCCATACCTACAACATATGGCATCATCGGCAGTAGGGATGTGGTCTCGGTCTCTCGAGACGTCTCGACGACGTCGCGCGCGTCTTCTCTCTAACAACATGTCGTAGGCCTACATGTACGTCTCGGTCTCGACCCAGGTTTCGGCGTTTCGTCTTGGCTCATTTCATTAATCGTCTCATGAGAAAGACGTTTTATGCAGCCGCGCGACGAGTGAGGGTTTACTGCTTAGGCTCAGGGCCTATGATCCCCTCTAAGAACTGGAGGCAGTCCCCCCCTTTACCTCTCCTTCCTCCTCCCACTTTCCTTCCCTTTCCTCCTTCCATTCCCTCCTCCCCCTCTGTTTC
>Ga0209367_1010789_pt1 | contig 12192 bp, 9 predicted proteins | sample WorMetLIZISLAND2_FD_187412 | JGI IMG/M metagenome (GOLD analysis project Ga0209367, IMG submission 187412) | Marine gutless worms symbiont microbial communities from Max Planck institute for Marine Microbiology, Germany - Olavius geniculatus... ... | reverse complement strand
GTACGACAATATTGTATTTTATGTTTTTGGCAAATAAATACTCTCTTTCTCTCTCTCTCTCTCTCTCTCTCTCTCTCTCTCTCTCTCTCTCTCACACACACACACACACACACACACACAGACCCTTCGGCGGATTTTTGCGTGCGATGGCTCAAACGGCGAGGTCTCGCGCAAGGATGTGCCTTTTGGGAATTAAAGCGGACGAACAGACGACAACCGTGCCAAAGACGTCCTACAGCATAGCTGTAGCGCGTCGAAAAAGAAAATAATAATTAAAAAACAACTGTACAGAAATTTTAAAATAAAATGAAAGTAATGACATAATGTGAAATGAAGTGAAATATAAGCTGCAATTTTGTTTTGTAGTCCAAGCAAGCAAGGGCGGTGCCCGGGTGCAACGTGCGACTTGCTGATCCTAATTCATATAACTCCTAAGTTATAGACCGAGTTTGTAGTCTGTCTGTTCAGTTCATACTGGTGTTGAGAAGATTCTTTCGAGTTGCCATATCAACGTATAATAACAAACAAACTACAATAATTGCTGAAGAGTGAAGTCGTGTAATGTAGCACGAATCGCGTCGCACTGAAACTATTCATTACGCAAGATTCGTGCTAAAAGTGCAACTGTTTTATTGGCCGGTACAGTGGCGATTATGTTTGTTTTAATTATTGACGTGATTGGATGAAATATAAGTTCATCAAGTTTACGGTCGGCTTTCCACCCACCCCTGCGCCGTAGATTTAGCGGGGTTTTCGCTGACATTGTGGTCTTCGAGATTTATTTAATTACTTACTTGCTTAGGAATAAAGTTAGCCTTATTGTCAGGGTTAGGGTTAGGCGTTACGGTTAGGCTAGCCGCTCATCATGCTCTGTACATTTTTGCAGTGCATCATTGTGGGTGCATTACAGTAACAGCAGTGCATTGTGGTGACAGGACGAGTATGTCAGACATCTATGAGACAGTAGAGGCCTATGAAACGGCATGTAAAGAACATGGAGTAGACCCTCATCCAATCATACAAGAAGTGTTTGCTGTTGACACAGAAGACAACGAACTGTGAGTGTAACTGGGCTACTTTAATATAGAAACTACGTGTTTGCAATGCATTGTGGGTAGTGTAAGTATTTGTTGTCAAAAAAACAACAAAGTGTTGTATTTTGTAGATTTATTCATAGACATTGCTTTTTTGTGTCGTATGTTTTTTCTGTCTTTTTTCTTTTTTTTGTGTGTTGTACTGTTGTATTGCATTGCTACCTTTTGGTGAATAAAAATATATATATATTACTGCTAGTTACTGGACTTTGCATTTTTGTTTAGTTACAGTTATTGTTGTACAGGGAGAAGCTAGAAAATGGCAACATCGTTATACCTGGCAGGTAACAACTACGAGTAGCAGCAGAAGCAGTATTATATTTTGCAGGGAGAAGAAGACGGAGACCTCGTTGTACCTAGCTGGTAACAATTACCTGTTGTCAGATCAGCGACTGATTGATGTTGACGTGGAAGTTCTGTGCACAGCACTGGTGCATTGTGAGAACACTTATGTCACTGCACTGGACTTACGATATAACAACATCTCCGACCTAGGAGTTAAGCACATTGCACAACTACTAGCCATGGTATGAGACAGTGTAGTAGTAGTGTGTGTAGTACAAACTTATAATTCTGCTGAATAAATTACATTTCAGTTTATTGTGTGCTTAATTCACATTTCATTTTCAGTTGACCGTACTCAAGTAACAGTCGAGCTATTGGTATGGTTGTTATCTGTCTGTCTCTCTGTCCATTTGTCCATCTGTCTGTTGGTGTAACAGATGTATTGTGGCTAAGCATTAGGTTGTGGAGGAAAACTTTTTATATGAGTAATTAGCCATGTGCCATAAACTTAGGCCTGCAAAATTTCAGCAATCTAGTGCAAGGGGAACATTTCTAAATTCGGTGTTGAATGGATTGGGGTAGGAAAAGTGTGCATTTTTAATGGAAAACTGGTCATATCTCGGAAATGATGAGAGATACGGCCAGGGTTACTATAATTCACCAATAGGAAGTGCCATACATTTTGTCAGATGAGATGGAAATTATTGACCTTAGATGACCCTGAAGGCCGTTACATGCTATTGTGGCTAAACACTGCGAGATAGGGCCTAGGTTGCTATTGATAACTAATAGGAAGTGGTATACACCCTTTTAGATGAAATGAAAATCATCGATCTTGGATGATCTTGAAGGTCACTGACAACCGGTACTGTTGGCTATCTTAGCGACAGTTGGGCTTCTTGTATTGTCTGCTTAATTAAGTCATTAGAATGTTTACTGGAGATAATAGCTCAGCGTTATGCAACAGTTTGGAGCATCTGCATTTAACACGGTAGTGTAGTGTGTTGACATAAATTAGGTGAGGTGGACAATAAGTTTACTTCACTTATACTACTATTGTGTGCTATTGTTTTACCAAAAAATTATTAAATTTGATGGAGATTTGATGAAGTTCTGACACAAACAATTTTTCTTGTTTTTTTTGAGTGAGTGAGTGACTGGGGTTTAACGTTTTGCCCGAAACAGTTTAGGTCATTTCTGAGACATGTTATAGTATATATGTGTATATTTTAGCCAAGTTGCTGCATATTGTCTGTCAATCTGATGTAGTAGTTGTATTAATAGTAGTAATGGTTGTGGTAGTAGTAGTCATAGTCATAGTCATAGTCATAGTTGTAGTACGCCATGTCGGGAAAAAAACATCCTGAACATTTCCGATTGTAGCTTAAAGTAGAATTATCAGATTTCAATAATTTTTGACAGGAATATTTTTGACGCAACTGGCCATCAAATGACTGCTTAATTTTTGACCACACTCAGTGTCTGTTTTTGCACTACCTGGCAAAAACAGAACCAACAAAATATTGTATTGTTGTACAAGGGACATTGTTATTTAACCAAAATAGGACATAAAACACATTTTTCCACATTTTTGTCACTTGGGCTGACAGTTCTTTGATTGTCCTTTTTTTAACTGCCTACAGTAAAAAATGTTTAAAGTGTTAGGACCACAGGCACAGAGATGATTTCTGCTTTTGTTGACAGCAGTGTCAATGATGTTTTGCTCCAGATCAATCCAGATTTTACCAGTCACTTTTAGAATTTGTCAACATTCTTGAAGGTCATTTTTGGTTGACACAGTTCTGTCAAATCTTGTAATCGACTGGCTGTTATGGGACACAGGCCTGAAGATATAAAATTTATTGGTTTTTTGTTTATTTTTATGCACATAGCCTATTGCTTGTTTTGTTTTGCACAGAAGCACATATTAGGTGAGGTAGGAACTAAAATAGTCCTTTGATGGGCAGTTGTGTCAAAAATATTTGCACGAAAAATTATTAAAATCTATTAATCTTTCTTCAAGTCACAATCAATAATGTTGGGATGCTTTTTGACGTATTTTTGTTCATTTTAACCCATATTTTGTTGGTTCAGTTTTTCCCAGGTAATGCAGAACCACACATTGGGTGAGGTGGCGAAATGGCAGGTCATTTGATGGCCAGCTGTGCCAGAATTATTAGTACCAAAAATTATTAAAATTGGTAAAGCCTTCTTGGAGTGACAGTCGTTAATGTTTGGAATGTTTTTTTCCGGACACGGTGTATATGTGCTTATGTGTTAGACAAGTTGCTGCATGTCGTCTCTGAATCTGATGTGCAATGACTTCGGCGAGGATGGAGCAAAACACCTATCAGAGGCACTCGAGGTTAGTAGCAGCAGGTAGTAGTAGTTGTAGACTAGTTGTAGCAGAGGCGTCATGGCTGGGGCAGCAGGGAAGCATTGGGGAGGGGTAATTGCCCACCCTAAAGTCTGGGCTGTCAGAGAATTACTGGAAAATCTTCATTTGGTTAAAATTTTTTTCTTCAACAATAAAAAATTTTTTGGGCTAAAACACCACCATTTTGGGGCAAGTTAGAAGAAAATGATATTTTTAACACTTTTAATGTCTTCTGTCTGTAACTTGCAGTGTCTGTTGGAAGATTGCGACTTACTGCCCCACCTACTTTTTCAACCTATCATACCGCTCTGTGGTAGTAGTGGTGCTGGTAGTATGAGAAAGGAGCGAAACATCTTGCTCAGGCATTTGAGGTTAATTAAATTCTTACTTGTGTTGGTTGTTTTTGCTATTTAACAACATACCTGGCAAGACAAAAAAACTGTGACATTTATTTTAACTAGCCTGCACCAATATAATAGCAGATAAATTCCAAAATATTAATCATACACGGTGTTTCAGAGTAGCAACTGACAACTGACAACTGATAGCATCAGTTGAGACTATCAAGTTTGTACTCGTGACACATTATGACGTCAGCATTACGTCATGACTAGCAAAGAATATTCAATTAACTGCCATATTTTGTTTAAATATTCTGAATTAGCATTTCTTCAGCTACAACTGGTACAAATTTTGTTTAAATTGATCATCATTTTAGTGAATTATAAAAAAAAACAAAAAGGGGTCCCTTTTTATGAAACACCGTGTATTTCTACTGTCTTTGTATACACATTTGCTGTGTTTGTCACAATGGATACCTTCTTTTGCTAGATTTTGAAGAAGAGTAGGAAAACAATGGGATAAGATGGAATGGAAAACAAAAAGTAGGCAACAGCGGGAAAAGGAAAAGAGGGAGGGAGAAAGGGAGGGGAATTTGTCTCACTCATTTTCTGTTCAAACTTTGGTATATAGCAGTTGTTGCAGACAAACATATTGCTGAAGATAACACGCCAGTGAACGGAAATGAAATCTGTAACTGCTGAGGAGTTACAAGTACTACAGCTACTACTACTACTACTACTACTACTACTATAGCTACTGCAATATTATAACTGTAGTAGTGGTTGTTGTTGTTGTTGTTGTTGTTGTAGACGAACACATCGCTGAAGACATTGCGAATGAATGGTAACAAGATTGGTAACCATGGAGGACTTTACTTTGCACAGACTCTACAAGTTAATGTCGCACTTGAATCACTGGACCTAGCCGACACTGACCTTGTACGTAGTAGTAATAGCAGGTAGCAGCAGCAGTAGATGTTGTTTTTAGTCTCTACCGTATCAGCCATATAAGCATGCAGCCACGTCTTGGGTTCAAAAAGTTGTGGGTGGGGCAAGAAGTTACAAGTTTTTGACACTGAAGATCACGGTTGCTGAGAAATGTGAAATTTTGCACATAAATGGTCCCATGATGGAACAGTTGTGGCTGCAAAGGTCTGATGAGCCAGCTGGCTGCCGTCTGTTCGGAATGCAGCTGCACATTTTGTGTCTGGCGCTTCACGCCGTGACGATGCTATGACAACATAGTGCTGGTGCTAGATGAGCTGCACTGGCTTCAGGTTCGGCACTGGGTGGATTTCAAGATGGCCACTCTGATCTGCTTGTCACTGTCTGGCATGGCTCCAGCTTATCTGGCTGCCAATGGTCAGCTGGTCTCTGACAAAGGTCGTCGTCAGCTGCATTTTGCCAATACAAGGACATGTGTCATCAGACGGACCTACACCAGCTTTGGACTGCAGACAGATGTTTTCCTGCTATTTAACTTACTTAGTACTACTACACTGTGTCTCAAAAAAACCTGGACCCCTGCTACCTTCTGCAATAACTCCAACAGTCCTGGTTCAATAGCAATAGATTTTGACAAAAATAATCGATAGAGAATCAGCACTTAATAGCATGTGTTACTTTGCGAGAAATTTTAAGAACAGAGTACCAGCTGAGGTTTTCCTGTGGCACCAACAGTACAGACAACTGCACTGCAGTACTCCAACGAACCAATGTCAGTTACGAAATCATTAAATGTTATAACGCCAACGTTTGAAGTTGAACGAACTGTTGATTAGCAACATCATAGTCAGAAGTTACAGCAGATGTTCAAAGTGCTGTCCCTTTACTCGAACACAGGCCCGGAGACGTCTTCTCCATTCGTCGATTGCGCCACTGACAACGGTCTGCCGTAGGCCAGACCAGATCTCCACCAAGCGCTGCTAACCTAAGCTGGTACCCCGTTTTATGAAATATCGTAAGCCCGTAACACACTACGATACTGAGTACCTTTTGATGATTTTCTCAGCTAATCATTATTATTACTAGGCACAGTTTGTTGGAGTTATTTCAAAACGTAATAGGGGTCCGGTTTTTTTGAGACACAGTGTAGATAGTTTAGCTGTCCGCAGACAGTCACCCATCTAAGACCTGACTGACAAGTCCGACAAGATGCCGTTATGTCACCAAGACACAGTGGTTTCCCACTGCAATGTATAGCAGTCATATTGAAAACCAACGACAGTACAAACCTTAGGTCCACAAAGGGCCATGCGTAGCACCTTCATACACTGTCCATACGAGTATCCAGTGGTCTGAATCACACCAGCAACTGCAGCTGACAGTGTATCGTGGCTGTAAGATCGGATGTCAATGCTGGCCATGTGATTAGTGGCCTGCTGAAGGACATCACGTACCAGGTCAGGGTCAGAGGTAAACTGTGGCACTGGCTGACGCCATGCAAACAAGAACTCATCACGACACAGATCCGATACCATGCTCAGCCGATCCTATAATATAACACTGATATCAGTCCTTCGTCTTAGAAGTTTGACCTTGGCCAAAATGTCAAGGCCAAAATCTTGGTGAACTGGCTAGCAGCAGACCTACAAAATTATTCACCTGTTACTTCCACTGAGTGAATATTTCAATACACAACTAAGGAATTCTATTTATATAATGTTATCAGTGATGTCATTGCTTCAATATCAAAAATTCAAAGCCCTGCAGGTGGAAATAAAATGGTGAATGTAAGTCCATTCGAAGAAGTTCATTACTTCATGTTTTATCTTCAGCCTTTGCACTGTGGCATGGCCTTGGCCTTGTCATTATGACTTTGGCCTTGGCTGTGTTTGATCTGGGCTTTGGACAGCTGGCCATGGCCTGGAGTGTTCTTGCCTTGCTAACACTGTTGCTTTGCTGCGTTAGTTGCGTCAGTGACAAAGTGTGCCGGAAGGCAACACATTCTGAGCCAAAAAAGCAGAGTTGCAAAAATTGGCGATCAATTGCACAATTAACAATCAAAAATTTTTAACTATTGACACAATTTCAATTGTTCAATTTTTGACCAAAATCACATGGTTACTGAAAAATAAGCATAAGAAGAATTAAATGACAAGTATCTAATAAAAAAAATCTTTCTTTCATACCAATGTTAGTTTTACTTGAAATTAATGACTAATTAATCGTTGGCTTTTGCAAAGTTAACTACTGGTACTGAACAAATTTTTATCATTACCAGCTCAAGAATAAAAATTATTGCATCACATGCTAAAATGATAAAGCAAAAAATTTCTGCAACTTTCCACATCAGTTAAAAGCCTAACCATCAACAGTGAGTATTTCTCTACTCAAAATTCACAACCAGCAGTTGTACCAATGGATAGCATCACATATGGTACTGTACTGACCTTGCTTACTGTAAGAACATTTCTTATCCTTTCATCCGACAAATCATCCAGCTGATCAAAACTGATAAAAACAAAAACAGCACAAGCACTAGCTTAATACACAACTAAAAAAAAAATTAAATGCTGACACAAATTTTAGACACGAGAGAAAGCAAGTAGAGGTTTAACATCCTGCTCAACACATAATAGGTCATTTCAAGGTTGGTCTTTCTAGGCAATGCACAAATAAACACATACCGGTAATAACGAAATACTGCATATTATATTGTGCAATGTAAACACTTTGCTGCCAACAACTAAGTTAATAAACCAGCATAACCCTGCTATGTATGGACAACATTAAATAAATACAACATGAAATGCTCGAAACTACTTACATACTGATAAACCTAGACACTCAGAACATTTTAACAAAAATTTATACAAGAAAAAAACACAAAGCCAGGAAACTAATGACGAATCCCGTAATGAATACTGATACACATATTAAAGACACACACTACCAAGCGTGGCTTGGTAGTCTAACGGTAACGTGTCGGACTTGTAATCCTGAGGTAACTCAGAGGCACAGGTTCGACTCCGCACCAGGACACTGCCCGGTAACGACCTTAGGCAAGTTGTTCACACACATGTGCCTCTGTCACCAAGCAGTATAATTTGGTACTGGCTTCAGTGCTGGGACGTAAACAGGCAGACTGCGTGATACGCTGGCCCCATACCCGTGGTCTCGCAGTGTAAAAACTGGTGTCTGGCTGAGGGCCTTAAAAAACGGAGAACAACGCCGCCCTATGGGCTAAAGCTCGGGAAAGGCTTTACGCTTTTCTACACCTATTTAAAGGTGTAGAAATAGCCAATCTTCTGCACAAAGTACAAACTGCAATTTCCAGACTTCATCACACTACATACATCATCACCGTCATCATCATCATCTCACCATTGCTGAATCATGTGTCGAGCTTGGCTGATAAGTTGTGACTGTTTGGCCTCATCGTTGATTCGACGTATCAAGTGCAAACGATTAAAGTCCGCCAGCCGATCAAAGTCAACACGTGTCGAGTTAGTGTTCAGTTTCGTCAAATCAAACTGACAACAATGACAACAACAAAAACAGTATAACAACGGAAAGATAAAAAAACATGTACAAAGCGACATAAATAAACTGAACTTATCTGTATGCTTCACGAAATGAAGTAAAATGCCAGTTCGTTCACTTAATACAGTTCATGCAATGCAACTGATATGAACTGCTCAACTAGCAGACAAGAACAGCCAGGCTGAGTTGACAGAATGAGTGATAAAGCATGTAAGCAAAGTATCAATAATTGACACTGTGTTCAGAAGAAAACACCCACTCATGTTTTCTTTTATATCTTCATGGAAAATGATTAGATTTCCACAAAATCTTAAGGGAATGTTTAGAAGGAAAAGTATACCATTGATGTAAAAGTTAAGTATTCTTTGCTATTGGTGACGTCGTGCTGACGTCATATATCCGTTTTTGTAAATTCTGGATTTTACCGTTGAAGCCAGACATATGATGAAATGTTAAAACACATAAATTGGTCACTGTGTTGACTGAACCCAAAAATATGCTAATCCGTCATGCAATGTTCCATTGTGAACTGTTTCAGTGGTTTATTCCCTTGGCCGAGTTCAAAGATCTTCAACTTTGTCGATGTTGGCAGGCGTACATGTACTGCATCACTGCGTGGATGACCACTTGTCCACTATCTGTCAAACAACTTGATACTGCCAGTCATGTCAATTTTTTATTTAAAAGTTTCATTCTATCAATATTCCATTGTCTGTCCATTGTCCAGAAACATCTTGCACAAACTTGAGTGGGTGTTTTTTCTGAACACAGTGTATATATCATCAATAAATAGTAGAGTGAGTGAGTGAGTAGGGTTTAATGCCCCACCCGACACAGTATAGGTCATTTACAGGATGGCCTTTTCAGGCAGAATGCACACAAACACATACTAATGGAACGGTCAGTTTAAACTTAGAAAGTTTAACCTTTACAGAAACACAAAACACAAAAATGAGCTTAACCTAAAATTGTAAGAACTCCATTATAGGCGTGCATATGTAATTAACATAATGGTAGTTCTAATAATCTTCCATTATCCTCCAGTGATAATGCTGACAAATGCACATCATTAATGACTTTTTTTCACAATAAACCTTTGGTGTTATAGCTCTTTACGAAAAGTATGTGTAAACAAGTACAGAGTCAGATGGGTAAAGTAAAAAGATGTTCTTAGGTGTATTGTTACTAACATGAGCAATGAGCTGGTTCATGTCCATGCCTGCGGTCTCACGCACTGTGAACCCAGCACCGATGTTTGTGATTAGATTCAGCACGGCTTCAGGGAAGTAACCCGCATTCTGCACACCAGCAACGAACCAACCCAGACTATCAACCACGTAGCCGCCAAATTGTCTGTCACGACTTAATTTTTTTACACGGAATTGCTTCTTGCAGTACAACCAATTCTGCCTATTCCTACACATTTCTCTATGGCGTGGTCTGTCTGTTGTCTGTCACATTCATGCACATTGCTTAAACTGTTTCATGGATTTAAGTGCTACTTGCCACATGTGGCGTTCAATAACAATTGTGTCACATGGGTTATTTGACCCCCATGGAAGGGGACATTTGAGGTCAAATCCTTAGCTACAGCATGTAATTGCAATTGCAGCCAAATCATCTGCTTTATGCTGCCACATGGGAAATACAAATTGAGAAGTCAAGTGTACATGCCACAGTGATTCCATCTCCTGCCAAATTACTTGAGTCTTTTTTTCTGTAAACTATACTGACAATTCCAAACATTCAAAAATAATTCATATAATTCAGAACGTTTGCACTTCTGTAGCCATAAGCCGTACAGATGAGATCTACAGATGAAGTCTACGGATCACTAGCGTGCAACGGTGCACTAACATGCTACAGTTCAATAACATGACACAATCACACGTGGCAGTGGGCTACGTGGCGGGCATGTGCAGTGCGTGTGCACTAGGCATATCGGCGCATATAAAAGCACCGTCTCATAGGTTCACTGTCACTTGTCACCAAGCCCTTATCTCCAATGCAAGTCAGACCAAAAGGAGCCGGCAGAAAAGGGAAAGCACTGTCGATTGACCTGGAAGCTATGTACGGATCACGTATCCGGAAAGCACTGCCGGATCATTTGGAAGCCATGTACCTTTGAACCGATCGAGCTCTACTGATCACTGGACCCATATCTCACATCCAATAAATACTCACCTAAGTCCTGACAGATCGATGGACCTCCCTCAAACTGATAGGGTTCATCTGTCGATATTGGCACCCGTAGCAACGTACCGGGAAGTTTGATGGATCGCTGGTAGCCAGATACCGATACGCGTCAGTATGGAAAGTTCAAAAAGTCACCAGGCAGGCAGTGCACCGTCAGGCAAAGGACCTAGGCACGACGAATCAGGCAGCGAACCATCGGACTGAGAATGTGATAATGACAGATCAGCCTCGAAACCCTTTGCACCGCTTGGAGCTCGACATACCGTCGATGAACCTTCGAACCCAGCAGTAGTAACAGATAGCAGCTGTCCCATAGTGGCACCGGCAGCAGCAGCGGTATGCCCGGAATAGTCACCTGTCAGCGTCAGTCACTAATCAAAGACAGTACGGATCAGAATGCAGTCCCAGAAATCCAGTTTACGTTACACTTCAGTACTTATGAGAAAGTGAGTAGTTTCATAACAGCACATCAGCATACAAAAGGCCATTTTGATGATAATAATAACAAGTTTTAATAAATAAAACCAGTATGCAAAATCAAGTATCAGTAATTACAATGTGCAATCGTTTTTACGCGTGAAAGCAGCTACTGCTTTCAGTGCGTCTTAGCCATCACAATTCTGTCTGTCTGTCCGTCTGTCACACGGGTGGGTCAGTCAAAAACAGTGCAAGCTAAGATCATCAAACCTTAACCATCACACTCTAGTTTGAGGAACCATAAAGCTTTTCCATTAATTCGAAGGGGGTCACCCCGAACGAAAGAGCAAAAATGAGAGGGAGGTAAGCAAAATTTGCGATTTTTGGCCAATAAGTCGCTGTATCTCAGTAATGGTGCGAGATAGGGCCCAGGTTACTATTAATCACTGATAGGAAGTCGTACACTGGCTCTCGATTGGCGCCGAATTCAATGACCTTGAATAACCTTGAGCGCCAAAATAGGGGGTTTTATGGATTTTTTTGCGATTTCAGGCTGCGTCACAAGTCTATATCATTCACAAGGTGGCGACACGCTACTATCGTTATGCGATCCAGACAGAAAATTTGGTATTTGTATATTAACTTAGCGTGAACACCCCAATTTTCAGCTAAACTACTGAACCGGAACTGCTATAGGCTTTAGCGCATCTTGTGACCATTAGCTCAAATTTCTTGTTTGTTCAGCTGGCCGTTCATCACTTCTTGAGATAATTTGCACACACAGACAAACAAGCACCCAAACACTATGTAACATAGTCTATTCAGTAAAGCTAACAACATTGAATAAATATAAGCTTACATCAAATTATCCATAAATACGAAATATAAACAGCTGAATCGGCCCACATTCAAACACTGTAACTAAACTCATGCACATAACACACTGTAAAAAGACTAACTAAATAAACTGCTGGTACAATACTACAGAAGGTAAATA
>Ga0209367_1010788_pt1 | contig 12195 bp, 10 predicted proteins | sample WorMetLIZISLAND2_FD_187412 | JGI IMG/M metagenome (GOLD analysis project Ga0209367, IMG submission 187412) | Marine gutless worms symbiont microbial communities from Max Planck institute for Marine Microbiology, Germany - Olavius geniculatus... ... | reverse complement strand
GTCGTCTCGCCGACGTAATCACCTGTTTCAAATTTTGTGTCGATCGGTTGAGGGGTTTCGGATCTGCGTGGGGTCGAATTTTGCCATTCTCCCTTTACTTAGCCGGTCGCCATTAACACAGGGCTGTCCTACCGCACGCCTGTGACAACAAGTTAAGACTGGTTACTACTACTGTACCAATAGAAACAGTGCAGTAGACGTGAGCATCATCAGAAGACAGTTGAATCAGTCGAGTGCAGTTCAACACGGTGACCCTCAGCCGACCTACATTCAGCCTCTGACCCGACACATAAATATCCCGCCTTGGTGTCAGCGCAGTCTGACCGGCGAGTATCATGGCGGCTGTAGTGAAGAATGGTTGATAACGCAGCTTGTACGCTGGCAGAGTGTGCTTCTTACGCACAGACTTACGAATCTGCACAAAAAATATACACAGCAATATAACCAGCTTCTGATCATGCAGCAAAGTTTCACTGTGATCAGCCAAGAAAGCTCAGAGAGCTAGTGTTAAAAAAGATAAAACACTAGCAGTAAAACATAAGACCATCAGAAACTACCATTCTATAGCACAGTTAGGTCGTAACTTCAGAGGCACTACTAACAGAAGAGATCGAGCGGATGCTATCATGACTAAGGGCCGGTTTCTGGATCTTTTAGTTAACTGATCAGTTAGTAAACTATCTGTTAATTGTAACTTGCTAGTTAAGTTTGTGCGCGTTTCTGAACAAAACCTGACTGGCTGTCAGCTAACTGAGCGGTAAACTACAGTTGCTTAGCAACGATGCACACGACACTTATCACTTCCGCCTAGTGCAGGCAGACGTCACGAATATTAATGAGCACAAGCACACGTCAGCCAGCCCACGAGCCAGCCAACCAATTGCAAACGGCCATTTTGTTCGTTCATGAATGGATTTTGTAGTAACATTTGTAGCAGCAAATGTCTCCTTGAGCATTTTAAAGACTTTGCTATATGGTAAAATCATTGTATAGTACCACATTCATCAATAAACTGCTTGCAAAATGGTACAAAAGTTGTGTTAAATATGACAACTACAATCAACAGTTAGCTAACTGGCCAATTTTGGCCAGTTAAATTTTTGGCCATTTTGACCGTTGGTTAGTGCAACGGGAAACGCGAGTTATGCAAATCTGTCGGTTAACACTAACTTGACTGGCCAGTTAAGATCCAGAAACCGGCCCTAAATAAGTCAGTAAGTCAAGAGTCCTGGTAACTTGTAATATCTACTCAAAAAGATGACGAGGCTTAGTTGATGTAAGCCAAGTACCAAGACTGCCTTTATTTATTACACCATAAATGTTCACCCAAATCACCAATAACCCAGCTCTGCAAAAGGTAACTACAGTGGTGTGGACTAAGCCAAACTGATATTGCATCAGTGAGGAATAACAACAAGAAGAAATGCGATGACTATGCAAGACAGACCTGGCTGACAATGATGGATGCCAGCTGAGTGATAGGACGACCTTCGTACTGAGACTCTACATCAAACTCCAGCAACGGATCCTTTTAACAATAAGCACATCAGTAAAACTAAAAAGCCCGCAGGTACCTCCACCAAGGCAAAGCTATTCGCCAGGTGGCGTCACCATCTTCGCTTTGCCAGCGGTTCCCTTATGCCCCCTTTAACGCAATGATAACGCAAATCTCAAAGTAATCCAGAATCCAGGATTCCTGCCAGATCACGCCCAAAATTGAATCACTGGTAGTTTATGGCATGCCCGACATACCCTCAAAATTTCAGAAAGATCCGTCCATAACTTTTGGAGTTATCTTGCTAACACACAGACAAACAGACAGACAGACAAACAAACAAAAACCAGCAAAAACATTACCTCCTTGGCAGAGGTAACTAAGCAGGCAAAACTAGGCAAACGTTTCTGACGATAACAATGATGCCTTGAGAAAATAAGTTAATATAGCATAAATTTATGTAGCAAATACTCAAAAAAATCGCCAATGTGCTTAGTATATTTTGTAGTAAATATTTTACAAGAATAGTACGTCTTCAGATGACGTTTGAAAACGTTGAGACTCAGTTCTGGGTCATGAAAGCTGTCCAGCGGCAAATTTCAAGTCGACGGGCTAACAACAGCAAAGTGCTGATGACCGAAACTGTTCATTCGATAGTGTGGTATGACCAACTTCCACTAAGCGGCAGAGTGCAGATGCTGTTAGTATACTTGATCATGCTGTAACTTGGCTTTTGACTTTCTGAGAATTAAAATTAACCGGTTCATCTGTCTCAAACAGCACTAAAAATGAAAACTTGAACAACGAAACTGACATAAAAACAATGCCTAATAGTTGCATTTTTTTGACTATTTGACTATGCTGCAATACCAACCCTCTTCCCTTTCAAACCAAAAACCTGAACAGTTTGTCTGTGTCCCTAGATGCAAACTGAAACAAATGCTAAAAGAATCCATCCAGATATTGTACCATGAATGGACAACATCAGATCATAATGCCATTAGATCCACCTATTAGTGGCAGATGAATGCAAACCAGTATTCCATAAAATAACACTATAAAAACATAGCTCTACTCTACTGTTTGTCCTAATTTTGTCTTTGAATAAAATCCACCAGAAAAGAGACAAATAAGCTACAATACATAGATTCTACACATCATGAAGAAGGCCATGCCAGTTGCTGAAATGACAGCATAAGAAACAAAATGTGCATCGTGACGAAAAGACGTATAGTAGCAGGACAGCCTACAATAATGTCTGCTTTATGTGTTCTACTAAATACACTGGGCAAATATATGATAATTATGCTAATGATAATACATCCAATTCTAGACATCAGAGTTTAATCACTAAGTATCACGTGCTAATAAACCAATAAAAGGGGACACACTGAAAGCAATGCACTGTTCATGTCTATTAAATTGGAATCAGTTGGAGTCATTCCGGTCATTGCCGTCGTTGCAAGTTTTCCGCAGCCGACTGAAAACCGAACTTTTTGCCCGGTCTTACAGACATGACTAAGAACATCTCAATGCGCTGACTACTATTACGTGACTTCACTGTTTAAGCTTATTGTTACGTGTCCTTGTAGTCTTAGGACTTAACGCCACACTAAAGTTTATTCGTCCTTCATCATCATCATCATCATCAAACTCATCAATAATAATAATAAGCAGTTACCAATGAGAATTCACCTGTGTGAACGCAAACGACCAATGAGTGAATGGGAGTCTTGTAAACTGCAGACGAGCCACGCCCTCCAGCTTGGTCAACATTACTGACAGATAGGCTGACCGACCAAATACCATGTCAACATCGATAGCCAATTGAAACCTTCCATTGTAGGTCAGGTCGAGCAGCAAGGTCACCATCTACACACAGACACGGCAAAAAGTGAATAACTGAAAAATTAACATTGTTCTACGAATAACTAAAAGCAAATAATTAAATACTATATGTAGAGATTTCAACACGACACACTACCAGCAAATTGTTGTTTAAATGCAAAGAATAACAACTTTTATCACCCAACCATAGGAAAGCTGCAGAATCTATGCCCATGAGTCTACAGCAAAGTCCATAATGAAAAGTCATACGTAACCTGAATAACAGACATACAATTATACATACAGGAGAAAGATAGAGACCCAAACAGACACTGACATAGCAGTAAAGAAGCTGTCATCAACTCAGTGGCTTCATGGCAAGAGAGCTATAACACCCTCTGAATCTGAGCTGCCGGAAAACTGTCGAGAAATTTTGTCAGAAAAAAAATTCGTCCAAAAATGCAGAAATTGGAGCTGAAACACCCATTTTTGGACAAAGTTAGGACAAAATTAAAATATGCAGTTGTTCGTCGGAAAATTGCAACTTGCTACCCAGCTTCATTATTGACACGTGACGCCAATGGACTCAACTCACTTCGATCATGTTGTCGTCGTCGACCTGAATGTTGCTCGCAGTGACACTGCGAATGATAGGAAACGTCGATCCGAGGTTGAAGTCGCGAACTGTAATCTGCTGCAGCAGTTTGCCGGTCGTCGTCTGCTGTAACATGTCTGCAAACTCCTTCTGCATCCGTCTCATTACCCATCTGTAGCGTAAACATCTACTTCACGTCACAACAGCTTCATGCATGCCAGAGTCCCATTAGCAATCGTACATAGTACGGTAGCATACAATAAAGCGAAATACCACAAAACTTCAAATAAAAGCCATGTCCCAGGTACAGGCCAAAGTTCAAGATAACTTGTACTAATAAAAGCCAAATCCCAATCACAAGCCGAGTCACGAATACAGGATGGTACGACTAGGATACTAGTATATGCAATAAACAGGAAATGAACTTTCTGATTCGTTTGAAAAATGCTGTAAAGTATCTGAAGACCCCAGGGGTCAAGGTTACTTGTACTAATAGAAGCCAAGAGCTTCTACTCTGAAAAGTTTTACGGTAAACACAATCACACAAGCACTGACTTCATGTCACAATGGCTTCTTGTATGCCACAGTGCAATTAACACATCTACGTGGTGGTGTATAACAAATGGAACGTTTGAGCTTTGCTCAGTATGGTTTCAGAAACAATCAGCCACAATGATAACAATGGAGTGCACTGGTGTTGAACAAGTACTGTCAAATGTTATGTAAGCTTTCTGCATGTGCATGTGTTACGTATGCAGTATAAAAATTAAAAATAAAATGTCCCATTTAATTTTGTGTGCCACCCTGTAACATGCCAATATCATCAGTAGCATCATTACTAACAAAAAATTTGAACTAATGCTCACGAGACGCGCGAGAGCCTACAGCAGTTCCGGTTCAGTAGTTTAGCTAAAAATTGGGATGTTCATGCTAAGTTAATATACAAATACCAAATTCTCTATCTGGATTGCATAACGATTGTTCCGTGGCGCCACCTTGTGAATAATATAGACTTGTGTCGCAGCCCGAAATCGCCAAAAAATCCATAAAAACCCCTATTTTGGCGTTCAAAATCATTCAAGGTCATTGAATTCAACGCCAATTGAGAGCCAGTGTATGACTTCCTATTAGTGATTAATAGTAACCTAGGCCCCATCTTGCACCGTTACTGAGATAGAGTGACTTATTGGCCAAAAATCGCAAATTTTCCCAACCCCCTCTCATTTAGCACCCTTGTTTAAGGTGACCCCCTTCGAATTAATGGAACAGCTTCACGGTTCCTGAAACTAGAGTCTTTCAGACAGCCGATGGTGAAGATTTGATGATTCTAGCTTGTACTGCTTTTGACTGATTCACCTGTGTGAAAGACAGACAGACGGACAGACAGACAGACAGACAGACAGACAGAATTGCGATGGCTGCTTTCGCGCGTAAAAACATAAGCAAAGTTGGCTACTGCAACAATGTTTTTATGTTTACCATCAATAACAGAAATCACAATAAATTACTGAAGGTATAACATACATGTTTTCACAACAATTAACAAAATTCTGATCAATAAATGCACACATTTTTATAAAGGCACATACCGTCGAACTTTCTGCGTATCCTTCAGCTCCTGGAAGAGAAACTGGAGAACAAGATTTAAGCCGAGGCAAGATTCTTTCTTGTCGATATCACCAGCTGCCTCTTGCAGTTGCTGCAACAAATAACAACAATTAATTCATACCAGACTAGTCATCAAACTTCAGCATAAAACATTACTGACTTAATACCTATGAATTTGCTCAGCAACACTCAACAGTGTTCATTCTTTCCCTGAATAACTGAAGTCTGTTACTCAACTCTTACACTTAATCAATACCAGGGATGTGCACAAAACCTTCTGAACCGAGACCGAGATCCGAGACCCATGTCTCCGAAACTGAAACGAGATGTTGCAGCTTCCGAGATGCTGGCAGAGACCTCGAAGCTCCCGAAACTCTCAAGAGTCTAGAGAGCTTCAACGTCTCGCCGAGATGTTTTCCATAACGTATGGTGAAACACATTGACAATGAAAAAAATTATACAGATTAATTAACTCGCACCATGGTAAGCGCTTTCTATTTGTGATATTGTGGGTTTTGCACTTTATTTTGACAATTATCATTGAATAATTAACGGCTTGCACCATAAAGAATTGCAAGTGCAGTGTTGTAGACATGAGCCATTATGTTTATCACAGTTTGCAAGCAACTGAAATTAGTAAACTACAGCTGATTATAGCCTTATACGTCATCTACATTTGGCTGAGAGTATTCATTCTGACATCATGCACTTTATCTTCATTGTGACTAAATCATTTTATGACGAAAAAAATGGCATGACATAATTCTGCTTTATGACAAATAAGTAAATAAAACAGTAAAACACTGTAAACGAATATTTCTAAGCCACAAATGTCATGCTGGTTAGTATCACTCTAACTGCAGCTGCAGTATGCACGGCGCGCAACTGCACAAAACGACTCGACGAGATGCAATGGCCCGAGACCCAAGACGAAACCTACTGGGCCGAGACCGAGACATATTGCTCCGAGACCGAGATGAGACCCAAGATGCATCGGTCCAAGACCAAGTCCAAGACGTTAGTACGTCTCGAGACTGTCTCGAGACTCAGTTGTCTGGACCGAGACCACATCCCTTATCAATACAGGTATAGCACCATCGCAAGCATATCAGAGGCACATAATAGCAGAGACTAGGCTGAATGTTTATGTTCACAGCAGCCAATATCAAACAGTTCAGCTTTTAAACAATGCTTAAAAGTGCTGAATAGTTTGACATATCTGCAGTTATATGACAGCAAGTTCCAAACAGAAAGAGCACTAATGCTGAACACTTTTGCTAACAATGCAATGAAGCTAAACTTATTATATGGAACCAAATACACTCCACAGCTCACAGCTCAATTCTTGTTAAAACAAACACCAGCTCTTTCCATAATATTCTTCACAGTACAAAACCTAACCTACAACTGCGTAAAATACTTATGCAAGTATTACAAGGGAACAAAATATTTAACTGCCTCTCTGTCCACTGCGTGACGTCCACTGTAGTTCTGCAACACAATCATATCTGCTTCCATCAAAAATGGCATCCACTACACATCATTAGGGCCTACAGTTTTCCGCGGGCCGTGAAATTTCGAGCCGAGCTGCGGAATTTGTCCTTTTCCGCGGAATTTTTATATTGCTGCGGAATTTCGCGGAATTTTACAGAAGTTAAGAAATGACCGATGATTACTACAATCGTCGGCTTTAAACTAACTACATCACGGAGAAAAATCAAACTAAACTGCTTAAAACTGCATCGCTACTAATAAGTAAAATCGTATACGACACAATCGTAAATTAACACAATGCAACTAATTGACAAATTGTACTTTTGGAAAGAAAAAAAGATCGATAATTTCCTTTGTACGGTGCTAGCATAACTGAGCGCCATGCTAGCATCCAAAAACTGAAGTTTTTTTAAACAGAATAAAGCTTAGTTTACGCACAAACAAAAAGCTGCACAGTAAGCCGTGGAATTTGGACAATTTTGCCATGGTGAGCCATGGAATTTTGCGAACTGGCCTGCGGAATTTGGCAAAATTTACCGCGGGCCCTACACATCATTAAAAAGTAACACTAGCAAGCATGGCAGCAAAACAGCAAACTGACCGCTGGCAGTACGTAAGGTTCTGACTGCGGCTTCCACGATGGACTAACAACTGGTAGTTTAGACGTCCATTTGTAGCAGAGCAGCAGCTCAACCAATAACGTCACACACACGCCCACCAGAACAGAGCATAGAATCACGGCAAACATCGTAGACGGGTGTGTGGATGTAACACGAATATCACAGTCACTGCATCAGCCACATTTTCAGTTGTAATTCCTTCCTCTGCAACATAATTACATCAATGACAATCGGTCTTGTAAATCAGTCTATGCACTGTGGCAGTCGAAGAGGCCACACAAGTGCAAAGATGAAACAAAAAATTTGAGCTAATGCTCATGAGACGTGCGAAAGCCTATAGCAGTTTCTGTTCGCAAGCTGTCAGTCTATTTACAGCCATTTCGTTGCAATTCATTCTTGGAGTGTGAGCTGCAGCCGAAGATTGCAAAAATCAATAAAACCCCTTATTTTATTTCCTATCACCCTGTCATTTAGCACACACGCTGGAGGCGACCCTTTTCGAATTTCTGAAAAAGCTTTACGGTTTTTGAAACTAGAGTCTTCCAGGCAGCCGACGGCAAAGATTTGATGATCCTAGCTTGCACTGTTTTTGACTGATCCACCCGTGTGACAGACAGACGGACAAACAGAATTGCAATGGCTAAGACGTGCTAAAGCAGTAGCTGCTTTCGCGCATAAAAATCACAGAGATGATGGTAAGGCTAAGATATTGACAGTTACAGTTACAGCTAAATTAGTTGGTCTCGAGAACTTAACATCCCTGCAGCTAATTGGTTGACAAGCACTAAGTGCTAATTAATGTCTATGTCTCATCATCCATTTGATTGGCCTATCTTTTGAATGCATATACACTGCATGCAGCCATAACATCACCATTCATCTGTTAGTCGGATGAAAATAAACCGATGCTTGATAGGTCTCGTAACCTTCACTCATCAATAACTTCTAGTATAGACAAATTAACTATTGATGTATTGATGTATTACATGTATTACATCTGATACCAAAATGAAACACAAGACCGCCGCAACTGAGCAGTATCATTGGCAGGAGGTCATATATAAATTACATGGACACCACACTGTGTGGGAAGGGGTAAGCCAAAATAAAAACAAGCTAAGAGAGAAGGCCAGGAGGGGGGTTCAGGGCAAGTAGAGTCAGCATTCACACAACATGCAGGTTGTAGGCCAAAAAGACCGTGTCAGGAATTAGTGCATTGAAGCATCCATGAGCAACACTGACCTGCAACCTCTGGATGCAAGGGCCCAGTTGCGCACCCAGCCACATGCAGGAGGACTGTATGTTCAGTCTGCTGCTGCAGCATGCTGCCATCTCTCTAGTAGTAGTAAGTAAGTAAGTAAGTAAGATGACTTAAAAGGTGCAATTTAAGAGTTAGCCACAATGCACTGCATTCTCAACAACTAAACAGAAATGTCTTCAGCAGTCATTTAAACTGTTCAAAGTTAATATCAGTTTGTCTCAGATGAGCTGGAAGGTTTTTCCACAGCATAGGAGCTGCAGCAGCAAAACATCTGTCTCCATAGCTGCTGTAGATCCATCTGACAACACGTCCTTGAGTTGGCAGAACACAGGTGACGAGTGATGACCTTTGCCTGAGACCAGCTGACAGTCGGCGGCCAGGTAAGCTGGAGCCATGCCGAACAGTGACAAGTAGACCACCTGGAGTAACCGACTTAAAATCCACCCAACACTGAACCGCAAGCCAGTGCAGCTCCTCTAACATCAGAGTTATGTGGACATAGTGTCAAGCGCCCGACACCAAATGTGCAGCCACATTCTGAACAGACTGCAGCCAGCTCATCAGACCATCAATGATGCCATAAACATGGAGTTGTTAGTAGTCCAGGCAACACAATAAACGCCTGGGCCAACGTCTTGACGGCATCAGATGACATCAATCTGATGAACAGTCGAAGCTGCCGTAGCTGGTAGTAGCCACTACAACACACTGCTGTGCAGACAGTGTCAGCTGGCTGTCGACGATGACGCCAAGGTTACACACTATCTCTGAGACATCGATACGTGCCGACACCACCAGAACCTCTAAAATGTTGACTTTCGCCCGCTGCTGTTCAGAACCCAACCACATCACCTGGGTCTTGGTGGGGTTAGTCAAAGTTGGCTGGCCTTCAACCATGCTTCGATGTCGACGAGACATGCAGTGAGACATCGGACAGCAGCCGGTCACTGGCCAGTGTGCTGATGTAAACCTGTGTCACTGTGAGTCATCTGCATGCTGCAGGCTGAGTCCATGACGGTTAACAACAAGGACCAGCTCAGCCCTGTACAGAATGTACAACAGCTGGCCCAGTACAGATCCTTGAGGAACCCCATACAGTACTGACTGCACAGAAGACAGTTGACAACTGTAGGCAATCTGCTGCATTCTATTGGTCACAAATGACCACAACCAGTCAAGGACTGAGTCAGTCACTCAACCTGGCCAATCAAATCCAAACTGTGGGTCCATCACTGGCCGGTGAAAGAACAAATATACGCAAAATGTACAAATAACAAAAAGGTCTAAGGCACTAGGGCAGAATACTAGAATAATGAAGAAAAGCTACACAAAATACATAAAAAGTGCCTATAATGGCCCACATAAATATTTTATACCATATTCACTGATAAAGGGTCTCACTATAGCACAATACCGCAATACCACAATACTAGACAGTGCGCAGTCGGCGGAAACTGCTGGGCTGGCCGGATTTGCCTTAACCATAACCCTAAAGACTGTAACTGGCTGCTGCAGTATCCAATCAGCTGGCGCAATGTGATCAGGGGCGTCCATCGTCTGGACTTTGACGTGTCACTGCAATCTGCCCGGTCCATCAGCAATTGAGTTAATTGATTAAGAGATCTTCGCTTGCCAGTCAGTGTTTGCTGTTAACTAATTGGTCCCCCTGACAGCATCGTTGACACATGTGCGCAGTCGGCGGCAGCAGTCCAATACTGTGGTATTGTGACATTGTGGTATGTCAAGGAATGGTCACACCACTGATAACCCCCAACTATGGCTACAGGTAAAAAGTGGACTGCGGATGTGCAAATGTCGCAACAGGTAATGCTGTAATTCTTCTTCTCTTCTCTTCAGGATATGTGCCAACTTCAATATGTTGAAGGCTCTGGCACGGTAAAGCTGTAACTTATTGGTTTAACCATTCCCTAACCCTATTCCTAGTCATAGCCTTATCCCTAACCACAATCCTAACCTTACTCTTAGCCGTATCCCTGACCATAGCCCTAACCGTGACATAACATCTGCAGATCCGCTTTTTACCACCTGCCTATTTAGCTAAGCAAGCATGCATATAAACATTTTCTTTGACACTCTATGGTTACTTTTTTCAGCAACATCAGATTTTCCTTTACGGAACCGAAACGCCTGAGCTGACCGATGCATTATGGGAACTGTGATAAACCGAATAGCGCCCATCATCCATGACAAGGGGCGCGACATAAAAACAGCAATAACTTTTTGCCCCGGACATCCCAGAACGGGGCAACTTGCAGTCGTGATATATATTACTAATACTACCAAAATATGACAAATGCAGCTTGTAACCAATTTTGTCGCGGTTGAATAGGACAACAATTTTCAACAGGCTAACCTATTCAGGATCCAAATAAACAGCACAATACTGCCACGCCCACTCAGTCTCCATAGAGAAGCAACATAGATACATAACTCCCAAATTCACAACTTCATAAATACGATTAAGCATGTCTACTGCGCTACAATATGTTATTAAATTGTAAACTATTTTAAATGTAATATTTTTTGCTGCTTCTATGTCAAATTTTTTAAATATGCTGTAACATTATTTAATTTATTTTGCACCATGTATGATGTATTGCACTCATATTGCCAGTGCGTCGTTTCGGTTGATAGATTGACCGTCAACGGTTTGTTTATATTTATGTGAGAGGTGAAGGCCGTTTTTTGTTTTGAGATGATTTGTGGAAGGCGTCTAGCAACAGTTTCTAAGATTTTCGTCAAGTTTATAGCAGGTAAATCTTACTCCGTATAGCTTGTGACTATTGACAACAGGTGGCGAATGTTCAGTCAACAACGTCACACATGCACCCACCAGATCTACAGTTATTTATTGTGAGTTCCAAACAAAACATCATTTTTGGCTCGTAATTTCACTGCCAACCTAATTTCGCAATACTGTGATAAAAATGAGAAATTTATTATGCCGTTGCCGTTTATTTCATGAGAATTGCCATCTAAAAGAGTGGCATCGGAAACTCTGCTCCTGTGCTGTGCCTTCTGTGGGGTGACCATATGACTATGCTCACTGTTTGCAATCGAAGATTATATCCGCCGTGAAAATTCACGGAAAATAAGTAAACATTTTCGCTATCTGCTGTGAAAATCCATATCTACGAAAATTGCAACTGTATACTTTTTTCTTTTTTCAGTTAATATTGTAAATTATTACTGTGTTATTTTATCGCTTATTCAGCATGATTTCATCGTTTACAACAGGCCGCCATAGCTAAGTTTGTACTAAAATTGACGTCGA
>Ga0209367_1010787_pt1 | contig 12195 bp, 6 predicted proteins | sample WorMetLIZISLAND2_FD_187412 | JGI IMG/M metagenome (GOLD analysis project Ga0209367, IMG submission 187412) | Marine gutless worms symbiont microbial communities from Max Planck institute for Marine Microbiology, Germany - Olavius geniculatus... ... | reverse complement strand
GATTTATCAACATCGATGACCTTGAACGACCTTGAACCCTAAAAATATTGATTTTAAGCGATTTTTTGGCGATTTTTGGCTGCAAAAGAGTGAATTGCGACGAAATGGATGGAGATAGACTACGATAACCTGCGAACAGGAACTGCTATAGGCTTTCGCGCGTCTCATGAGCTTTGCTCAAATTACTTGTTTCAGCTTGCTTCGCTCGCAGAGATTATTTGTACCAGTAGCTCCACTTCTGAATTTGTTTCGCCGCTCTTGTGTAGTGTGATAGCAATGCGATTGAAAATCGACATTGGTGTTTCGCGTAAACAAATTAGTCACAGAAAACGATTTATTTTGTCCTGGAAAGTCAGGAAAAAACTCAGGGAAAATGAATTCTGTAAAGTAGTATAGTAACTGTGTACTTCAAAGAAAAGGGAAGGGAAGAAAGGGAAAAGGACAAAAATGGGGAGAAAATGAAAGGAAGGGGGAGGAAGAAGAAAAAAGGGAGGAAGAGGAAAAGGAGGAAGGGGAAAGATATTCCACCCTTCCCTTGGCTAAAGCCTAAATACGCCACTGGGCGGCAATCTTGAAGTCCCCACCGGGCTTCCAACGGGCTTGCTAGACCATTGGCTACACCAGCCAATAGTTGTGGCGATCAAGCTGCTTCACTTATACTCGAGTCGTGTCGAACGATTTTCGGTCTTCCTCCCAATGTTACTGCCGCTTCGTCAGGACCAGGCCTAGACGAATGTGCATCAGCACTCAACGATATCGACTCGTCCAGTTCAAACCTAGGCGATCGTTCATACCCTCTTCGTTGACTTCGTCGCCCTTTTGCTTCAGGAGAGGGCGAAGCATACATAAGTTGTTCGGCTGGCGACGATGCTTCATCTGCTTCGGTGCATCTGGTCACGTCGTCGATTCGAGATCGAAGTGGCGTGCCGACGAACTTTTCCAACTTGTCGATATGCACCGTCTTCGGCCGGGCTTTGGGCGTTCGTTGTGTTTTCGCGGGTAACGTGGAAGGCATATTGACGATCAAGAACGGTCCTTCATACTGCCTCACCCACTTCATCTGTCGACCTCGCAGTTTTCGTGGGTTGAAGTACATCACCCATTGGTTTACATTAAATGTCTTAGGCTTTAAACCTTAATAGTAGTATCTCTTGTTGCGCTCAGCGATTCGGTTGACGGCCTGGTGTAGGAGCACTATTTTTAGAAGCCGCCTACTTACAGTTAGGGTTAGGGTTAGGGTTACAGCGCCTAGTAGGCTAGGCCTATGAGTCATTTACTAGGGTGGCAGAACAGTACGAGCTAGGGTTAGGCAATTGCTGAGTAAGGGATTAACGAACCACCCGCTGTGGGGCCACGAGCACATTTAGATACTACTGCTATCTGATACAAATGATCGCCGCGTAATGTAACAATTTGCAGCATCTGTGTTTCACACGGTAGTGCGTTGACATAAATTAAGTGAGGTGGTAAATGAGTGCACCGGCCGTACATGATAATATTGCCTCGGCCATCTCTGTGCCGAAAATTATCAAAGTTGGTAGTTAAATTTGACAAAGTTATGCCAAGAACAATTTTGACTGTTTTTTGAGACATGGTGTATATACAATAATACGGCAGGCAAAATGGGTCATTTTTAACGTTTACAAACGTTTTTATTTAATTAAAAGGCGCTTTTAACGTTTTCTTCATTTTTTTCAGGACGTATCCGACAAGTTGTACAAGCAATTAAAACCAAGTGCACAGAAACTTGAAGCCAACCATAAATCTTGATGTCACGTTGCAAAGCTGTATAGCTGTAGCTTAAACACAATTGCTGTCCAAAGATACAGCGGTGCAGTGGGTCAAAAAATTGGGGATGCCGGAGGACAGATAGCCTAGTTGCCTGCAGTTTCCAATGCATAGGCGCTCGAAATTTGAATTTTGCCTCCAAATTCACACAAAACGAAGAATTTCTAGCACTAAATTTTGTAGTTTTAACTTCAAAAAATTCTGACAAAATAAAAAATTTTGGGACAAGCTCAAATTCGTTGCCCCCCAGCTTCCTCTGCGGCACGACGCTACAGCAAACAAATCGCAGCGGCGGAGGTTGGACTTGAGTCTGCGCAATTTCCGATGTTTGGAGACACGGCTTGAGTTTCGTCTACTGCGTCAACAGCTGTTCGATCTTGTAGCGCTGCAACCGCAACACAGCAGACAACCATACAATGAGAATTTGTTACTTAGGCCTATATAAGCCTACAGTAGTTAAAATTATTTTTTTTTTTGGTTGTTGAAAATGACGCCGACTTACACGGCACATTATGATTGTGGATATATACGCACAAGAAAATTCTGTTGATTTTCTTCCGTTTTCCATCAGTCCACGGAAAAACCTGCGCGTGTAAAATTTTTATGGGGCCCTTTTAAAGGCCCGGTCACACCAGGTGAACGCACGAAGAACGCGTGAGGAGCGCACTGAAAATGGTTTGTTGTTCCGTTTGTTCGTCGTCATTCGTTACTCGTTCGTCGAGCGCGCTGCACCAACGTTTTTGATTCGTGACCATTCGCTTGGTGCGTCGAGCTCAGCGCACAATTTTGAGCATGTTTAAAATTGTGCGCGGAACTCGACGTATAGGCCTAAATGCACACGCCAGAAGGACCCGGGTCATGCGCGGGGAGCGATATACCAACGCCCGATACACTCGATACACGCGGAGCACACGCTCAGTATTCGTTGCCTGTTCGTCGACTGAGATGTAGCGAAAATTCATGGAGACGTAGAACTTTCCCCATACCTGTGGTGCAATTGATGACAAGCATGTTAATTTCAAGTGTCCTTCAAACAGCGGTTCTATATACTAGGCCTTATACAACTACAAAGGGTTCTACTCTGTTGTCTTCATGGCACTCGTAGATGCTGACAGCAAGTTTATCTGGGCAGACATCGGCGGTAGGGGATCAGCATGAAACGCTCAGATTTACAGTGCTTCTGGGCTAAGAAATATACGTCAAAATGGTAATCTAGGCTTCCCTGATGCTGATCCTTTTCCTAAACTTTCCAAAGACAACCAGGATCTGCCCTAATTCTTCCGATTTTTAGCACATACACAATGCACACGCTGAGTATGCGCTCTGTATACGCCCAGTGCGCTATTCATTCGCTGCGAACTCGCTATAGCTTCTCCAAAATATGGACAAAAGTTGGGTGCACAACGACGCATAACTAGTTTTATTGTGTGTCTCGCGCGTTCTGCATGCGTGCACCCGCTGTGACCGGGGCTTTACAGACAGACGGACGGATAGGCGAACAGACGACATCTGGATGATCTGGTAGGCTATAGCTCTACTGTTAAGCTTACTCAATTAGCACGGTCGGCTAAAAACTGTTTGCTTCTAATTTGTTATGCTGCAGTATATTTACTTTACTTATCGTGGGTACAATTTTGTGTGTCAATTTGTTTTTGTGAGTTGTTTGTGTAATATTACGCAGTATGTTACGATCTAAGTTTCGTTCCTCTTCCGTCCCTATTTTTTTGCAACGGCTGCAACCAAAAGCACAGAAATTCTAACTGTTAAATCACGCCTTTTAAGCTTTCTTGCTCATTTAGGCCTACTTACTTACTTATATACTTGTTCAGCTTATTTTTTCTGTCTTTCATGACAGCTAGTCAGTAAACGTACCGTATCTCTGTCGATGTGAACTCGGTCTTTGATGGCGCTCAGACCTTTCGTCGGCAGCAAAGCTTCGAGGCGCATCGCTTTCAGCGCCAGCGGTTGAAAATCCACCAGGTACGACATGTCTCTTTTCTACAAACAAAACGCACGCATACAAAGACTTATGAGCCTGGCCAGAATTCAATAATTATGTTTGTTCAAAAACACGAGGCAGAACGATCGATAACGTACTTGCTGAAAGATGAGGCCCCTAGCGGAAAATGTTAAGTTCAGTGCATAATAATTTTCGTCACAATTCTCTGCGGTTTACTTTGTACGTTTTTGTTATTCGTTACACCGGCTAAAGCTGAGATGATTGCGCCCATCCTCAATCCGTCACTGCTTATACCATTACATTTAACCGTACAAATTAGCCTACGCCGTACTGCTCCCACATGCATTCTGCAGCATGTTGACAATGATCTGAATACACAGTGCAGTAATAGCAAACGTAAAAATTATTGACTTACAAATCGCGTGTCGTAGTGGAGATGCAACAAGACGATCCGGTTGCTCGCTTCCGCTGCTCTGCGAATAACAGCAAACATAACGAAACTTCAGTTTAATCTCTGCTACTTTTAATCAGGCCTAGGTAAGCCTATGCCCTATTTGTGAATTTGCCGTGCAACAACATATAGCCTTACGTAGCAAATCTACGCAAAATTCGAAACAGCGGAATTTATGATGACGAAACAAACTACAGTATGTGTGCCACTGATAAAATACATGTCAACATGCCGAACTTTTGTCAATATAATCACCTATATTGACCGATACTACAAACTTTACAGTTTACTGTCTGAAAGGACCACCTTTGTGAAAAAAGTATGCTGTGACCACTTGGTTAATGCTATACGAAAACGGAGACTATAAAATGTAGGCCTATGAACATACGTTGCAAGTTGCAACACTGTACAGTGCGGGCCAAAAAATAGCACCATTTATTCTCCGCCTTATAGCTTCACCAAATATCAACGATTTTTAAATTTTTTTCACTGTCAGAATCAGGAGACAATTTTAATAAAACTGTCGTTACATAGGCCTATGCCACCACACCTCAAGTGTGTCGGTACACTAGCCTACTCTGTGAAATGTCAGACGACGCACTTAAACCGGCGACGCCACTGACCAGTTGCGTGATTAACGTTGATCGAGCCTGGCATGTGGGCAAAAGAACAGCCTGGACTTACAACCGGTCGATTATGCTGTTGGGGATGTTCTTCAACAGACTAATGGCCTATCAATGTTGACGATTCACGTCAGTCAACTAGCTAAATTAAGTCATTGTCACTGAGTCGGGCAAACTGCCGCAGCGTTTTGTTAATCGCGCCGTTGATCAGTGGCGTCGCCGTCTTGGATGCGTCTTGGATAACAACAGACACGTTGTTTTTGTTGTTAATTTCTTAAAATGTGTTGTTACAAAAATCGTCTTGTTTTCAATCGTTATTCTTAAGACATTGACATATCACAAAGTAATGTAGCGACACACTTTAGGTGTGGTGTGATTTATAGTGATAGTTTTATTGCAAATTGTCTCCTGATTCTGATAGTAAAGGAATTTTGAAAATCGGTTAATATGTGGTAAAGTTATAAGACGTACAAAAAATGGTGCCATTTTTGGCTCACCCTGTAGTCACCTGAAAAAGGTCTACAACATTTTATCACAAAATACGTACTTCAAATGGCCGATAACTTTGAGTTTTTTCATCCATTCTTCTCGCGCTTCCGGCGACAGGCCCGCATTCCGTCTATAACGAACATGTAAAAACGTAAACTTCTTCCCGGGCCATTAGGCCAATAGAATCACGCTGATCTCTATTTCTTTAGCCCTCAGCCAGATACCAGCTTACACTGCCAGACCGTGATGGATACGCCGTTAGTGCATCGCGCGGTGTACCGATTTATGTCGCTGCTTTCGCTGATAATCATTGCGCCTACCCACTAAGGGATGGCGAGGTTGAGTTGATCTGAGTGGCTGGTTAAAAGCGATATGGTTTACGCCGCTGCCGACGGTAACCCATACAAGTATTAACAGGGACAACAACGTTATTAGCGACGTCAACGAACATCCGACAAGCAAAATGTGTGGGCGCGCCTTGTGTCGACATCTACTGTATATGCGACCGTCCTTGTCCCACTACATTGCGGCTATAGTGTGCAGTGGGCGACGGACGGCCAATAGAATGTGATCCGCCGGCCGTAGGTAAACGTGAATCATCTAAGCCTACGTGCTGTATTCAATGGCGTTGGTTTTTGACGTTTTGAACTAAAAATTGCCACCCTGGTAGCCTATTAGGCTTACCGCAATAACAGAAACTCACTCAAAGCAATCTCTGTGATGCCTTTGATTTACGACGTTGAAAACTTATTCACTTTATCTAGGCAACACTGATAGAAAAGCGTGCAATACGTGGGCCCTAATTGTAAAGCTACACCTGAAATAAATTGGTTTTAAATTTTCGCAAATATGGTCTCTTATAGCGACCTTTTGACTTTGAACCCTCAACTTAATCTCTTCGTCACTTGTTGCAACTACATCATCACCTACATCGCATACAACATAACAAATCGGAGTACCGTAGACTAGTGGGGGCACGCATAGGTGCAAAATATCTGGCCTATATAAGAGCGTACGGTAGAGTGGCGGCGCTAGACGTTAAAATTTGAAGAAAAACAAGCAGGAAAAGTGCTAAAACAAGGCGTACAATGGGAAACCACAAATTTGTCTTGGGGTGCGCTCATGCGGCCTCGAAAGGCCGAAATTCGAAACCGAAGGCAAAAAGCTGTGACGGGCCCATGACGAGAGCGCAGCGAGGCCCCTCCACACTAGCTAGAGGTCGGTGAGAAGTGGGTTAGCGAACATTTTTCTTGGTGGAAGGCAGGAAGTTTCGGCACCGTAGCCCTATCATTCTTCAGCCCTATTTAGCCGACGCCGCCAGTGGTGTAGTGGGGTATAGCTTATAGGCCTAACTCACAGATCTTGCTGTCGTTTGCGCAGAGCGAGTCGTCTCTTCACTTCTGCGATCTCGTCGGCAATGTGCTTCGGCGGATCTTCGTACTAAACGTCGCACACAAACACACAGCTACGTCAACTCAGCCTTCCATCCCTCCGGGGCACATATGTAAATCGAGTACCGACTTGTCTAGCTAGATTAAGGAGGGGCGCATTCACATGTGTCGCGCCCCCTGTTATATAATTACCTACATCGTCAGCGATGTCGGCTATTGCGACACAATGTCAACGAAGCGTGGTCTGTCCGACTGTCACATTCATACATCCTGCTAAAGCCAGAAAAATAAAAACGCGAGTCCGATTCGGCGCCGGTCAAAAGTAGGATACCCTGATTTAAGCAATATGACTTACCTCACTAGACTCATAATGAGTCTTTACATTCAATTTTGATGTTTTAATGGTGAACTATGCAGTTATTTTAAAATTTATCGACTTCGTGAACTTTCAGTACTTTATTTAAAAATTGCAACACAACGCTAATATACCTCAGGGCAGCCATTCTCCGTTTATATTTTCGATAACAGTTGCGCAAATAAACAATTAGATCGACCTAACCCTAACCTCAAACCTGACCCTAACCCTAACCTTAAACGTTCACGCAAAAATGTGAAAACAACTAAGAAACATCAATATGTGAGTCTGCTGAGGTACGTCATATTGCTTAAATCAGGGTATCCTACTTTGGATCGGCGCCTCCGATTCTAAAGACCACTACTGGGAACTCATAGCAAAGGCGCACTTTTGAAACGGAAAGAGCCGAGAAAATAATAGCCTAATAATTATTTGTAAACACAGTTAGCTTACCGCCAAATAGCGACTTCGTTTTAGCAGTGGAAGTTGATAGATCTGTTCTGTTGTTAACTTGACGCGGTTCGTCGGGCGCCACTTCTCTTGCATGTTGAGGTTGATGTTGTTTAACAATTAGACGAAGATGTTAACCATCATTCTAAGCTATTGCGTGGTCGACCGTATGTTCGTTTCATTGCGTACTATCGCGTCTGTAGTCGCGTCGTCAGCGTTGTTACTGTGACGTCAACGTCATGAACCTACGCCTGGCTCTGCATCAGAAACACCGGTCAATCAATTTAGCTGTGTTTTTGCATGATGGCCTAACGGTTTTGGTTAGTTCATAGATAAGTATAAATATTCTAATTTCGTGCCCAAACCTACAACCACGGTCTGTTAGCAAAGACTTTCTAATTTCTGCTGACGACTCGGCAGATGAAAACTTGTTGTATTGAAATTGAAATTAGAACGTTATTAACGTTGTTAACGTTATTAGAACGAAATTAGCGTATTTACAATGTACATATCTATCGGCCTGCCTAACACGTAACATGCCTAACCCCGGTAAGCCATCAAAAGCACAGCTCATCAATCAATCGAGTCGATCTAAGTCGATTTATCGATCCACAATTAATCAAGTTACGATTAAGCACCTCTAGGCCACGAACTAACGGCCAAATAAAAGTGCAATTATTATGGGTTTTCTAGTCGCTATGCTGCAAGCTATTACAGCGATTCATATTGTCAGGCGCCGTGTCTGTGGCTGCAGTCTCTGCGTCTGCTGTCCGCCGTCCGTCAGCGGATAGATAATAATCAGTTGTCCTAACGGACGGACAGCTATCATAGAAACAAAGGTCGGCTGTCGCCTAAGCTTGTAGCGTAGTCAGCCAGCTCGCCTATCGACTTGTTAAGGTGCGTTCTCACTGCGCGCGTTAATGCGCGCGTGACGCGCGTTAGAGCGCGTGGACGATCTCAATTGACTGTTCAATCGAAGTTTAATTCAAGCGCTACCTCATCCTAGAAGAGCGGATACATTTGAGATCGTCCACGCAGTGAGAACGCACCTTTAATTATTATTAGGCGAAATCGCTCTAACGCATGCGATTCCGCTTAAGACTTATAGCAATCCATTTCTCCGTAGCGTGTTCTGTCGATCGTCACATCTGTCCACACAGAATTAGATATCATTTAAAAATGGTGTTTAATGATGCATTGTGTTAGATGAGGACTTTTTTCGGTGCCAATTTTTCGTTCTTGGTCAAACATCACAGAAGACTGCAATCTTTATTGTCAAAGATTTGAAATTTTGCTCGCAACTAAGATTTTTGGTTTGAATTTTGCTCATTGCAACAGTGGTCTGGGTTTGTCCCAGTGCCATAGGGGCTTAGTAGGCTACATGTCAACGAAGTTTGTGACCTAAAATGTGTGTTTTCCTTTGACTCCTAGAGTGTCTAGGAATGCTGGATATCGACGGTGACAGGAGGGTGTGGTGTGTCTGTGGGCGGAGCTAAGTAACTGAGACAGACATGTCGTCGCGTGGCGACAGGCTAGGCTAGCGTCAGGAACAGTGCTTTCAGCTGATGTAAATACCAACCGTTGCCGATCAATGTCTGTCACACTGTCAGCCTGTGACACCCAGCAGCCAGCCATATACGCTGTGTCATATTCAAGCATGGCGGTCATGATGTTGATAGTAGCGTTGCCCGTTGTCAAGCAACCCGTCAAACACCAATGACAACAAACGAAACGTATAGTCTCTACAGCAGCTAAGCTGTCATCAGCCCGTATAGTATATGGCTTATAATAATTATTGTTCGTTGATTCAATGCTATTAATCAGTCTAGTCCTTCGCAGCCATCAACTACGTATGGGTTTTATTAGACAGATAATTTGCTTAACTGTGCTAACAAAATAGCTCATTGACGATGAAACCATTTATGGGCCTACAGCAGGTGTCAGTTCACTGTCTGATTCCGTTAGAAGTGTTTTGCGTCGCTTTGTTGCCAAACGGTAAGATTATGTTTATCTTCGCATGCAAGTGGCGTATTCAAAAATGCCAAACGGCGGGAGGGTGGAAAATATACAGTATAAATTTCATTTTTCAAGATCTGACCTGATTCCTTTTCCTTACAATTGACTTTTCTCATTATTTTCCATTTTCAAAGACGGGTATCAACTAGTTACCTCCACTGAACACGCTTTGCTATTTACCCATAACAGGCTGACGCCGCCCATCGCACGAAGACCGAGTTAGACTATACAAACACGTTGGCTGACAATAAGGGTCAACGAAGCCCCGTAGCAGTCGCTAGCCAATTTTAGGCTGCGTGAAAGCTTCTTTCCTGTCAAAATACTGACGGTGCGAGATGGTGTATGGTGCTTGTTTAAGTAAGTAAGTATGTATGTAAGTAAGTAGGCCTACCCGTCGCAATTAGTATAAGGAAATCGCAAAACGCCGTAGTCGCAATCAAACAAAACATTTTAATGTGGTAGCCGTTGTTTAACGCAATCCCGTAAGTCACCAGGGAAAGTCGACCGTACTGCCTGCGCCATAGATGTAAAAACGTTCAAGGAAAAATTTTAAAAAACGTTAAAAAATGTTAAAAACGTGACAAGAATAAAAAACGTTTAAAAACGTTGAATTAAAAACGTTGGCAATAATGTGTTCAACTTTTTGACTAATGCCTAATGCTGTAAGTGCAGTATACCTGGAATTATAGTTCAGATAGAGAGAACTTTATTTAATTTCAATTCAGCTGTGTGGTCATAAGACAATAGCATTAAACTAACTAAATATACTAGTTAAAACATTTTATTTAGTATATTTGGACAAACTAAGTAAACTACATCGCTATGACTTATTAATTTGTTTCTGTGGTCCCAAAAGTGCTTCACAAAGCTTTTGATGGGATTTTCAATTCACGTTTTTTAAAATAAAAAAAAACGTTGAGCAAAATATTAAAAAAAACGTTAAAAAGCGTAAAAAACGTGGAAAGAATAAAATAACGTACAAAACGTTTTTACATCTATGGCCTGCGCCAACAGGCCAGCAAATATAAATGTAGGTTTTTTTATTTAAGCAACTTCCAATAAAATATGTAAACTTTCAAAGCCGCACCCAAATATTTGCGTTGCTAAATGCGGCCACCCCCTTCAGTTTTAACTGCGTGGTCATCATTGACAGCCTCTTATAGGAACTTGTCAACGCCATATCCAACCATGCCATCGCCGACTCTGCGACGTACTGCAGTGTTTAGCCATAATACATGACGTTACAGATAACGGACAGACGACAGAGCGTACTTTGGCACAAGCGCGACCGACCTAACGGTCGACTATCATTGTATTTTGTTGTCGAAATTCTACCAACAGTTTGTTCTCGACAGTGGCGCCGTGACAAGATGGGAAACGGGGGTGAACAATTGCCCATTCCAAATTTTTGGCTGTAGAAAATTGTGGGATAATTTTTGGTCCAAAAATGTTCTTCGAAAAATGGAAAAAAGCCGGAGCTGAAAGAGCTTTATTTCGATAGAGCATCCGTAATTTCATCTGACAAAAAACTGCAACTGTTTGTAAAACTTTCTGCCCCTGTTATGTTTTAGGATCGAGTCTTCGTTACGATGTGTTGTCTATCGTCGTCTTTCGTCTGTCTGTTTATAACACATGTATTGCGATTAAGCGATAAGTTTTACCGCAAAAATTTTAACGAGAAAAACACTATCAAATTTGGGACTGAACAAAGGTTGTGTAGGAAAAATGTACGTTGTTTAGCCTATGAGTCGCCGCATCTCATAAACGGTGAGAAGACCAGGTTGTTATTGATGACTAATAGAAAGTCGCATAATTCTTTTCAGTTGCGACAATAATTATCTACCTTGGATGATCTTGAAGGGCCTTTACGCACTGTACTATGCCAATCGTGCAATAGGCCCATATTGTGTTTTAGCGGTACGTCTTAAGAGGTCCGCGATGGTACTGTTGGATAGGGCGATGACGAGTTTCTATGGGCTGTCAATAGTAATCATGTCTGCAGCGCTTTAGCCGCAATTTTGAATGCAAAGTTTCTGCCAGCAGCCGTCACCCACGTGCGTCATATTACTGTATCGTATCCTGGCTTTGATTGTAGCGTTTGATATAGCAGCGTCACCATAACGTGTATGAGAATGTAGTCACTCTGGAAAATCGCACTCTCTCCGCTACCAGAAATCGGACGCTGGCTTCGGGGCGACTGAAAACGCGAGACTGGAAAACCCGGCACCAAGTCGCAGGGGTGGAAAACGAAGGAATAAATTGTATGGACAGCCAACGGAACAATTTTTGCAATTTATTGAAATAACAGTAAGTCTTATATTGTAATTCATATTTGTAATATAATTAGCAAAGCAATCTCAACTATCAGTATATGCCGTACCGGCAGAAACATTTAAAAGTCGTTTAATTGAACAATGACAAACAAGTAATTTAAGCAAAGCTCATGAGACGCGCGACAGCCTTAGCAGTTATTATTCGCAGGTTGTCTTGATTTAACTCTATCCATTTTGACGCAATTCACTCTTGAAATTTAAACCGCAGCCACCAATTGGAAAAAAACACTAAAACCCCTATTTTTGAAATTCAAGGTCATTCAAGGTCATCGATGTTTACACCAATAAAAAGCTTGTCACTATATTGCTTGTTATGATAAGCAGCATGTCTCTGCCTAT
>Ga0209367_1010786_pt1 | contig 12197 bp, 7 predicted proteins | sample WorMetLIZISLAND2_FD_187412 | JGI IMG/M metagenome (GOLD analysis project Ga0209367, IMG submission 187412) | Marine gutless worms symbiont microbial communities from Max Planck institute for Marine Microbiology, Germany - Olavius geniculatus... ... | reverse complement strand
AGCAATGGGGACAAGGCTTTAACTAAGAACTTTTATGAGTTCAAAAAATGCAGTTCGCAAAGAATACTGGCAAAATTTCTGAAGATAAACAGAAACAGGGAAGGACTGGGACACGTTACTAAAAAGACTCGGAAAACAGGAAGTGCCACACAAAGGCATGAGAGCGGCAAATTGAAGCATGCACGTAACTGAAGAGAAAAGGACCACTGTGGATGAACTGGTAGGCCTACTAAATCACAAAGGCCAGAAACAAACACACTGTATAACGCGCCAGATATCCACAAAGATGGATCTAATACAGCGTAGCACTGTACAGATCATTTGTCACGATTTTGGTCTGAAGTGTCTTTCAACTTCCAACACGCCTGTTGCCTAGTATTGCTAGTTTTTTTCTTGCATTTATATTTCTCAAGGTAGTGTAGCGACGCAGTTATGGCATGGTGGGATATTCAATAACCAGTTCATTGCAAAATGTAAAAAAGTGTGCCGGTGAAAGAATTTTGAAAATCGGTTAATATTTGTCAAAGATATGGACAATTACAAAGTGGGACGTTTTTTGAGACACAGTGTACATAACGACAAGCAGGCACACTGACCGCTTCAATGAAGAATATTTCTCCGTTGCAGAGTCGGAGGGGAGTGGGCTTCTCCGGATCTTGGACATCATCCACGCTGGCATTCCTCGTACAGCAGACCTTGTCACCGACCTGAAACTTGGGCCGCTTCTTATTGTCGCATATTGTATGCTTGCAGTAATGCTTACAGCAGATCTCATTGATAGCCTGACAGTCCGACCTTACACACGACATATGGTGCACATCAGTTCATCGTCATCAGTGAGGACACAGTTCGGGGTAAAAAAATCCAACAACTTTTCAAGGACATCCGCATACCTTTTCCAGACATATGCCACGGATGTTTTTACCACACGAATTTAAAATCTTTCTGTTATAATATAAAAACCAATAACAGCATGGATTTATTGTTACTGAAGTGTACTAGATCTTATTTTATCACCATGTTAACAATGATTATGAGCTACTAAAATGTAAGAACTTTCCAAACCCTTTTTTATCAAATTCAAAAGCTTTCAAGGCCGTATTCAATTTCCAAAAACTTTCTAAGTCTTTAAAAAATAGAAACTTATTAAAAAATCTATCAAGGACCTGTCACCACCCTGCATCATTCAGTGCAAGAAGATGGCATTTGCCAAACTATCAGCTACATGTTCTTAAGACCACTATCTAATTGTCTAATTGATCACTATATAAGATCATTATCTACCTGTGCATCAACAAATAAAGCAACTATCAATCCAGGTCATATCAATGCTCAATAACAAACCTTTAAAACTGCTGTAGAAAACAATATGGCTGGACAAAGTGGAGAAATGAATGAAATTAAACTGAACAGCCAGTGGAAGGCATTCTCTCACCGTCGAAATGCGATGAACTGCGAGGAGTAGTGATCCGGAAAATCACATCCTGGAATATCTCCGCGCAGAAGTCTGCGAACATAGCAGTCACGAGCTAGCACACACACACACACACACACACACACACATATCATCCTTTGTTAGAACCCACGTTTTGCAGGCATATAATAAATGCCAATATGGAAACTGTCACAGTGTGGCTGCAGATTTGATACTGAGTATTAAATATATTATTCTGTAATTATCTCACAAAATAAATGGTGGTGCGCTTTCCAGGCAGCCAAGAAAATGCTAGTACGCCATGCCAGCCCAAATCATTCGACTTCGGGCCCTAACTAGACAAACAAACCGGAATAGTTAAGTTTGTTGTGGCTTTGTCAAATGATGCTTTCGACTCCCAGCTAGTCCGCTGCCAGGCAACAACCCTGGGCAAGTTGTTCACATCTATGTGCCTTTGTCACAAAGCAGTATAATTTGGTACTGGCCAAATGGCAATAGCTGTCTGGCTGGGAAGGTAAACCATGGGCCTGGCAGAAAATAATGTCAGTGATAACCACATTCATCAGTTTGTATCAGAAAATGCAAGCAAAGAATCGAATCAGCAATCCTTTATTATGTTCCGTTTCCAGTCCCATCTGAAAACTCGTCTTCTCTCCATCTCATCCCATGACACTCATAATAACAGTAACAGCAGTGTCGACTTAAAACATGCCATAATATAACCAAATCATTACAGCAGCCCATCTTCTAATCATTCAAGTTGCTTACTGAATGACAAAACTGTACCATACCAAAAACTTCGACAACATTTTCAAAATCTTTTACCTCATTACACTGCAAGGAAAAACTTCTCAGAAACGTTTACGCCGTGATATTCAACTGACCATTGGTGAGACTGGATTCACCCGAGCTGTCTGGAAGCTGAATGAGATGGAAATTCCGTGCCGAGTCAAAAACAGGATACTGCTGAAGGGAGATTCGGCAAGCGTTGTCAACAATGCACTGAGACTCTGAGCGATGATTGGTCGCCAGTGTAATGCTGCAGCCAATCACGTCCAGCGCTTTGTACGTGTCCACCAGAAAATTTCCTGCAAATAACCAACATTTTACAGCAATGCATTGCATAATACACATGTACGGAGACATAAAACCATAAGGCCCACAGGGTAACGCTAATCTCCGTTTCCTTGGCTGTCAGACTTACACTGAAAGACCACGAATATGGGGCCAGTGCATCACAAAGTGCGTCTGTTTACGTCCCAGCTTTCACTGACACTCATTGTGCTTACCCACAGAAGGATGGCCAGACTGAGTTGAAACTAATGGTTTATCCAACTGCTGAAGGTCACCCATCCAAGCAATGACCATGCCTAGTGTCAATTAACATTACCGACTTGATCAATACCAACCCGTTAACCAATACAAACAGCCAACATCATAATTCAAAGACAAATTTTCTTTACTGATTATCTATAATTTTCTCCGGGAACCTACAAACCACTGTATAATGTGTTACCTGCCCAGAAACAAAGTATGTCACAAGCAAATATTGGTAGACTTATTTTAGTCAATTGCCACTTCAGCTCGAAACCTTCTTTGTGTCTAATTAATGACACTGAATATAGGCTCATCGAACAGAAAAAAACTAACATGTCCATCAAAGTAGAATAAGCCATTTAAGCTATACGTCCAACCCTACTCCTGCACCTAAGATAATCCAGCGCTATCAGAATGCTTCTGATTATTACCACAACAGTGGCACCACACATTCACATTCAGCAGGTTTCCCATCAACAGTGTGAACAATACAAATTCACTTACTTACTGAAATGTTTTAGATTTAGATTTGAAGCACAAGGCCTACCAGGTAAAATAGACGGCAGCTGCAGAATGTCACCGAGGAGTACCACTTTCTGCAGACTGGGCAGCAGCTTGCTGATGAGGCTGTAAAATGTCGTCACGGCAACGAGGCTGCTCTCATCCACAACCAACGCACGGATTGAGTCAAACTTCCACCCGACTTGTGATTTGATCTCACTCTGTCGCCAGGCGCGGTAGCTGAAAATCACATGGTGTAAGGTGAAGGCCTGTATGCCGGTCCTTCGACCAAGCACATTTGCGGCCTTACCGGTCGGTGCCACCAAAAGAACGTCTGAGCTGAAACTCAGCACAGGTGGCTTCTTCTCCTCCGATGGATCACCTGACTTTGATGAAGATTCTTCAGCTGACAAACTGGATGATCTCTTGGCACTGGGATTTGTATCATCAGAGGCCTGTGGCTCAAAGAAATTCTTTGAACATTTTTCCGTCATTAGTTCTTCATTAGACGGATTCCCTCCACCACCGTCCCCTTCATCCAACTTCGGTTCTTTGCTTGCTGTTGAGTCAATGGCGGCATTTTCAAGTTGCACAGTAGAACCATCATCCAGCACTGGTTCAGCTGCCTCGTTTGTGTCTGGGGGTGAACATCCGCTGTTAGACACCGGTGGTGATGTATTCTCCTCAACATTAATCTCACTAATCACAAAGTTGCTGATGCCATGCGGATCCTGTATCTCAGCATCTCCAGTCAAAATGTCTCCATAGCAACAGGTCTTGGCAATGGAAATCAATGCTTTACTGTCGTCAGTATCCATAGAGCCGACATCGCAAGCAGCTGTCCCACCACATTCAGTACCAAAGGGTGCAATTTCACTGCTATAAGTGTGAGCAACATCTGCACCAGTATCGAAGAGATTGGGAACAGTGGGATTTTCCACCACAGAAGACCGGTCTAGATCATCAGTAGTTTGTGGCTGATTAGCAAACTGTCCCAGTCCAGACAGTTCCAGCACTTGACACAGTGACAAATCGTCAAGATCCGAATATTCTGCCATCCTGACATAAAACAACAACTCAGCAACATCAGTGATTTATTTATTTATTTATCCATACACAGTTAATACACACATTAAATTGTCTGCTGTAACAGTGAAGAATCACAAGTGTGGGAAAGTCATTTGTCACTGCAATAAAGCATAAAAACAAGAAAATCATTCTCTAACTACATCTTTAAATAAACTCGCAGCCTACAAAAGTGACTGGAAGTTAATGGAAAGCGTATGTCGATAAAATTTTGAAGTCAAAAAAAAGAATAGTAGAAAAATGGTTGACACAACATCTCAATTCAGTGGACAACACTCTTATACAATACATAAATAGTATCAAGTTCAACGAGGCCAAAAACTAATCAACAGATGACCCCCTCCTCAAAACCATCATAATGAGGAAAGCCAATACCCATCTAAAGTTATTGGATATATGCACATGCAGTTATATATGCAGTAAGCTAGACATATTAATAAATAATAATAAATAAATAGAGAATTAAAGCTGCTAATGACAAAGTGCCAAAACCACGAAAATCACTCAATTCATTAAAAAGTCATACACTTCACAAAATATCACAAACCGATTAAAATGTCTAACAAACTGTCTGCAAATCATAATAGCGTAAAATCTAAACATACTTTTCCGAGTTGATCTGAGCAATGGCGTACGAGACAACAGCACTGACAACTTCAGTCTTGCCACATCCACCTTTGCCAGACATAACGACCACTGGCTGTCTGGCAATTAGTTCAGCCGCTTTCAACTGATCAGGGTCTTGGCGAACCTTGGCAAAGATCTCACTGTCAACACACAGAAACATCAATAATAATGTTTAGAGTGTTTTCGTGGTACTACCATTGCAAGAGTTCACCTAGTTGTTGTTGTTGTAGTAGCCCGTCCTCCAAGACCCACCGTGGATCTCGGCTGATTCGAAAGACTAATGGCGGGACAGAAAGAGGAGGGTGTGGATGAACTTTGCAATCACGTGCTGGTTGAATTTCTATGTTCAGATGCAGCTGTCATATCTACCTCTTGAAGTCTTTGTCTTGAAATACAGTTCACCTGATGTGTGTGCTAAAATGCAGCACAGCGCCAGGCAGCTGCCAACCCTTAAACCAAACCGATCAGCCTGAGACAACAGATCCATCAATAGGCAGCTATACATTCACTATCACCATTTATTATTAGTACACATCTAGACAACTGATACTCATTTTACCATTCCACAATGGACAGAAAGCTGAATCAAACTCAGGGCTGGGTACATACTGAGATGGTTTACCTGCCTGCGGACAGTCAGTCAACCAGGTACTAACTTGGGGGTGAGTGAGTAGGGTTTAACGTCCCACCCGACACAGTATAGGTCATTTCGAGGACGGTCTTTTCATGCAGAATGCACACAAATACATAATAATGGAACAGTAGGTTTAACCTTTACAATAAAAAAACAGAAAACAGAATACAAAATGACTCAACAAGAAATCAGACTTTCTAACACACTGCACTGCCATAAGTTCTGAAACAAATATTTTAAAACAGATGACTTTGACTAAGTGACTGAAAAACAATAAAAGCATACATAAATGAAACATACTGCTCTGGATCAATTTCAAATATCCACGGATCTGCCTCGTGCCTTTTCCTCAGAGTATGAAAAGCTTCGGCGATCATCTTTTCCGCATTCCAGTAGCGGTAAAGGTAGATATCCATGCCATTATTCTCGCGAACAATCACTCGCCATTCCTCCAGAAATTCCAGCGCCTCGCTCCAGTTAACCGGACTTGGCGCAATGCCAATGTCTTGGGATTTCGGCCGGAATGTTGACCGGACGATCCCTGCCTCGTGCTCAAGTCGCTGGCGCTTGACATAAGTATGTCCGTCCTGGTGTGAGAGTTTCTTCAGTGCATAATAGAGATACATTGCATGCTTGTGGACCGGACTGCAATGCTCTGCAAGTTGAGTACGATGGAAACAGTCAATTTTAGCTTCACAGCCGCTGATTCCAAACAACTGTGCCATCACCTGCAGACAACATCGATTAAATACACTTCATCCTATCACACAATTGGGAAATGGCAAGTCTCTTATCTCAAGGCTAGAGTTCTAGTATCATGATCAGTTAGAAGCATGGTAAAAACTCAACCCGTTGAGTGGGTTTTATTGTGTTCTAAAGAGAAAAAATTTTCTAATAACAAAACTTTCAGAAAGTTTTCCAACAGCACAAAATTCCGGTGGAAGGACAATTGCTGTCCTGCTCCCTCCTTGATGCCATTGCCTACAAAATAAAAGAATAGAAACAAAGTGCTTTTCTTTCTCTTAAAAAAATGAATCGGTTAAACAACACTCAAAAGCAAGTAGTTAATGTAAAAGTGCCATAGCCCAGAAAGGGCATAGGTGGGGTGCTCATCTCCCTTTCTGTGACCGTTGAGTCCTTAGGTGGATAAACCATGACGCTACTACGGTTACCTTCCCAGCTGCAGAGCATCACCACCCTTTGGCCGGTACCAAATTATACTGCTTGGTAAACAAAGGCACACGTATGTAAACAACTTGCCCAAAATTGTTAACTGGCAGTGCACCAGGCAAGGGTCTCAACCAGCAACCTTGTTATCATCAGTCCATTAAACCATGAAGCTACACATGTAAGTAAATTTAAAAGTCCATCTATAGAGCAAACAGAGAAGCCAAACGTACATCGGCGAAGGCAAACACCCACGGTTGGCTGTTAAGTTCTTCTTCTATTTTTCTCTGCAAATCCTCTTTAAGGTCAAGAACAAATGAACAGAAATGCTTTGGCAGCAGATAAGGCATCCATGTAAACAACGTCTCCAACGCACGGGCTTCCCACACCAAACGACCTGGATAGCCTGGTTAGTCAATCAGTCAAAAAATAATTATTTATAACAATGACCAGTGGTTAGCAATATATACCTCAAACCTAGAATAAAATCTAAAGATATGTTCAAATCTTAAGACAGACCAAAGTTAAAAACAAAACACTGAGCACAGAAACATCAACAGAAAATATATTTTATGTATGTAAGTAAGTAAGTGTGTAGGTAAACAAATAAGTAACTTAAGTAAGTTAATTTTTTAACGCAGTGCATTAATGCATTTAAAAAATTAACGCTTCGACAGCTCTAAATTTTGTTATCACACTTACCATTGTTGATCTTGGCAGCCAGCATACAAGCATAATACTTGTTGACATCACTCGTGGTTGAGAATTTCTCCAGCAGCTCATGAAGGTTATCAAATGTCAACTTGTCCTTCATATCCCAACTTCTGTAATAATAATAAACATCAGCAGTTATATTATATTAATACAAAAAAAGATGACACAAGTTCAAGATTTCTTTCTGTCGCAAGGCTAAAAATAAACTGAGAAACATGATCAACTCTACATAACTTTACAACAAACTCACAGTAAATTATTACAACTTCACATTTTTGTTTAACTGACCTACTCTAATGGAGATATTCTACTTTATGCCAGGTGCACAAGGGGAAAATATTTAAAAACTGCTGCATCACATTATAACATAAAAGCTCCACTACAACAGCTTTTAGTGCAATTAGTGCAAATACATACTGACAAAAATGCTTATTCATTCACACACTCTTACAATGTCTGGTTTAGTTAATAATAATGATAAAGAATAATAAGTCTGATGAAAACACAGACAGACTGATAACATTTTCTTTTTAACACGTACGAATACACAATCTATGTTTAGCCAACCATACTTTAGTAAAAATCGAACTGTTGGCATGAGTAGTCGTCCATCATCTGTCCATCCATTTGTCTGCAACAGATGTATTGTGGCTAACGACTAGGGTCATAGGGGAAAATTTTTTACACAAATAATTAGCCATGGTGGTACAATCAGCTTTTACAAGCGACAACTTGGCTTCTTGTTATGAATTAGAATTAGTACAGCATTCACTATACCATGCTATCACTTAATGAAATTTGGAATTTTCTAAGCCCTTGTACCTGCTTCTGGATATAACGAACAAAAGTAAGTAATGTTTCACACAATATAACGTACACGAACAGTAGTTGTCAAGCTACCAAGTACAATACTAAACAGAGACAGACAGAAAAAATAACAAAAACGCTCAACAAAACAGTGCTGCAAACACAGTAAGAGAAAACGATTATGTTTTACTTACGTCAGTGCCTTGAAAAATGCATCAACTTCAGCCTTGCACGTTGATTCCTTCTTCCTGTTGTCCTTGTTCCTCTTTTTTTTGACTTCAAAATTTTCTGTTGTGCAGGCCATTATAAACAACCACACAACCCTTTCTTTTGCCACGAGCTCATCACTGCGTAGTTTTAATGATCGACAGCCGACCAGTCGTTTGTTGTGGCCACCAGTGACGTCAAGCGTTGCACTCCACCAAGGATCACTGACTGAGAACAGCCCTTCGATGCGGTACACCTTCTGATCTGAATAATCTCTGAATGCCACTGGAATAAACACAATGAGCCATACAGGTAAAGCACTGAGATTCAGTCAAAAATGCATCAAATATCAATCAATACTTCAAAAGCCTCATTAGCACATTTGCAACAAAATACCGTAATTACATAAAATTCCAATAAAAGATAAAAGATTCCATCAAATGCACTGCTACACTACCGAACCCAGTGCCCACCCACACTACCCAACAAATGATCACTGTCAGCTTGTGAGTCACCAATTCTGACATTCTGAAACTCAACAAAGTAAAACATACAGCTGACACAAAATAAAACAACGAAGAAATGAAAACAGCACACTTACCAGTTGTTCTCTTTAGACGTACACAGTTAACAGCAGTGCGTTGTGGGCCACCGCTGCCGGAAGATACATTATCATCACCAAGCTCAAAATCATCAAAGTCATCATCATCCGTTTCTTCTTCCAACTCCGAATCATCTCCGTTTCCTTTAGCAGTGGGAATATGCTTCGGAGCCAGAAAACAGCCGTGGATAGTTTTTACCATGGGTAACTTCTGCATTCTGGAGTACAAACCAGTCCTCGGCAAATACAATCTCTCATGATTCAAACATTCACACCAGTGGCTGCAAAATGCACATACACGCACACACACATCAGGTGATTACAAATATAAGATAGTACCCCAAACTATTCTAACTTACTGTTACACTGGTATAGGTGCAATTTTTGGCTCAATTTGGATAATTCGGCAAAAAGTGAAGCATACACAATGGTAAGGTGAATACTGAATAAAAAACGGTTCCACATTAGTACGAACTGACTGCGATAGCCTATCACTGAAAGATGCGTAACGAAAAGACTTCCGAATTGGACCACTGTCCGATCAATCTCAAATTAAGAGATAGCAGACGTTCTTAGAAAAGAAATTTACTTTTGGGGTTTAAATAATGCGAAAATAAAAGGGAGTGGCTAGATAGGGGTACAGAAAAGCAGGGGTCTAACGAAAAGTAGGGATACAAGGCATCTTTGCTAAAATTTGTGGTACGTCTGGCAATTCTCTGGGCCAGATTGGGAATCTTACAAAAGCTGTCGAGTTCATGTCTCGACAAGCTCAGCGACTAATTCATTGTACCAATAAAGGCAACAACTAAATACGTACGCCATGCATTGTTTCTAAATGCTTCAAATCGCGATACTATACTCATTCTTATTAGTTAACAAAAAAAACAGCAAAAACAAAAAACAGGAAATGAAAACGTTAGTATCCGTATCGTTGAAAAGTGCACTAAGAAAAAAACCGAAAATAAGTAAATTGGGGGCTGACCGAGTAAAGACTAGCGAGTAGATACGGGCAGAGAACAATCGATAAAATGGGGTCGGATAACTAGGACGCCAGGGTGAAACGAAAATGGACAAAAAGAGCTTTCCCATTTTTCAGACAGTGGTTAGGCTTCGCCGGTGAAAACAAGGGATAATGTGGATCATTGTGGTTTCGGTCTTGACGTCTCGACTCTCAATCTCTATCGATCCGAAACCGTCTCGTCTCGTCTCGAGCTCGAGACATCATACTGACGTCTGGTCTGGGCCCAAAAGGTCTTAGCCTCTCGTCTCGATCGGGTCTCGGTCGTCGCGATCGCCGAGACGGGTCGGAAATAGCTTATTTAAGCCTACTGACCGTGTTTCTGTAGGCATACTGCAGTCTGCAACTGCAATCAAAATTCTGAATTTTTCGCCAAATCTTAAAAAAGAAACGGGAAGATTTCGCACCCACAAAAAAGTCGGCGCCATGGCTGTTGCGCCATAGGCCGGCCTACATTATGGACAATTATGGTGGCCTTGGTGTTCTAGTTGTTGGACGTGCTGAGGTCACTAGACGGCGCGTCTGTGGCTAAAGACCATTCGACCCTATTTTAGGCTACACCATAGGCTTCAAGTTGCAGCTATAGGCCAGCCACGGCATACAAAGTAGGCAGTATAGAGTGGCATTATGCTTCTGTGCTAGCATTTTAATTGTAGACCTAGTCCATATACACTGTAGCTTATATTGCAGTCGTTCGATCACAGACGGTTTGTATGTAGGCCTACAACGTCCGATGTAGGCTTACTGTTTTGGGTTCAGGCGTACGTACGTTGCTTAATTCATCGCTGAAACTCTAGGTTAATGCCGATTATTTTTATACTTCATAATCCGCAGAAGATAGACTACCATTAGGCCTAGGGCCTACCATAAGAAACTCATTTCTCACTCCGCAGTGGGTAGGAGGCTGAGTTAGACCATAGATGTAAAAAAAACGTGTTTACGTTTTTTTATTCTTGCCACGTTTTTACGTTTTTTAACGTTTGTTTTTTTATTTTGCTTCATGTTTTTTTTATTTTTAAAAAAGTGCACTGAAAATCCCATCAAAAGCTTTCTGAAGCACTTTTGGGATTACAGAAACGAATTAATAGGACACAGTGATGCAGTTTACCTAGTAACCTAGTTAGTTTAAATATACTAAATAAAACTTTTTAACTAGCATATTTAGTTAATGCTGTTGTCTTACGACCACACAGCTGAATTAAAATAAAATCAAGTTCTCTTTATCTAAACTATTATTCCAGGTAGGGCCTATATACTGAGCTTACAGCATTAGGCATTAAACAAGAAGTTGAACACACTATGGCCAACATTTTTTATTCAACGTTTTAAAACATTTTTTATTCTTGCCACGTTTTTACGTTTTTTCACGTTTTTTATTTTTCCTGAAACGTTTTTTACATCTATGAGTTGGACTGAGCAAGTAGGCTATATATTGCTTATTTTTCTTTTTCTTTTTCAACAGGGCACATATTAGAGGCTTGCCCTTTGTGTCCTTTATCAGACCACATGCACTATGTTATTGATTTTATGTTTGTAACTTCGTCTGGTATGAATTAAATGATGATTAAAAAAATGATGATGATATCAATCGCAACTATGCCTACGAGTCGGACTGTCGGATACTCTGCAATGTACAGTATCCGCAGACAAAACTGCATCAAGCTCAAGCAAAGCATAAGTCTTATTGAGAATTAATTTAGGCCTAATATCAGCATTAAGTCTATTTGGCTTAGAGGCCTAGTTGTTAACGTCTTTAGTCGCATCAACGGAGTTAATCAACGCCGGGCCTGGTTAGCACTGGGATGGGTGACCGTCAGCATCTTGATAGGCCTACGTAACGAGCAACTCAGACCCAACTCGGCCCAGTGGCGTAGCTAAAGGAGGGGGCCCAGGGGGCCCAGCCCCCAATCCTTCAGACAAAACATAAGCATAGATATAAACTGCACAAAATTTGCCAATTTGGTCAGTTTATTTTCCGGAGAATAATTACAAGTAATTTGAGCAAAGCTCACGAGACGCGCGAAAGCCTATAGCAGTTCCTGTTCGCAGGTAATCGTAGTCTATCTCCATCCATTTCGTCGTA
>Ga0209367_1010785_pt1 | contig 12197 bp, 11 predicted proteins | sample WorMetLIZISLAND2_FD_187412 | JGI IMG/M metagenome (GOLD analysis project Ga0209367, IMG submission 187412) | Marine gutless worms symbiont microbial communities from Max Planck institute for Marine Microbiology, Germany - Olavius geniculatus... ... | reverse complement strand
TTTTGAACCCCCCCCCCCAAAAAAAAAAAAATAATGGTTTACGTGAATTTTTCGTGATTTCGAGCTGCGACACACATTTTAAGAGTGAATTGCGCCGGAATGGCTAGAGATAGACCCAGACAACATGCGGACGAAATTTTTAGCATTAACAGTAGATTTTAACAGTTCAAGTCCCGACCCCATACGTTCAAGGAGACCTGCCCAGGCGGGCATCAAAGAGAGGTATCCCCTTAAGAAGTGATTTTTACTGCTATTAGCTCGTCTAGCATAAAAACAGTTGCAGATGCTGCTTATCATAACAAGCACTAGTGACGAGCTTTTGAATGGTGTCAACGTCGATGACTTTGAATGACCTTGAATGATTATGAACCTTAAACGATAGGAGATTTTATTGTTTTTAAAATTTTTTTGTAATTTTCGGCTGCGGCGCACATTTTAAGAGTGAATTGCTCCGAAATGGCTGGAGATAAACCTGGACAACCTGCATAGGCCTATGAAATTTTTAGCATAGATTGTCCGTTTTTAACAATCTAAATTTTGACCTCTTAAATTTAAAGAGTCTTCCTTGCGGAGGTTTCGAATTTGGGTACTTCTTCAAAACGCACTATTATTTTATTGTATGTTGTACACGATTGCCCGGGTTGCAGGACCGCTGCAATCGCGCGTCACATGAGCTTTTCTCAAATTACTTGTATTTTCCGTTCTTTGTTCTTTCTTGTATTACCTTCGCTTTTTATATTTTTCGTCTTTCTTTCTTTCTTTTTTCCCGTCGGTTTGGATCAGAACCGCCAGCGGAGAGTAACAGGGTATTTTAATGTACAGTGCTTGCTTTTATTCTGATGCATTTTATAACGACGAATCTGCGGTTGTTATCGTTTTTACTTAACATTTTAGCGCTATGAGAAGGGGCATGGAAAGCTGCTTTCCCTTGAATAGGCCTACATCACTCGTATGACGCTAAGACATTTTCCTTGCATTAACATTGCAGCGTAAGACAAGTAGCCTGGAGTAGGGGCCTACTCTATTCTATGACGCACTATGTAAATAATGGCCCGATCTTTCGTCGCAATGAAGTGTCAGTTACTGTAATGGTTTTTTGTCTTTGACAAAGAGCAAAAATACTTCAACAAATCACCGGCAAGTATTGTTCTTAGTCACACGCACCTACACAGGCCTATACTCTTGTATCTGCTGAACCGTATAGGCTCAACTGTGCCCGGGTTGCAGGACCGCTGCTACAATCAGTGCAGTATATAGACACTTTGTGGACGATACAAGATTTTTATTAGATTGTCCGTTTACAGATTGTTACGTTTCAAGCTTTCAAGTAGACGCTTAGGTATTATTTAATTCCTACTTCGTCTGTGCACGGCCTCTTCAGTTGCGTTATGTGGGAGCAGCGTGTCGTTATGATTAACTGTCGCAATTACTAATTAGCACTTGTCAATAAAAAGATAAGATCACAAGACCAGATCTTGTACTATGATTATATGATTATAGGCCTATACTGATCTTGTGCATGCTTTAGTTATGACAACTAGACGGTGTGCCAATAGAAAAAAACCGCTATAAACCCTACTTTTTGCAACAGCATTACTAAATGAAGCCAAACTTCTGCGTGCTGTATATGAGTATTTTGTACAATATAGGCCTATCCTGCAAATTTTGTTAAAACATCCGATGCGGTTTAAAAGTCACAGTAGTTTAAACTTTACTCAAATAAACATGCAGTCGGTCTTGCGATAAAGTCTCAAAACCGAATCAAGCTTTGTAGAACCTTTTGCCAACAATTAAAAAGTTTTTCATAACGTGTTAAAGCTCCATTTTTGTTAGAATTCATAAATAGCTCCTATCGTTTCAGATTCTAGTCTTTGCTCCAAAAGTGTTTGATCAAGCAATTTGTCTTATGGGAAAACACTAAGTATGGTGGCAACAAAGCTGTCGCAAATATTAATGAAACACATAGACTAGCAATAACGTCTAAAATAATGTCGTTATTTAAAAAAAAATATTATTTAGACATATATTAATATTAATGTATTTATTACTAATATAAATCCATGTGATCTGATACAAAAAATGATTGATAATGAATTGATTAAACATGCAAATAGTAAGAAAATGTGTGTAAGACTAAAATATTAGCGCTTTCATTTCAAAGTTAAAAATGCACTCTAATAACTATTTTCTTTCAAATGCATTAATTCTTGAATACGCGGAAAAACTTTATTGCAATGCAATTTACTACATGTATTCTCTATAGACATTATGAACGTGGTAAAAGTTGTTACATTTCTAAATATATCACATTATTAAGGGGTTGTTTTTACGCGCGACAGCAGGCGCGTCTTATCCATCGCAATTATGTCCGTCTGTCTGTTTGTTTGTCTGTCCGTCCGTCCGTCTGTCACACGAGTGGATTAGTCAATAACGGTGCAAGCTAGAATTGCCAAATCTTTACTGTTGGCTTTTTGGAATACTTTAGTTTAAGGACCCATAATGCTTTTTCATAAATTCAAAGGGGTCACCCGAGCGACGGCGCTAAATTAGAGAGAGGACAAGGAAAATGTGCGCTTTTTGTCCAATAAGTCATCGTATCTCAGAAACGGTGCCAGATAAGGTCAAGGTTACTATTGATCGCAATTAGGAGGTCATGCGCTTTGTGCTTTCGATTGACGCCAAAAATAATTACCGTGGATGACCTTGAATACCAAAATACAAATTTTTCATTAAATTTGTTGTTGCGACTTTGAGCTGTGGCACACATTTCAAAAGCGAATTGTGCTAAAATCACTAGAGATAAACCAAGACAACCTGTGTATGAAATGAAATTTTTAACATTGAACGTAAATTTCAACAATTCGAGTCTCGATCCTCTAGCTTCAAGAAAACATGCGCACGTGGGGGCTATAAAGCTGTACCCTATAAAAAGACGATATCTTACGTTGGCATGTTTAGCGTGAAAACGATTGCAGATAGACACGGCTTGCTGTTTACGATAACACAACATGCCGACGAGCTTTAAAGGGTATCAACATTGATGATTTCAAATGGCGTACTTGAATTTCTAAAATAGAGAATTTTGGTGATTTTTTCGCAATTTTTGGCTGCAGTAAACACCACTTCAAGAGTGAATAGCGCATAAATGGCTAAAGATAGACCAGGATAACCTGCTAACAGGAACTGCTATAGAATGTCGCGCGTCTCGTGAGCATTAGCTTAACCCTTCGACGAGAAAACGGGGTCAAATTGACCCCAAGCCCTATAAATTGTTTAATATAAAAATAGTTAGAACTTATTTAGACAAGACTTCGTGACTTTTAATATTTTTATTGCCTTCAATCTGGCACTTTTAGTTTATGTTTTTGCCGATAGGGGGCACTCCTACTGAGACTTTCTCGACACCCCCTCGCGCAATTGTGCTGGTCAACATGTCTAAGAAAATAGCTCCTGTCGGATTTGCTTGGTAAAATTGATTTTTTGCACATTAAGTTACATTTGGTGATATAATAGCAAAAATGATGAACTACGCATTTTCTGCCCTTCAGTGACTTTCCGTTGCTATGGTAGCAAAAAGCCCTTAGCAACAACCTTAGTGTGCTATAACGCAATTATTTTTCGTTTTAATGGTTTAGGAATTATGGCTATGGTAACCTACTCGTACGTAATTCACTACATTAAATCGAACGGCGTTTGCTTCACATATTAACGGTTACTATGGGCGATGATTTTGCATAGCAACAACCTATCCAGCAGATATATTGACATGGAAACATTGCCAAACCTTAATTACCGAAGGAAGTAAGACCAGTGGTTATAGTTTTGTTTAGCGTCCGTTGTTATGGACACCACAATTTGAATATTCAAATTTTGTGCATGTTGTTTAAATTTCGTTACCATGGCAACAAAGATTGGTTGTAATAAAATTTAAATAAATGGCATTTAACTGCCTAATTCTGAAAACACTCTGGTTGATACAAAGATTTTGAAGATATCTCTTGTAAAAGCTTCAGTTATTTTCTGTTGCTATGACAACAAAAACCCCTTAGCAACAAAATTAGTGTGGCTATAACACAAATATTGCGTGTATTAATGTGCTCGCAATTCTGGCTATGATAGCATTTGTATGCTATTGACTACAGTGAATCTAGCGGTGTATGTTTCACATAGTAACGGTTGCTATGACGATGATTTTGCATAGCAACAGCTTATACAGCAGACATATTGACATAAAACCTTTACCTAACCTTAGTTACTATATGAAGCAAAAGCAGTGGCTATAGTTATGCGTAGCATCCGTTGCCATGAACGCCACATTGTTAAAATTTTCTGTATGTTGTCTAAATTTCGTTACCATGGCAACAAAGGTTGATCGCAATGAAATTTAAATAACGCCATTTAATTGTCTGGCCCTAAAAACTTTCCAATTCATGCAACGATTTTGGAGATATTTTGTTTAAAGCCTTGATATAACATATTTTCTGTTAAATTCTCCAATGGAAACGCAATCGATATGAGATAACAACAAGAAATTTGAGGTATTGCTCACGAGACGCGCGAAAGCCTATCGCAGTTCTTGTTCGCAGACTGTCAGTCTATCTCCAGCCATTTCGTAATCGATGTTGAGCTCGTCACTAGTGTTTTTGTGATAGGTAGCATGCCCATGCCTATCTGCACCTGTTTTTACGCAAGACTGGCCAACAACGGTAAAATAACGACTTTTACGGGGGTACCGCTCTTTGATTCTCTCGTGCGCAGGTTTCCTTGAACCTAGAAAATCGAGACTTGGACCGTAGAAATTTACGTTCAATGCTAAAAATTTTATATGCAGCTTTTTAATGTCTATCTCAATTGATTTTGGCGCAAATGAAATGTGTCTCGCAGCCCGAAATCGCCAAAAAATATCCATAAAACCTCCTATTTTGGCGTTCAAGGTCATCCGAGGTCATTGAATTTGGTGGCAATTGAGAGCCAGTGTACGACTTCCTATTAGTGATTAATAGTGACTTAGGCCCTATCTCGCACCGTTATTAAGATACAGCGACTTATTGACCAAAATCACAAATTTTTCCTACCCCCCTCTCATTTAACGCCCTGGTTCGAATTTATAAAAAAGCTTTACGGTTCCTGAAACTAGAATCTTCTAGGCAGCCGGGGTGAAGATTTGGTGATCCTAGCTTGCACCGTTTTTGACTGATCCACCCGTGTGACGGACGGACGGTCAGACGGACAGACGGACGGACAAAATTGCGATGGCTAAAACGCGCTCAAGCAGTCTAGCTGCTTTCGCGCGAAAAATGATACTAACATTTTGTCTCTGTGAGAACAACTAGTTGACATTCAAAACTCCACTTAAAACTGACAGAATCCACGGTAGGATTCGTGGGGTCAAATTGACCCCAGTTTCCCGTCGGCGTTATAAAATTCGGCTTTCCGTCGAAGGGTTAAATAATTGTTTATTGGTGCGCCCTGTATAGCTAGGCGACGATCACGGCTAAAAGAATCTGCAGGCGATGTTAAACCATCTTGACACAGATTCTCTGTCTTCGTGACGCTCATGTGTTATATAAACACGCAGCCACTTGTTTTGAGAACGAGCACTATACTGAACACTATACTGAGCAGGTAATTAGCTATTCATAGTAACCGCTGTTCTTCGTTTACTTTACAGCGAGCAAAATGTGAAAATACCTGAAACAGAACGAAAGAGTGCAAAACGAAAAACATAACAAAAAGCCGACCTGTTGATAGGATAGCCGACCGTACTGGTTGTCAGTGACCTTCGAGGTTATCCAAGGTCGATGATTTTTACGTCATTTAAAAGCCAATATGCAACTTTTTATTAGTGATCAATAGCAACCTAGGCTCTATCTCGCTCCGTTTAATCACAATAATGCGTACTGACCTTCAAGGTCATCCAAGGTCAATGATTTTTATTTTATTTGAGAGGGCGTATGCTACTTTTTATTAGTGATTAATAGCAACCGCGGCCTTATCTTTCACTGTTTTCGAGATACGGCCATTTATACTTTGAAACTTTCCATTGAAAATTGCGGCCAAATCGCTGCAGATAGTAAAATCGTTACTATGGACAACCTATAAAAAGTTGTTACCGCTTTATCCGACTGTACCATCGTTAACCCCCTACGACTTACTGTTTAGCCACAATACCGCACGATTGGCATAGCATAGTGCGTTTTGACCCTTTAAGGTTATTTAAAATCAATGATTTACATCTGTAAAAGCCAACATGCGACTTTCTATTAGTGATCAATAGCAACATCAGCCCTATCTCACACCGTTTACTCACAATACATCCGTGACAAACAAACGGACGACAGCTATGCCAATAGCTCGACCGTTACTCAAGTACGGTCTCTGGCTAAAAATTACTAAAGACCATGGGCAAAGCCTAAATTTTGCGCAACATTTTTGATGTTTAATTAAACATATTGATGTTAAAGATAAAATGTGGTTATACTTAAAAATAAAATATTTGCACAGTTTATTCATTTCAGATCTACACGAGACCTTTTACGCCAAACTGCATCAACATCCCGCTATCTTCCAGCGATCAACAGAAACCATCAGCGACTGAAAACGAAACTGGGACAACTGATTGCTGTAGGCTACATAATGATTTCGTTGCATTCATCGTTGATCGGTAAGAAGAAGTCAGACATGAAGGCGCTCGCGTTACTGCAGCTGCTGGTGGTGATACTGAGCTCATTGCATCTCTGCGACTGTTTCATCCAGTCCGTACGCACTCATTCACTGCTCTCGCTGTTTTTTCTCACCAGATATACGCTTTTGCGATTTCTTTAGTCAGTTTCAGTAGGCCCTAACTCGGGAGTGAAATTTCTTTCTAAGATGTTTTCGTTATGTAAGATGCATCGCAACAGTTTAACGACGATACATACAGAGTGCGGCAAAAAAGTATCCCCTAAAGTTTTTTTGCCATTTTGTCAATAACCGCTTAAAATATTAACGACAAAATTTTACACATTTATTATTAGTTTTTACCTACATAAAAAGGCTAAGGGGCATTTGATATTTTTGCTGTTATAAAGTTACGAATTTTCATGCGCGACAGTAGGAACTGCTATTGCGCGTCTTAATCATCACAATTATCTTCGTCTGTCCGTCTGTCCGTCTCTTCGACGCACGTGTGGATCAGTCAACATGAAATCTGAGCTAATGCTCATGAGACGCGCAAGAGCCTATAGCAGTTCCTGTTTGCAGGTAATTAATCTTGGTCTGTCTCCGTCAATTTCGTCGCAATTTATCCTTTTGCAGCCAAAAATCGCCAAACAATCACTAAAACCCCTATTTTAGGGTCTAAGGTCAGTCAAGGTCATCAATGTTGACAATCTTAAGAAGCTCGTTACCAGTGCTTGTTATGTTAAGCAGCATGTCTGTGCCTATCTGCAACCATTTTCATGTTAGATAAGCCAGCAGCGGATAAATAACTACTTCTAAGAGGGGTACCCCTTTGTGACACCCGCGTGCGCAGGCCTTTTTGAACCTAACGGGTCTGGACTTGAATTGCTAAAATCTACGTTCAATGCTGAAAATTTCATACGCAGGTTGTCTTGGTGTATCTCCAGCCATTTCGGCGCAATTTACTCTTGAAATGTGTGTCGCATTCCGAAATCGCGAAAAATTCACTAGAACCCCCTATTTTGGGGGTTTAAGGTCATTCCAGGTTATCGATGTTGACATTTCTAAAAAGCTCGTCGCCAGTGCTTGTTATGATAAGCAGCATGTCTGCGCATGTATAGTGCATACTCAAAAAAAATCTCTAATACGCTTACATTTTGTCATCAATATTTCGCAAAAAAATATATGTTTTCAGCTGACGTTTGAAAGTATCGAGATTTAGTTCTGGGTCACGAAGACTGTCTGGCGGCGAATTCCAAGTCGACGGGTCCGCCACAGAAAAGCGCCGACGACCGGAACTGTTCAATCGATAGCGCGGTACGACCAACTTCCGCTGAGTGGCGGAACGCAGATGTTGACGGCCAGTGACTTCTGCTGTGAGTGTACAACTGTCCATCAAGTACGGCGGAGCAGTTCCATGGAGACATCGATACATGAGCACTGCGAGCTTAAATCGTACTCGATCGGTGACATCAAGCCAGTTGAGCTCATCATACATTAGTCGCGACAAACCACTGTCGTACTTCCGACGCGGGCAGTTGAATTCATCACTCTCTGCAACTTGTCTGTTATGAATCTCGGCGACTCAGCCAGCACAGCATTATTTCGCAAAAAATATATGTCTTCAGCTGACGTTTGAAAGTATCGAGATTTAGTTCTGGGTCACGAAGACTGTCTGGCAGCGAATTCCAAGCAGCACTGTCTTTTCTGTATTTTGCTTGAGGCGGTGTGCCGACATCCAGTGATTGATATCTGTGACACAGAATTCAAGTTTCCCAACAGCAGTCGGCGTATCATCGCAACGACAACGCTCATTCAACAGCGTATCGTCGGCAAAAGCGTGATAGTTGACGCCGTGCTCATCAGCCTTCTCTTCGAGATCAGCAATGTACATGATGAACAACCGCGGGCCGAGTACCGAACCTTGTGGCACAGAGCACGTGGCGTGAACAGTATACGACGTACTACCGTTATAAACGACTTGAAATATTCTGTCACATAGATACGACTGGAACCATGGCCTTCAACACAATGCCACGCAAGCCGAACTGACGCTCGAGCTTCAGTAACATGAGGTCGTGGTCCACGGTGTCAAAAGCTGCTGTGAGGTCAAGGAGACAGAGGGCGGATACGTCCTCTTCATCAGCGGCCTGCAGCAACTCGTCGAACACCTTCGTGACAGCCATTTCGGTGCTATGATACAGACAGTAGGCTGACTGCCTTACAGGCATCAACGCGTTGTCGTCTAAATAGGCCTGGAGTTTTCTTTGTATAATCTTCTCCAATACTTTGGAAAGAAAAGAAAGGTTAGACACGGGTCTAAAATTATTTGGGTCGCTGACGTCGAGTCCGTTGTTTTTTTTATTATTTTTTTAAGTAAACTAAAATTACCTTGTCGCTAGTGATGTTGAAGTAAAGTAAACTTTATAGGCTATACGAAGTCTGTACAGTCTTTTCTACCAATTTTCTATAGTATTTATTGACATTTTTAGCAAAGCTGAAAACGGTCGCTAAACTCAAACAAGCACTGCAAACAATCTGGGCACCTTGCCATCGACAAGACTGTTAAAAACTTTATTTTAAAAAACATTGAAAATTAAATGCATGTGTGAAAGCTGGCGGTTGGCATTTCGAGTTTTCACAGTTACTGCCAAGTTGTTTATTCTCTTGTTCGAATGACAGTGTGTTTTTCTGCAGCGCAAACATGGTGCCTCTGTCGTTCTGCACGCATTTTGCTGCACGTGAACATGAGCATTGACGATGTGATTGCAGAAAAAAAATCCAATAATTTTGTCTTAGTTAAAAATAATTGAATGTTTTTAAAAATCTTTTGCCTGAATATAAATTGGCAATAAATGTGCGAAATATTGCTTTAAAATTCTCAGCGATTGCGAAGAAGATGACAAAACATCAAGCGATACTTTTTTGCCGCACCGTGTACACTGTGGGTTATGGGAGACGCTAGTTAAAACTTATGTCAATTTTATAAAGCCAGAAATAGTCAATTTTTTAAATTTAGCAATATGAAAACGCGATCAGGCAGGCAGAGAAGCGGCATCGATGTAGACAGCGAGTTGATTCAGTTGCTGCGTCGCTATGGCAACAAGGTAAATCAGTAGCCCCGTCAACATCACACGTGTGCGTATTATAAAGCTAATACCCCGTTTACGCAAGGAAGCATAGGCCTACATGAAGCAAACATGAAGCTAACGTATTTAAAATACACGCCACGACGTGTGCTCTAAGTTTGTTTCATGTTTGTTCGTGTAAACGGGGTATAATGATTGTTTTACTTGCAGTGCAGTTGGTTGTTGAGAGTATGGATGTGTTGTCGTTTTTTCCAGCGACTGCGTTTTATTAAAATAACTTAATGCAGAATACATATAAAAAATAATAACTTATTTTTAAAAAATTCGGATTAAAAACTGTATGCAGTAAAAGTAAAAGTTGTCACAATGATAGACAGATTTAAGTGCGTTTTGACAAAAGTTGTTAAAAATGTAGCAACAGAAATTCTGTTATTGGCAGCATTTATAACGCAGTGCCTAATTTCAGCAAAACGATTTAATTTATTTTCCGAAAACAAAACGGTTTCATTTGTTTTGCAAAAATAATTTTTAAACGTTATTACTAAAAAACATTCCCGACATTTTTGACTGTAACTTGAAAACCAATTATCAGATTTTGATAGTTTTTGGTACGAATATTTTTGACAAAACTTGCCATCAAATGACCATTCAGTTTTCCACCTCACCCAGCATTTGTTTTTGCACTGCCTGGGGAAAACACAACCAGCGAAATATCATTTTTTATCCACTGCGATATGATTGCTCAATTAACATAACGCGTAAAAACACATTTTGTTTACATTTCTGACACTGGCTAACATTTCATCCAGTTGTCCATGTTTGAACTGCCTGCAGTAAAATTGCTTAAAGTGTTTGCCCACTATGCGAACACAGGCAAGGAGATATAGGCTATAGGCTTTCGCGCGTATCGTGAGCATTAGCTTAAATTTCTTGTTATATGTTGTTCTGTGCGTTTATCATTTGTGATCACCGTTTTTGTCTTCGACTGGTTGACGGTTAACTTGACTGTAGCTGCAGCTGTTTCAAGTTTCTGTAAAAGGATCTGGGCATTTTTCACAGTTTCGGACACCAGGGCAATGTCATCAGCAAAGTCGAGATTTGTAAAATATTCTCTAGATGGCGAGAGCCCCCGTCTTGGTTGCAGAGTAACTCTAAGCTTGAGGTTGCACATAGCTTGCCGGAGAACATAATCGAGAACAACGATGAATAAAAATGGAGCTAGCGTGTCACCTTGTAAGACACTAGTGTTGACTGCAAATGCTTCAGTGTCTCCGTCTTGTGTAAAAACAACACTGAAGCCGGAGAGTCGGCCTCTAGGGTCAGACAATACGTATCTAAGGCCATGGTCGGTCTCTGAGACCGGATGGTCGGTCTCTTGGCTGCACATTTAGTCCCTGGGGCTGGACAGTCGGTCTCTGGGACCCGATGGTTGGTTTCTGGGGCAAGATGGCCAGTCTTTGATGCCGGAGAGTCGACCTCTGGAGCTAAACAGTCGGTTCTTGGGCCAAATGGGCAAACTCTGGAGCCGGACAGTCAGTCGTTGGGACCGGACATTTAAATTGCTGCTGTTACATAACAAGTTTTACGGTGTTGAATTGACAAATAAACAATATTTTATTACACAAGAATAAATTTTAAACGGTGAACTGATGGCTTTTGTTCATCAGTCATTTCGTTACCAGTGCTAGTTAGTAGGTTACATTTGTAAGAAGGCAAATTTTATATACATCTTTATTCACCATAAGAAGTAGCAAACAAATACAAAATAAAAGGAAAAATTTAACTAATTACAGTTTATACAGTTCATATATAGCTGAATAGTTCGTACTTTCACACAGAACATAATAGGCCCACCGACAGCGACCCGCATCGACAGCAACAACTATGACAAACCCTTTTTACTAAGTATTTTTCGTACCTTTTGAGCAACAACTCGCTTGGAAGTCTAAAGTCAAAGTAACTTAAACATGCATTAATTATTACCATGTTCGAAGTGCAGAATAGTTTCATTAAAAAACGTATGACTGCAAAGTCGAGTGAACGCTGGTCAGCTTTTGTTAGGTAGCAAACTTCGAGTACGTACAGTAACACAGGTAAGCATTTTGTTTTAATTAGGTGAAGAACCACTTCCTCGGAAGCGGCTCTACCAACCTTGCCAAATATCGAGTTAGATAAACGATAAATTCTTTTAGCATGATCCAGCGAACACTTGAATTTGACAGAACGCACAATAAATACACCAAGATATCGTAGTTGATCAACCCACTGTAGAGACTGGCCAGATGTCAACACAATGTTGTCACATTTAACACTGCAACGTGGCCCGATACGCATACAGGAAGACTTTCGAAAGTTGACTTGCATGTCCAATAAATCGAGTTCCACTTGGCATGCATTTACGAGCTGCTGTAAATTACAAACGGAAGGTGCCATTATTAGAATGTCGTC
>Ga0209367_1010784_pt1 | contig 12198 bp, 8 predicted proteins | sample WorMetLIZISLAND2_FD_187412 | JGI IMG/M metagenome (GOLD analysis project Ga0209367, IMG submission 187412) | Marine gutless worms symbiont microbial communities from Max Planck institute for Marine Microbiology, Germany - Olavius geniculatus... ... | reverse complement strand
GGATGTTTTGTCAAGTTTCTTGTTTATTTTAACACATATTTAGCTTGATCTACTTTCCTCAGGCAATGCGGAAGCATACATTTTGTGAGGTGGGAAACTAAACAGTCATTTGATGGCAAGTTGTGTCAGAAATATTCTTACCGAAAATTATCAAAATCTGGTAATTGGTTTTCAAGTTATAGTCAAAAATGTTGGGATGTTTTTTTGAGACACAGTGTACATGTCAGTATGTATTCTGTGGCGTCGTGGCTAAGAAAGTAAGTTGGGGAAGGGGAGGAGTAACTGCTGTATTTAAATTACCGGTTGTCGAAAAATTGTCGGAAATTTTATTCTTGTCGAAAAAAATTCTGTCAAAAAATTCAAAACTTGGGACTTTAAACTCCCATACCAAAAAACTTTAGCGGCAATGTTAAAATTTTGAGCACTTATAATTTTTTGTCTAAAATTTGCTGAGTCTGTCGCAAAATTGTAATTTCCTGCCCTTCTACGTTTTAACCCACCACACCGCTATCTGTTCGCGATAAGGAGCATTGACTATTTGAATAATAAAGATGTAGGCCTAGATATACCTCGTGTAACATCAGAGTACGACGTACTTTTTGCAAATTTTTCAATTTTTAAAAATGGTAGTTAGTTGAGTAATCAAGTGGATTAAAGTGTGCTGTCAGAAGCTGGGAGTTGTGTGTGTAGTAGTAGGATTTTGTAATTAGTAGTTGTAGTGTAGTCGTAGTAGTTGCATCCGTCGTTGTAGTGGTGGTAGTAAGGTCCTAGTGGTAGTTTTGGTGGTGTTGTGGTATGGCATAATATGCAGGTTGTCGATCGCGTAAGATCGCTGTTTCGGAGCGACTGTTCGCCGATGGTTGGGTTTTGTTCAAGGAACTGATTCACTACCGCGCGGGAGTGACGGTGACCACATGGACCGGTGAACAGGGAACGTCTTTCCTCGATTTCGAGCTGAACACAGCTCCCACGGGCGGCAGTTGTAGCATTGGTCCACTCTCCGGTGTGTCCGCACAGACCTCGTTCACAATCTCGTGCACCGACAACAACAACTACTACTACTACTAATACTACTGCTACTGCTACTGCTACAGTTTACAGTCTCGTGCACTGACTGGCGTGATGTCGACGGTGTTCTTGACTATCAGTTTTTTAGTAAGACTTAAATTTCTTCGCTTTAGTACGGTTAGTTTAGTATATCGGCTTTCCAATGACCCTATAATGCTCGACCTTGAACGACTTTGCGATGCCATTTTAATGTTTCTGTTTTGATTTGACTTGATTCGTTTTTGTGGTTTTTGGACGCAACTACGTCAAAACGAAAAATAAATTCTATCTTGTCAGAAACACAAATGTAGCCTAAGGACTCTTTTTTGGCGATATAAAAATTATGGATATATTCGCCGGCTTCATTGAGTATATGGCGACAAACGGGTCTGTTCCAAGGCCTATGTATCGACTATAATTAGACAAGTAAGTAATTAGTAAATAGTCCAGTAAATAAGAGAGTAGGTAAATAAGTAAGTAAATACGTAAATAAGTAAGTAAGCGTGGTCGTCTGCGTGGGGCGGTCATGTAAGCCTGCTGGGCCTACTCAGCTCTTGTTTAATGATAAGCTAGCGGGTATTTCTGCTGATAGATTAGTTTTTTTGCATGGCAAAGATAGATGAAATGAAAAATAGTCGTTGTTGTTGTCGTTGCTGCTTGTGGCCCCGTAGCCAGGGAGTGGGGCAAAGGGAGTCATGCCACCTAAATTTTGGGATGCCGGAAAATTGTCGAATAATTTTTCTTTTTGTCGAAAATTGAGTCTGAAAATAAAAAAATGGGCGGAAACCCTCATTCCGGGAAAATTTTGGGCAAAATTGGAATTTTGAACTTCTATAATTTTCTCTGTCGGAAATCCGCAGCTGTTTGTCTGAATTTTGTCTGAAATTTGGAGTGTTTGTCGAAAAATTGCAACTTCCTAGCTGCTCCGCAAACATTTGTAACGCACGCCGCAGCTGGTTGCTGCTGCTGTTTGCAGGAATGGATAACAACAGTTTGTCAGGGGACGGCGAGTTACAGATAGGTCACAGTCGTTCAGGCGTCCTGGGTCCTCTGAGTATGGGCTCTGGGTCGCCAAGTGACAACTACAATGTCTACGTCTACGTCCGCGTCTTTGACACTTTACACTCGTACCGCGTCTACGCGCTCCCGCCGGTCCAGGTAGAGCATGCAGTACCAGGGGCGTCATTTAGGGGGTCTACAGACCCCCAAGTTTACACAGTGAAGGTCTATCGAAAACCAAACGTTTGTCGTCAGTCGATTATGCAAAACTCACTCAGAAAAAAAATTGACATCACAAATCCTTGGGGGCTTTAAAGATTTGTGATGATTACAATTTTTCCTTTTGTGAGTCTTTACATAAGAGGGCTTTTAAAAAACAAGAAATTTGAGCTAATGCTCACGAGACACGCGAAAGCCTATAGCAGTTCAGGTTCAGTAATTTAGCTAACAATTGGGGTGTTCACGCTAAGTTAATATACAAATACCAAATTTTCTATCCAAATCGCATAACGATAGTAGCGTTGCGCCACCTTGTGAATGATATAGACTTGTGTCGCAGCCCGAAATCGCCAAAAATTCCATAAAACCCCCTATTTTAACGTTCAAGGTCATTCAAGGTCATTGAATTTGGCGCCAATCGAGAGCCAGTGTACGACTTCCTATTAGTGATTAATAGTAATCTAGGCCCTATCTCGCACGGTTATTGAGATACAGCGACTTATTGACCAAAAATCGCAAATTTTGCCCACTCCTTCTCATTTAGCGCCCTCGTTCGGGGTGACCCCCTTTGAATTTATGGAAAAAGCTTTACGACTCCTGAAACTAGAGTCTTCCAGGCAGCTGACGATGAAGATTTAATGATCCTAGCTTGCACCGTTTTCGACTGATCCACGCGTGTGACGGACAGACAGACAGACGGACAGACAGAATTGCGATTTCTAAGACGCGCTGAAAGCTTTCGCGCGTAAAAAGGAAGGGAAAGAAATAGAAAAGAGGGAAAGAGGAGGGGGCTAGGGGAGAAAAAGGGAAAAATGGAAGGGAAAAAAGAGTGAGAGTTTCTAATGATTTACTGAACTGACGCCAAGTGTAGTGCTAGTAGTTGTACAAGTTTACAAGTTGTGGTAGTAGTAGTGTGCCAGCGCAAACAACGTAAGAATAAAGACATCGTTTTGGGTGTTGCGTCGTTTGCATCACTTGCGTGACAAGAGTACGTAGAAGACGTCGCGTTGCGTGCGTTGCATGCGTTGCGTTGGCTGGAAACACGCGTATCGTAGCTGTAGAGCTGTGTGCATGTTGGTTGTGGACTTGTTGTTCTCATAGCCAGCTAGCAGCCCCACTCTTCTCGCCATACATTGTCAATGTTAAGAAAATCTGCCACCACGCCCGGGTGGTCCGATAGGTCTTGAGTTGTTAGTTGTGTTGGGCGGGCAGGGCACTGAAACAGATGTTTAACGGAGTGCGGTGCCACTTTACAGTCCGGACAAACATCTGGCACGCCTGCAGTGATGTGGGATTTGCCGGACTTCGATAGCTGGCAGTGACCCGATTGTAACTAAGTAACAGTAGTGCGGACGGACATGGATAGGTAGCACTCGAATGATGATAACTCTGGCGGAGTAGCTCTAAGGACTGTTTCGTACAAAGTTTGAATAGGCGTCTACGACTGCTTGGCTGTGCAGAGTGCGTAGAGAGCAGAACGGTGTTGTTCTGTTATTAGCAGAACGGTATTTTAGTGTGTTGGGGGTTGTGCAGGTGAGACCAATCAATCGGCCGGCGATCAAGTCTCGCATCAGACAACTGCTGACGAGACGAACCAGCAACAATGAGTTGTTGCTGACGATTGCCGAGGACCACCTCATGCAGAACTGCATACTGTTCCAAGCTCTCGCTGACGGGCTCAATCTCGCTACCGATTACAGCATTCGCAGTACGTACTACCACAACTACAAGTACAAAAAAAACAAAATCTACTACTACTTCTAGTACTACAACACTACTATTACTCCACTCAGTGGCCGCGTTGTTTTGTCGCCTTGCTTTGTAGTAGGCCTACGACCTGGCCAATTTTCCGTTGTTTAGGCACAATGACTGCCAGCAAAAGCTGGATCGTAAACAGGCACACCGCGCGATGCACTAGTCTCGCATCCGTGGTCTCGCAGTAGGCCTATTAACTGGCGTCCGACCGAGGGCTAAGGAAAAGGAGATCAACGCCGCACCCTATTAGTTTTTTTTTGCTCGGGAAGGACTTTAATTTCTCTGAAAACGCTTTGAGTGATAATATCCCGACGGCGTTTATGATTTTTGGACCAATTGCCTCGTTATGTACGAAAGAGACCGGTACAGTCGTTTAGGCAACTTTTTCGAACTCGTTTAAAATTTTTTGACAGTGTTTTGGTCAAACTATGATGCCAGACTGCGTACTGTAAAACAGAATGTTTTTATTGCTGCTGATTGATTTAAATGCTGTGTCAGAATGATCTGTACATGTATGTATTGTTTATTGCAGAGTATGGCAACGGCAGCCGGACCTACCCGTCCAACGTACTACTTGATAGCGTACGTCTCTGGTCATATTGCTATATCTGCATTGACATCGATATTTACTGCCAGAAATTGGCGTTCGTGCCTAACTACTACTACTACTTTCTACTAGTAGTGTTTAGTCCACGGTTTCGTCCACTCACTGGCATGATGTCGATGTAGACGAGCTTATAGGCGAGTTGCGTCAACTTCTACGCGCTTGCGTTCGTGTTGAAAAAGGATTTTTTGAGCACATACTGTTAACTAATAGAGACTAATAAAGACTGTGTGGTCTCATATGGCAGGTGACGCTCCGTAGCTCTGTGAGAGGTTTAATCTTCTAAAGAGTTATATTCCAACCTCTACCTTTTACCTTTGCTGTTGGCGAGTGTCGTCGACGTCTACGTGCTTGCGTGCATCCTGCTAGATGAAAACATTTTGAGCACATGCTGTAATAGGCCTAAAGATGATGTGATGTGACACGTATGACAATAGTTGCCAGTTTGTCATTTATTTTCTGAGCCGACGCATGTCCTACCCGGTATGAATTCGTTGTTAAAAAATTGCGTACTTGTTTACTTACTTACATGTTTAATAGTGCAGACTGGCAGTAGTTGGAACTAAGTGAAGTTCTGACTGGGTATATGACGATAGGATGATTATCAGACGGAGAGAAATGAGCGCAGTTTGTTGCGTCAGCTAATGACCAAAGCGCTCGGCTCCACTACCGTCTCTACTATACGCGCCGTACAGCTGGTCGCCAGCACCTTACGAGTTGTTTCACAACAACCGTCTGAAATCACCAGAATCAGCCAGGTCTGTACATAATGATAATAGTTGTCTAATAATAATCTGGCTTTTATATCGCCATTATACCCGGAGACTTTACAAGTTTACAGACGCTGGTGACTGTCAGTGTCCTGCGTAACAGTCGCTAGACTTAAATGTCTGCTGAAAAAACTATACCTTTAATCTAGATTTAAACACATTCATTTTTGTATGAAATCGTGTGTGTGTGCTGAGTACAGCTGTCAACCAGCGAGACATTGGCTGAGATGGTAGAAACGATGCAGCAACTCAGCTCGACGACAAGCTTCGAGGATCTTCAGCTAGCTGCCCGCAGCATTGTCGACGTCGTCGGCTACGTCCTGTCTGTCAGTACATTCTCATTTCATCTCGTTACACAGTGGCCCGTAAAACAATCACTTACGAATATATATTTTATATTATTTATCATATCTTTGCTGCACTGTGACCGATTCTCAAAATCTTTTTTCACTGATGCAGTTAAGAGAAAATTTTCAAGAAAACTGTCGTTTGAATTACCACCTCGCTTAACACATGCACTACCTTGTTTAATATTATTTTTTGTCAAATTGCACCGACCGCAGCTGAGCAACGGCAAACTAAGCGTGCATGAGCTAAAGAAAATGTGATCGCGGTAGATGAGTTGGCACTAAACAGGAGATAAGAACAGCTACAAATTAATCATTCAATACATTCAATGGCATGTGTATAGTGTGTAGTATGTAAGACAGTGAATGAGTAAGTAAATAAGTAAAGTAAACAATTGTACTGTCTAAACCAACCGAGCGTTACTGCGTAGGCGCTATACAAATTATGGCGGTATGGGATAAAAGCTGTAGAACCGATGGGCTTTCAGACGGGATCGGAAGACAGTCACAAAGGGTGTGGAGGTGACGCGTTCAGCAAATCAAGTTCTGGTGTGATGGTATCACGTCTGGTGTGAGATTTTGCAATGCACGACTGCGTAAGTAAATGACCTGCATAATTAGGCTACATTTTGACATGGCACTATGCGAATTTGTTTTTTTTGCGTTTACGTTTGTATGTTATGTTAAATTTTACAGGGCATCAACTCTAGCATCAAGGATCCAACGCTGAGTGACATTGAAAAGGCTACTAAGTCAAAGTTCTATGTCTATGATACTGACTGGGAAAGCACGCGAAAACGTATGACTGCTGTTTTAGTATTAATAAATATTAGAAAAAAAACAGTTGAGCTTACCAGTTTGCACTGCCGTGTGTAAGATCGATTGTACAAACTGTGTTGAAGTTAAACTTAAACAAGTTAATAGAGTGAAATGACCGTCTTTACAATACAAACGGGTCACATTTTTGAGTTGTCACACAAGTGTCAGCACTCGAGTGGTTTTGATGTTATCAATAAACTGTAAGCTAATTACTGTTCACAAATTGTATTGCGTTGCTGTGGCTAGTATGTTGCAGCGATTGCGCGTCATGTAATGTTAACCAGAGTATGTTATCATCATCGTCATCGTCGTCGTCACAATCATCTTATTTTATGATCTACTTTTGTCTTTTAACACTCACTGCGCTGTCTGGAGTGGTATAACTGCCCAAACGTGACGACCGAAACGTGGCTCGGGTCAGTGTACAGTACAGCACCCGTTTTTTAGACAGAACTCGCCGTCGATCACGGCCATGAAATAAGTACGTTTCAACAACGTTTATAAAGTGTAGTATGTATAGGCCTGCACCGTGGGCCATAAAAACGTGCCACTTTACTTCTGTCCATATTTTCACCAATTATTGACCGATTTTAAAAATCTTTTTACTGGCACACTCTGCGGACAATTTGCAATAATGTGATTATTATATATCCCACCACACCGTAAATAAGTTTTTACACTACCTTGTGAAACATAAATGTAAGAAAACTTAACGATAATAACAAACATTTAAGTAAATGAAAAAACACCTTAAATCAACATTGCAGTGAATGATCCATATGACACTAGACTGTGTAACTTAAACCCACACAGTCTAGTGTTATAGAGATCATTCACTGTAATATTGATCTGAAGTGTTTTTTTTCAATGTTACCAAAATGTTTGTTTGTTATTGTCGTTATACATGCAAATTTCATTCATATTTCACAAGGTAGTGTAGAGACGCATTTACGGTGTAGTGGGATATATAATAATCACATTATTGCAAATTGTCCGCAGAATGTATTAGTGGAAGAATTTTGAAAATCGGTCAATAATTGGCGAAGATATTGACAAAAACAAAGTGGCACGTTTTTTGGCCCACCCTGTAGATTTCAACACGGTCTACCGAGACTAGGCCTACCGTGTGATATGCGATCGTAACGAAACATAGGCCTAATACACAGTAGATCGTCTTGAACGTACTTATTTCATGGCCGTGATCGACGGCGTGTTCTGCTTTGACGCACATGTGATACACAAACGCGAGACGCTATCAGTCGTCACGCCTGAGTGGAGTGAGATCATGGGCACTCACTTATAACACCCCAGACACTGCAGTGAGAAATAAGTGACAAAAGTAGGTCGTGCACTCGCAGAATACACTGGAGACCGTGTTGAAAATTATGAACTATACACATTATATTCACATACAATATAATGCACCAAGTGCTGCTGTCATGAAGTGTTGCTGTGTTGCTGTTTGCAGCTTTCGCCGGCCTGACCGAGGCCGAGATGCTGAAAGGCTTCAAACGAGAAACATGTGAACTGCTACACACAGAAACGGTTATTACTCGTACATTACATTAATTGTTGCATTATTTATTATTTATTTATTTTGCCGACATTTCTGATGTACAGTTTATGAAGCCAGAATACTACGGTGTCTGTTAATAGCGCCAGTAAATTGCAGTAATATTATAAATGTGTTTACCGCCGCACTACGACTGCATATTACTATGGTGACGATAACCACTAATTTTACGCCGTACTGCCACTGTAGTAAAAATATCGTTACCGGTATGCATAGTAGCATTTACCGCCGCTGAAGATTTATCGATGCGTGGGCCTTATGTGTCAACGGCGTCTTAGATCAAAAATGTGGGCGAAGCAGTAATTGCAATTTTTCCAAAATCTACAACTTTCGACAAAAAAAAACTTCTGGGTGCTCAAAATTTCAATTTTGCCCTTAAATTTTACTAAAATGGTGGTTTTAGCCCCATTTTTTCAACAGCTTAGCCCAAAATTTAAAGCGCTAGATCTATTCCCTGTCTCACGAAACACGACGCCACAGTGTATCTTTGTACTGCGTTCCAGGCGTCGCTTCTGGCGCCCAAGATAATGACGAAAGTGACGGAGAAGTTGGCTCGGCTGCTGCTGTCTCGACTGGTTCCCGGTGAACGGGCGTTTGACATCAGAACGAGGCACATGCGCATGGCGCTGGCGTCCAACACGCCACGGAAACTGTTGTCTGCTGTCCCTGATTTGCTGGCGGGATCCGACGCTCAGTTGACTCTGCCGTCTGATTGGTGCAGCATTGCGCCGGCTCACATCGACTGTACCAGCCGCGAGCCCATCGCCATCAAGGTAAGGTACTCACCAGTTGTGTGGTGGTGGTGAATTTTTTTTGGAGAACGCTTTCCCTTTTCTTTCCTTCTTATTCCTTTAGAAGTAGACCCCGTTTAATCTAGCTAGGGGTGTGAGAAGCGCAGTAAGTAGCCCCAGCGGGGTCCCGGCCGCAAATGTATTTTAGAGCATTTTGGCACTCGTAAACAGCATCTGGTGACAACAAGTTTTGTATTATTTTTTATATTTAGATGTGTAAAATGAGGGATGACAAAAATTGAGGGAACGGAGTTCCCCGCCTCCCCATCAACTACACTACTGCTCTCCAGTTCACTCCACTAAGCCGAATATACATAGCCATAATTACCACAAACCACTGACTCCAGGCATCAATGGAAATGACCACTCAAACGGCTGAAAGTTCATGCATCGCTAACTGTTATAACAATTTATGCGTTTTCGGTTAAGAATAGTGTTAGGGTAAAGTTAAGGTTAAGGTTTAGATTAATGATAATGTATATTGTTAAATTATTTTTGATTGTCCAAAACAGGTTTTTGGGAGTCGATCTGAGTTATCTTAATGCAGTGCCACCAAATCTGCTTATATACGAATTGTCAATTCGCTGTCTGGTGGTATGCATTTGTTTGACGCATGCAGTTGGTGACAACCCCGGGCGACGTTTTCAGCGGGTTTTCGGACGCAGGCAAAGTCTCGCAGCATTCGTCAATACTAACAGTTGACTTGTACGACGAGGACGGCAATAAACTGACGATCAAAAAGACTCGTGAACCAATTGAGATAGAGTTCTCGCGGCCTGGGCTTAAGCCGCCAGAAGCTGAGCCGCAGTACGCCGTCATGTCATCCCAGGACGAACGCGTCGACATGTTCTACTACCAGGTAAGGGCAGTTTACACTTAACGCAGGGTACGCAATGCACGCAAAAAAGTAAGTAACAAACGTAGCAGACGTGGTTGACACAACGGCTATTCTAATCCGCAATCCCCTCCGCTGCTCGGTCGTCTTGCTTTTGCAATTGAATGACGCGCAACAAAACGAATTCTAGTCATCTACTACGAACCAAGTATATGAACACAAACAAATAACAACTGATATTATATTTTAAAAGAAAAAAAACAATTTGATACTAGTTATAAACGACGAAGAGTGGAAAGGACGATCGCTTGTCTCATCGTTCGTTGTTGTGTCTGTTCCGTCAGTTGCGTTTACTGTTTCACGTCCGTTACCTCCGTTGCGTTGCCTGCGTTGCGTTGAATAATAACGTCGCTGTAGACATAAATGCCTACAGTTGAATTTATCTTTTAAGGCAATAGTCAAAAATAACCGTTTACAAAAATGACCAGTGGTTTACAATATATGCTTAAAATCTGAAATAAAACTTAAAAATATGTTTGAATTCTTAAATAATACTTACTCTAAAGATTGATCGCTCGCTGAAACAGTTACGTTTTTAGCTTCCGGTTAAAAAACGCAGTGTTAGAGAGTTGTTACAATAATTAAACGTACTAGCAATTAAAGTACCATCGTTAAAGTGGCAACAAATTTCGTATTTAGATTTACCCGTAATGACAACATTTAACGAATATGAGAATGGTGTATCTTTGAAGTGATCAGTCTGTACGTCGGAGTCACGTTCTAAGTCATCGTTTGCTAACGTTTTTTTTCGTAAATTTGTTTCTACAAAAATGCGTTTTAACGTTTTTCTAAAGAATTTTTTCCTGACGTTTATGATAACTGTGCCGCAGGTGAACGTGACAAACGAGGACTCATCACTTCACATTGTGATCTCACAGCTTCAGCCCGGCATTCAGCTGCTCGTGCTGGCTCGCTTCAACAACTTTCCACAACTCAACACCACTGATCAAGCCACTACGACGACAACAACAACATCAACTACTACTACTACTACTGCTACCGCTACTGCTACTAGTACTACTACTACGACTACGACTACTACTACTGCTACTGCTGCTGCTGCTGCTGCTGCTGCTGCTGCTGCTGCTACTGCTACTGCTACCGCTACCGCTGCCACTGCCACTACTACTACTACTACTACTACTACTACTACTACTACTACTACTACTACTACTACTACTGCTACTACTACTACTGCTACTACTACTACTACTACTACTGATCAAGGCACTCGAGGCTGGGACTTCATGCAGTTGCTGCCAATCAGCCTGCGCAACATCGGTCAGTTTGACGACACTTTATCTGTTTATTTTGCGGCTCTCTTAATAAGCCGCATTACCGTGTCTTGCCCTCCCGTCTGTCTGTCCGTCCGTCTGTCTGTGCCGTACGGGCTCTTAACTCGAAAACGAAAAGTATGTGATGATGATGATGACATGCGATTGTACGTAGATGATGGATTGATGATAACGATAATAATACAACATCATTGAACAGAGCCTAGAGCATCAACAAGACCTCATCATTAACTTCATCGATTTCAAAAAGGCATTTGAGAGTGTACACAGGCCATCCTTGTGGAAAATTCTGACGTACTACGGCATTCCTGACCGGTTCATTAACATCTTCAAGGCACTGTATGACAACTCCAGCTGCTGTGTCAAGACTGCAAGTAGTTATATAGAGTTTTTAAGATTGTCTCAGGGGTTCGACAAGGCTGCATCCTTTCATCCTTTCGCCATTCCTCTTCAGCATAGTCATAAACTTCGTCATGCGCAGAACTACGAACAAATCGGAATAGGCATCGTCTGGCAGAAGCGGAACCGCTTAACGGATTTGGACTTCGCTGATGACATAGCGATAGTGGCGGAGGAAAAGAACGTATGCCAAGAGATGACTACCAAGCTCGAGGAACAAAGTGCACAAGTTGGACAGAATATAAGCCGCGAAAAAACGAAGGCCATGGGAATCACCCAGCGCTCATCACCACAGCCAATAGCCGTTGCACAAGGGAACATAGAATATGTAGAGATTCACCTACCTGGGAAGTGTGATATCTAGCAATGGAAATGTTGAAGCAGATATCAACACTCGACTGGCAAAAGCAGCAGCAGTCTTCCGACGACTTGACAACGTGTGGCGATGCAGCACGCTTAACCTTAAGATTAAACTGGACCTATACACCTCCCTCATTGTCTCTACAGCCATATACGCTAGCGAGACTTGGAAGAGTACAGCTAGAATATGTCAGCAGCTGGACGTCTTTCACCAGCGAAACTTACGGACGATTCTGGGCATTATATGGAAGGACCACGTGACTAACATGGAGGTGCTAAGCTGGACTGAGCAGCAAAGATTACAGGACATTGTAGCAGAGAGACG
>Ga0209367_1010783_pt1 | contig 12198 bp, 8 predicted proteins | sample WorMetLIZISLAND2_FD_187412 | JGI IMG/M metagenome (GOLD analysis project Ga0209367, IMG submission 187412) | Marine gutless worms symbiont microbial communities from Max Planck institute for Marine Microbiology, Germany - Olavius geniculatus... ... | reverse complement strand
TAAGGGGAAGGGAAAAGGAGGGGAGAGACAAATTGGGAAAGGGAGGGAAGGGAAAGGGAGACGAGCCCCCCAATTGAAATTTTTGGCTACTGCAATACGTATTTATCGGGTGACCAATTTTCAGAGCACATAAAATGTCGACTTTTCCAGTAGGGCAGGCAAAGATTCAACGATACACCTGGAAGACTGGGGAGTAGACCCCAGCTAGACCAAGCCATTGATTTCAACCAAAAGTGAAAAGTGGGGGCTACAAATAACATACGAGCGAAGCGAACAGAAAAAAATTGGTACCACCAGTTTTGCCTAATGGTGTAGGCCTAAAACAGTTTCCTCTTGACATTTTCCTGACTTATCCCTGACCACTCTGAAATTCCCTGACTTTTCCAGATTTTTTTTCAGGTGAGTGATTACCCTGTTACTTCTGTACCACCTTTTTTTCTCTAGCTATAACATTAGCGCTCCATAAACTTTCCCATCGTGTTCGAGCCTGGAGATAAAACCATTTTGTGCTAAAAAAGATTGTACTTTTTGGAATAATGATACATTTTGCTTGACACTTTTAAGGGGCGTTTATAGTTTGTTGTGACACACCCTAAGTGCATGGATGTAGATTAGCTTAAATACTGGTTTAATTGTTGACAGCTAACAAATGGGCTACCACAAGGTTACAAAAGCATTAAAATAGAAAATGTCTGATGTATAGGCTTCTTATGGAGTGTTAGATCCATCTAGCCTATAACGCGTAACTGGATTTAGAAAATCCACCAGCCATACTGCCAGCATCACCAAAATGGGATTTGTATGCAAAAGTATTCTTTAAAAATATTATGTTTCAGACACAAAACCCAGATCATTTAATGTTTAATGCGGTTTAAGCAAAGATCATAACTTTCATAAGATAGCTTTTAGCTGGTAGGCCTTACACATAAAAAAAACAATAATTGTGATTTTTGTATGTGTTTTCAAATTCATCCAGAATAGTATCCATGCCAATTTATTTCCTGTTTTTTGATTGGCAGCGGAGTCGCATTCGACAATCTACCGTTCTGTCATAAAGTTGTAGTACAGATAAGTTTAAATTTGGCAGTGGTGAACAACTACATGTATAATGCACAAACTGCAGAACTGGTGGCTTATAATTGCCTCCGCCAAGGAGGTTATGTTTTTACCAGACTTTGTCTGTCTGTCTGTCTGTTTGTTTGTTTGTCTGTGTGTTAGCAAGATAACTCAAAAAGTTATGGGCGGATCTTTCTGAAATGTTGAGGGTATGTTGGGCATGGCATAAACTACAGGTGATTCAATTTTGGGGGAAATCCGGCAGGAATCCTGGATTCTGGATCACTTTGAAATTTTCGCTACCATTGCGTTAAAGGGGGCATACGGGAACCGCTGGCAAAGCGGCAGTGTATCCAATCACCGTTTTTTACGTCAAGTAGAATTATAGGTCACTGTGGAAAATGCAACTAGGCCTACAGTTTGAAACACGTAGGTGAAATCTACATTACAATCTGACAAGCACTTGGCGGAGGTACCTGCGAGCTATGATTGCTTTCTAGTTACTACTAGTTTGATGAGGCAAAAAAAACCGGTAGCAGATAAAGACTGCCAGCTGTTGTAGTGTTGTAACATCTTCTAGGCCTACTGCCATCCAGAGCCTGATGCACTCGGTTTGTAAACTATTGTTTATTCTACTTTGTGGAATATAGATAACTTAAAGTTTGTAATTAGTAATAATTCAGCAATATTAATTTATTTACTGCAGTTTAGTTATCCGTAAACTGCATTTTGCTTTATGTCTGTGAAACTCAAATGGGGGCCAAAGGGGGTCCAAGCCTCAAATGGGAGCCATGCCCCCCCTGGACTCCCTTTGCGCCGCCACTGACTGATAATTGTATGCTGATAATACAATAATAAAAACGATTTAGTTGCGTCAAATGTAACCAGTTCAGGGTAATATATTTCGATGCCTAGATAATAACTAGCATTGGCAAAATACAGCATTTGGTATGTTGGCGTCGGCGTTAATCTTGCCGGGTGAATGAAACTAACGAAACTATAGTTGACAGACTTTAATTAACTTTTGTTGGCATTCTTCGTTGAAGGCACGATGCAGTAGGTAGGCTAAATAAGACAACTTTAGAGAAGCGATCATATAGCCCTATAACGATATTAAACGTGGCTTTCCGCTTAGCTATGGACATCATATAGCATTTGCTTATTTTGTAAGTCCACTATTCTGGCGTCGTCAGCGCTGCGTTTAGAGCGCAGACCGCAGAGCAACAAGTTTGGATTGCCATTAGGTTGCGGTTAAAATCCGCAGCAGTTTACATTGGCATTACAACTTGGAATTACTAAATCCAACAGCCAAAAATCAACCTCCCTGCAGTCCCAGCTATGCTTCACATAATGTTTCCGCAATCCAAAGCCCGTCTGCATTTTCTCGGTTCGTTTCCACGAGTCCAAGACGTAAGACATTTTCTCTTTCCGCGCGTGTGTGCTATAGGAGCCTGGACACTTGTGCATCATGCAGCGAGAACATGGCAGTGCCGTAGATCGTCGTTGGCGAGCGCAGCAAATCAGAGTTTGGCTGATTTGCGCGAGTGGGTCGCTCGAGACATCATTGTATGACGACGTCATGTCGTCAGCGGCCGACTCCGCTGTGCTCACAGTGGTCGAGTTGCTGCTGTACCCTAATGGACAGACTGGGCGAGCCCTTAAAGCACGCTGCAGAATCTGAGTGGTCGGCCGCGGCCAGCCATGCATGCATGCTGCTGCTGCTGCTGCTGCTGCTGCTGGAGGCTGGATGATCGATGCCAGCATCCTGACCGAGCGCGCATCTCTCGGTCGTCACGCTCTCAGCTAAAACGAATCTAAGCGCAAATCGGTTCGGACATCAATTTGAGCACCGGTCGACGTCGGACTGATGCAGAAAAAGCTGAATCGTGCATATAGCCATCACATGTGCGACGGAAAGCATTAGAGCGGGCTTAGGGATGTATATATAGGGAATACATGTATAGGTCTTCGCAAATGGCATTGGATTGGATGCGTTGCATTCGTACAAAAAAAGGCGAATACAGTTTTATGATTTTATCACCTGTCGGAGCAGAAAACGCTAGGTTATTAAATCTTTCTAGTCAAGTGCTCTCCGCAGTAATCAACCGCGACGAACGTCAAGGCCTAAGTCAGTTTAATTTAATAATATTATTGATTGAAGTATTACTGTATCTCTGCTTACACTTTAATATATGTGTGCGCACTGCATATTCCAGTTCTTGAAGTCAGGCCTAATGGTACAGTGCACGTACGAAGCGTTTGTGTTCTTCAGAATATAAGTCGAGCGCTTGGAACCAGCGTACAATAGGAAGCCGAAACAGTCATAAGTTTGATCTACACTGTAGAGTGTAACGAATGTAACGAGGGTGCGGGTGTAACGAGCTAGGCATACTAGGCAGACTGTAGACTGATGAAACATACTTATTTCGTGACTGTGACTGACGGTGTGTTTTGCCTGGAATATATGCTTGTTGTAAACAGACACGAGACACGTTTCAATTATCACGCTCGAATAGTGAGATTAGGGGCGATTATTATAGCACTGCAGAGTGCAGACACTGTGGGCTGTGATGAGAGATGGAAGGAAGAAGTAGATTATAAAATAAAGTTGACTTAAAATTAAACAGTTAGGCAATTAAGCAATACAGCAAAATTAATACAGAATTAATTTAATATGCAATTGGTTACCGTGTGTTAATACACTCACTGATGTGAATGCAGTCGAAGCATACAGCTTTACGCATGACGTTCTGACGGAAGTGGTGGGTACAGTTATTTTTGTAAGGGGAATGCGAATTATATGCATGGAATCAGGGTGAAGAGACACCAGGAACGGAACATAGTTCTTTAAGTGAGAGTCGACGTTGCTGCCAATTTTGCGTAGTCTACAATTATGCGATTGACTTCAAGGATTAACGCGTGCCGTGCGATGAGGCGTTGCGCTGAATTCGGCAGCGGTCAACAGCTAATTTGCTATTTATCACCGCATGGCGAGACAACACTGGCAACTTTGTCGTGATGAAGCCAATATTTAGTTGCAGCTAATCGCTGGCAATCTGCAGTGTATTAATTGGATCGTGGCGTGCAGCTGGAGCCTAGAAGCCTATAAATAATGACTTGATAACAGTGAGAGTGCGTGCGTGCGCCAGTCGGTCTCAGTCGTCAATTCGTCGGTCTAGACGCGAAATATCGATTCACGAAGCTGCCGATACGCTATGCGATTAACTGACACTGACTGTAAGCGCACACGATTGAAACTGCTGGTACCTCACAGGAAAAGTAATGTTTGCATGGCGTAGCCTACAGGCAAACTGTAGTTGTCTGGATTGGTAATTATAGCGCTGCCGCTTTTGTTCGTTAACTGACTGAAATACTGACGACGAACAGTGAACCACTATAGGCCTACATGTACAGCTAGTTCGACGCAAGCTCACAGTATCAATCAACTCTTGCAAAGGCCAAAATCTGACAATAAGCGTACTGCGTCTGCGTGTTTATCAACTTTCAACACCCAGCAAACTGGCCCGCTAGGCCTACGTTTATTCTGTTGCTAAATTAAGTATTTTATTATATTAAGATGCCAAAAGTTCTCCACTTCTGGCTCAATGTCATTGCATAATGTCTGGGACCCAATGCCCGATTCTTTGTGCTAATGGCCTTTATTCAATTTTTACTTTTAAAGCTTTTTTCGCTAATGTTTATTTTAGCCCAAGTCGGTAATCGGTTTTTAGCGCACGTGAATCGTCCACGTGGTTCCGGTCGTCAGTTCCGGTGGTACCTGGTATCTTGCAGATTATTGATGGCAGTCTTGCTGTCTCCTCCGTCAAAGTGCAGAAGGCCTACATTCAGTGCATTGCTAACAATAGACAGGTGCAGTAGTTATTCCGATGCAAGTAGCGCACGCTACGCGCGTGTTCATACCGTACGCAATCGAACGCGACGGACGGACGCGTCGCGGCAGACACGCGCTAATTGTATAGGGAAGAGAGCAGCAGACAATCAGTGAGACGTCCGCCCGACCCGACGGGTCAGCCAGGCGCGACGACGAATTACGATCGTGTCACCTGACGACGTGGGAGATCGAAGCGAGGTTGAGTGCGTGGGACGCGGGTTGGGGCACTGCAACGCCTGCTGCTGCCGGTGCGGTGTCCAATTATAGGTCCCCCAGAAAAGTCTTCCCCGGCCGACAATTTACCGGCAGAAATCCGTCCCGCCCGGCGGCCGCTCGGGCGGGACGGATTTTAACCGGTTAATTGTGGGCTGGAAGAGATTTTTTTTGGGGGGGGGCGGAAGGCGATCCTATAATGGAAAGACCATTTATGGGACCGGTAATATTTTAATAAGGGGGCTACATATCAAATCCGTGATTATGTCTAGTCTAGGGCGGATTTTTCATGGGTAAACATTTTAATGTGACACCGGCTGACAGCTGCACAGGGTGTGGTCTGGTAGTGGACGAGACTGTGACAGGAAGACAGCGCAGAGATGAGTTCTGGGACCGGGTTTCCGAAGAGAGAGCAGCGACTGGCTGCCCAAACCAGCGATCGCTTGCTTGCATTGAATCAATATAGCAGCCGAGCTTGAGGAGAGACTGAGAGAGTCCGCAACAAAAAGGTCGTTCGTTCGCTGCAGTACGGTAGCTACTGCTAATGGTACGGACGCTCGACGCAGCAGCTCTCTGTGGTCACGGTAGCCTACAGACCGTATGACCATGGCCCTCTAAATAGACTAATCTAGAGGGCTGTGGTATGACCGCCCGTCCGCCCGTCATTCAGTCGGTCTGTCTGTTTGCGTGTGATTTCGGATAGCGCGATCCGTGGTCAGCAGTAATATGTGCAATCGTCGTACGACTGTCACTAAAGAGGTCGCGATGATGACAGATGCGGTTGCAGCAACTGCTCGTGAGTGATGAGAGGATGATCATGACATTGACACGTCGTCGTCTGTTGCGTTCACATATCGTCTCCTACCAGTGACCTCTCACGTGCAAATCTCTGCTGACACTGAACTACCAACGCAAACGTGAGTAAACCGTGTGATATTTTGACGACGATAGAAAATTGTCGAGTTGATTTTTTAATTTCGTGCTTCCGGGTACTCGATGTTCGATGCATCGTCGAGTTATCATACTCGACAATTTGTCGTCATCCGTTAGGGGAAAATTTGCCGTTTTTTTGTTCGTTAAATAAAGTCGGGTTATTTACGGCAGTTTGCAGAGCCGTATTAGCTTCGAAGAAGTTAAATTGTGCTGCGGTATAGTGAAATGTTGTTGCTTTTGTTTTCTTATTCGCCTCATCACCGCTTGCATTTCTCCAGATAACAGTTAATTTTTTAATGATGTCTTGAAGATGTTAGCTGCGCATTCAAGAATGTTTAGTAGCGAATGAACCTGGGGAACATCCGACAGTTTGACTCTGTTTCATTGTAGGCTACAATTTCTGGCATACACAGAAGAAGTTTTTTTCTGGGGAATTGTTTATATTGGCGCATCGGTTAACATTGTGCGCATTATAACTTGTTTATGGTGCTGAAATAAGCGCTGTTGTCTGCCCCTTTATACTGTGCTATATTTTCCTAAAAATCCCTACCAAATTATTCTTAATGTAGGCCCTATTGTAATGGGCTGATGTCGAGCTTGCAGCAAACTCAATTCTGTACACGCACTATAATTAACAGACAAATAAACGAGCTATTTTTTTGGTTTAAAACGTTCGATAGTAACAGTCGATCACGCCGTTGGCAGCATTATAGTGCTATAGTCCGTATAACGCACGTACAGAGCCGAGTAGATGCCTTGTGGTGAGAAGGCAACTTATGAGAACTCCGGATGAGTTTCGCGTGATTTCACTAGTTCTGTCTGGGCCCGTCCGGCGACTGTCGTTTGCAGGCGTCGTGACTCGTGAAAAGCTTCTTGGAGCGATATTGGATTGCGTCTTCAAGGACATGTGGTCACAAACAACACCCGGGTGGACCGGTCGCTCGTCGATCGATTTACCCGACCTCCACACATTGCAGGTTTCGCCGAATGTGTCGATGTTGGTCGGCTTAACGCGCCATCTGTACGCGAATCGAACGCCTTCCTAACCACCGATCGATTATAGGCTAGTTCCTCCTTTAAGTGCGTCTGACGTCTCACGTAGCCTGCAGTAGGACTTAGCATTTGCGTGGAATAGAAAATGCAGCAAAAGAAGAATGCGTATTCGCACGCGCCGGACGTTCTTATGCGCCGCCTCTTAGTTTTATAATTTCGTTCAAACATCGAAATCCTTTCACATTGACACTCTGCTAATTTTTAAAACTTTATCGTTGTTGCGTATGTCATGCGATTAACGTACGTAGGCCTATAGTCCGAAAGCCGTTTGGCCGCATGTTGACAAAAGTTTCTAGGGAATTTGGGCTGACCATTAACGCTTTAATTACGTTATGAGTTCTAGATATTTGGAACTCTATTTTGTGGGCGTAGCATTAGCATTTGAAGGCTAACTACAGACAGGTTGTGTATGCGCAGTGCGCACTTAGTGCATTTTTGAAACAAGTATTTGCATTTTTAGTAAGTTTGTATGTCATAGATTTTAATTCAACTCAAGTATGACAATAACCACTCCCACTGTGGTGTTATTGAATTATTAGGCCTAGCAGTTGTTCCAATTTTCACGTTTTTATTCGGCAAGTGAAGTGCTCGATAAATTAAGAGCAAACGTGATACGCATCTGTAACGCAGAGTGGCGGAGTGTGTTGTTACTGCCGTCACAAGAACGTTTTACGAGCACGTCTGAAGGTCAGTGTAGCCCAATATAGACAAAAGGGATTGCAGAGAGTACGGGTGGTCACGCGGTCAAGCAGACTGCAGGCCTGGACCACACACATAGATCGAACTGCGTGTTATGCTGTCGTAAAACCATCCATGCGATTTGTTTGTAATCTGGGTCGGCGCTGTCGCTGTCGACGTTGCGGGCATCGATCGATATTTATTTGCGCGGAAGTGCCTTGGAGCTCGGCGCCCGCCGCCGCTGTACCTACATGTAGACCTATACGCCCACGACCATCGACAGCTGACTGATGCCATATATAAGACCATCATGTCAGCATAGCGTCCTATAATACGACATCTGTGTCGCACGTTTCGCACTTAAGTCTGAAAAAATTATTCCCGTGCTGCCGGTTGCAGCTAGTGAAAAATTAGTAGCGTAGACAACAACAGCTGTGTTTCTAGACCTTGCGTCTCTCTCAACTGACCTGCACGCTAGTGACACACTGACACTGCTGTTGATATTCGTTCACTGTCTGCTGCGGCGTCTGGCTCCTACCACCGCGTCACCGACCAACCTGTGTCAAATCACGTCTGCAAAATATGACAATTATTATATACGAAAATCACGGAATGACCATGATGAACATATGAGTATTGAAAGAAAATTTTGCATAGCTGATAAAAGTCGCTAACGTGTGCAGCTTGTCTTCTCTGAGGCACTGCTGGCGCGGGTTGAACCCAAGTCGTACAAACCAAGTCGGCCGGATGTTCGGCTTTATTAACAGCCAACGCCTTGAGCCGAGTATAGGTCATTGCTCGCACCAATACTGCAACTCGCCGTTTTTTCTGGCGGTGGCGACGGGCGTAACCGCGCCAATACGCACTGAGGGATGGCCAGGCTGAGTTGGCCTAGGCAGCGTAGTAACCGGTTTAACGAAGAGTAATCCTAACTTCGTTGATACGAACAACGATGTTACTATGCACACGGCCGAACCGCCATCTTAAACATTTTACGATAAAACGCACAGTATAGGCCACTGCCGGTTTTCCTACTTTACAGTATTTTATGCGTAAAACATTTGGTTAAATATCTGATGGTATCCAACTGTGATCGACTTTGCAAGAACTGTGCCGCTGGACCAAGTGTCGGCCAACGTGCATGGCCAGTATGGTCATCGTCGGCGAGCAACTGGACCGCGCTCGCAGTGAAAGGTGCTCGTTGTCGAGCGTTGTTTCTTGTTACAGCAACTGCCATCACATTACATCTCATCACCGCGGTCATCATCTGCCACCGACCACACCACGGATACTGCGTGGCTGAACGATGTCACCGTCGTAATTTAAGATTAGATCTACTCATCTACATATAATCAGCGGACATCATCCATGATCCCTCGATCCACGTTCTTGTGGTACTTGCTACATGTACGAGCGCAGCATTTGCCTCTCGTCGCTGTCATGGTATTCGTCATTTTAATCGTTGTCAACCTATTTTGTCTGTCACACGCAACATCGAAATCACACAGAGAAAGAAGACGCTGATTGGCAGATAATTGCAAAAAATGAAACGTATGCGTTGATTTAAACTGGCTTAGTACTAGCATAAACCTCATACAGTGGTTAACGGGGGGCGTATCGGTAAGATAACGATCGTGGGTCGACTTCCGGTTGGGTCGCTATCAAGTGATTACTACTTGGATGGGTGACTGTCGGTGGACAGGCAGACCAATTCCCGGAGGGATGGAAGGCTGAGTTGACCTTGATGTTGATTATATACCTAAATGGTCTTGGACCGTTTAAGTATATAATCAACTTTCCTTCCTATTGCAGTGGGTGAGGTATACCCGAACGGCCATTTGATGGCCAGTTATGTCAAGAATATTCGTACCAAAATTATTAAAATCTGATAACTTTTTAATGTTGGGGGTGTTTTAGGAAAACAATATATACATACTATAGACCGTCGTCTAATTTCATAATATACTTATTTTTTTATCTCTCACTCTTATGTCTCCACTCAGGCGTGACGACTGGTAATGTCTCGCTTTTGTATATATCACACATGCTTTCGACACACAACACGCCATAGATCACGGTCATGAAATAAGTACGTTTCAACATGGTCTACGGTGCCTTTTTACACTAGCATAATACATTGTATAAACCTATACGTAATGTCTGTAGCAGGCTTGTCGTTACAGCAATATTCTGAACATAGCGTATCCAGCACACGTTGCAGCTAGCAGCTGCTGCAGCAGCAGCTGAGTTAGACAAGCGAGACTTGTGATGGATGAAGATGCTGTTACTGGATGTTCTAGCGGCGTGTCCAGCTGTCAACTGGTCTCCGTCGACCACACTCGAAATAACGTCTTAGCCGTAGACGCCGCAGCACATTTCGCTTCTTCATTTATCGCCCAACACCGCTTGCCATGTTGTGCATAGGCCCTACCACCATTAGGCCTAATAAATAGACCTAATACGGTACTGTCTGGAAACTCGAAAAGTTGTATTTTGTAACTTATGTCAATCCAAGTTTATAATTTAGGCAGACATGTACTACAGAACATATGCAGCAAAAATAATTCCTGGCACCTAACAGTTTGGATGTGCCGCATCATAATTTAGGGTCAGAAAATGGGCATGTAAAATTTTCGACGACATTCGGGTTGCGTTTATGTTTCTTTATTTCTTTATTCCTATCTCACACAAAACAGTGCTTTCAAAAACTTGTTAGGTTCTTAGCGATAGTGATTCTAAAGATAATCATTGCAGAACTGGTATGACAGCATAAGTCGAGTATTTGTGAATGCTGCAATCACGTGAAACCATGGAGCAGTTCTCTTGATCCGTCAGCGAAACATCAAACACACATGCTGCGTCTTTGTCATGCAGAAAGACATTATGCATGTGAGCGGTTGCATTTGCGGCGCCGGTGGTGCTGTCGCTTCTGTCACTAGCGTACGATGCACGCCATTTCTGGCGTCGTCTAATGGACAGCAAGAGAGACGGGGAGTGCGAAAGAAAGTGAAAGGTGAATGACGTCGTCGTCTGACGTCACGTCTGTTTGTCTGTCGTCGGCCCATTCAGCAGACTGCGCAGTCCGTATAGCTATGTATGGTGCACGCAGTCGAGTCGTTCCTTGCGTATGTCTGCTGCGCTAATGTCAACGGCGACGAACGGCGTTCGTACGTTGAACAAATAATTTGCAATGCACCCCGGCGGGAAAACCCGCTAGCCAGCCAACCAGCCAGCCCCCTTGCTGCTGTCCTCCTGTCATCTGATACATGTAATACTGCAGCAGCCAGGTGATGTGTGCCTGGTATCAGGCGATGTGTCTGTCCAGTTCGTCTCACTTATCGATGCCCCCGGACCGGTGCAGCCAGATTGTCAGCGAGATGACGCTTGCGTGGAATACTGATTGGTCAATGACGTGTTGCGTTATTACACGATCCACTGCACCGCTGCATGCTGCTGCCGCTGGCAATACTAATGCAGATGAGTGAACGTCCAAGTCTACGTAGTGATTGGATGTCCTTGCCGCATTTCGGCGCTGTAACATCGCCGTTATAATTTCAGTGCAGTGTGAACTGCCCCAGAATGGTAACCGACTGTTTTTCGGGAACAATGTACGTCATGCCTGTGTAGACTGCATCTGCCGTCATATCGAACGATATAAATACCAGCAAAAATAGCAGGACATCGACTAGTCCGTGCCCATTTTTTACTTCGCGACTTCATAAAAAGCTTGGTTCCGCCATGGCATTGGTCGTAAGGTCAAACTCGTGCATCGTGATATTTTTTGGTTTTGTTATATTATGTTAATTGCATAATTATTCAAACGATTCATGATTGCATTTCAGTAAATATACTGTAGCTAGAGTAATAAACAACGTTTTACGAAGGGCAGAAAAGCCAGTGGCAGTTACAACTGCCCACTGCTTACACCAAGACTATAAAAATACATTAGGCCTATAGCCTATGCACACACGCGGCCATGCGAAAAAAAACTAAAAAAACTACAAACGGATAAAAAGTAATAGAGAATTAAAACAGATGCAAGTAAAAATAACAATATTGTAAAAATAACGTGCCAATGTTTCACGTAGTTATTTAAAAAAATTAAAAAGTGGCACGTTTCTGAGGCACGGCGGAAAATAAAACTCCGTGGGGTAAACGTTGAAAATCTATATTTTCTACTCAGACTTCGTATATTCTTGTTTTTTTGTCCCATAATAGCGAATTTATTTACTGCGCAACATAAGCATCATCATCATCATCATCGACAACCGTGGGCTCAATGCCCGTTGGTGTCTGACGCCATTCTTACTATCGCTGCCCACCGCTGCCTATCTAGGGCAGCGTGGCTTAACTCCTGCAGGGTTGTCCCACAC
>Ga0209367_1010782_pt1 | contig 12200 bp, 12 predicted proteins | sample WorMetLIZISLAND2_FD_187412 | JGI IMG/M metagenome (GOLD analysis project Ga0209367, IMG submission 187412) | Marine gutless worms symbiont microbial communities from Max Planck institute for Marine Microbiology, Germany - Olavius geniculatus... ... | reverse complement strand
AACGATGTTATTAAATTGGCGTTGAAGCCAGAACATTTTTTGAATGCTGAAAAATCGGTAGGCGGTCATGTTAAAAAGTCTATAACTTCGTCATTTTTTAACAGAATCAAATTTTGTTTGGCAGTTAGATGTAGCAGGTTTCAGCAAATAAATGTGTAAAATTTCAAATTAAAATTCCTAGCGGTTGCTGAGAAAACAGCGAAAAACTTTAGGGTGCTACTTTTTTGCCGCACCCTGTATAATAGTCACAGCGACGTATTTTTTTCTGCCACAGGACAACATAGATTTAGGCTATTGTATGTTCTCTGCAAGGGACAGATCATGCAGCTGCACAATCGCATTGTAGAATTTTGACAATTTTCGCCACAGAAATAATCTTGCTTACTTTTATTAGCTGTACAGCGCTGCACACAAACCAAAGGTTTGCAACAAATTCACGAACATTAGGGCCTAAGTTGTATGCCAGTACAACAAAAAAAAGAGCGAAAGCCACATCAAATCCAGAACAAACTGAGAACATCTTGTCATAATCAAAGGTGTCTTATATATACAGCTTGTTGTGGGCTATTTATAAACGAAGGCTGAGTTCTGTAATGAACCTCGAAGTAATCGAGCGATGGGCGGTAAAAGACCGGGAAACGGAGATGAGTACATGAACCCGTACAGAGCGAGGAGAAGGCGACACTGTCACAGTGTCACCCTCACGTCACTGTCTACAGTACGAGTACCAGGCCCGTAGCCAGGATCTGAAAAACGAGGAGGGAGTGCGGGGTCCAGGAGCAGAGCCCCGGTGCGGGTTCTGCGGGCAAAGCTGAAAAGCTTTCAAAATTTACTCTGCTTTACCTCTTGTTCTGTGATACGCATCGTAAGTTGTTGACACTGACGGCTTACGCGTTCATCTGTAGACCTATCTGACTACAGGCGATCTTAATTTTGTTTGCAATCTGTAGCTGTAAGAATAATACTGGAGAGCCTATACAACGCAAAACACAAGCGTAACATTGAACCTTCAAATCTTATACTAAAATAAGCTTATTTACGTAGGCAGATAAAAACTGCTATGCTTGTAAGTTACTGTCTGTAGTTTATTTGCTTGCTAACTAGACCCCTAAGCTGAAGACTTAGCCGACCGCCAAGCCGCCGCCGTCGCGAAAATCGCGGCTAAGCCGGGACTTTAATCGCGAAAATGCTATAAGCCAGCCGTGAAATTTACGACTAGCTGGTTTATGGTATATTGCTAACTAAAAATTAATATTTGACGTGGGGTCTAGGGAGGCGAAGCTCTCCAGAAGCTGAAAACTTTCAAAATTCACTTAGCTGAAACTCTTAGTTTTGTGATACAATTTTGCAAGCGGGTGCCTCCACGTGCCTCAACGTAGTACAGACAGCTGCTATCAGTGCGCTTGATTAGGCCGCCTTCCCTGCGGTTTCTGTAGAGATAAACGTTGAGAAAACGCAAAATCCTTCCCCTCAGCCCTCAACCAGTTAGGAGTTTAGACAGCCAGACCACGGATATGAGACTAGTGCATCGCACTGTGTGCCTATTTACGCCCCAGCTTTCGCTGGTACACATTGCGCCTACCCACAAAAAGATAGCCAGGCTGAGTTGACCTGACGGCAGAATTTGAACGAAAAAAATTAATATGCAACAAATAGTAAATGAAAGATAGAACGCACATTGCAGTTATGTAAAATTGGTTACACAATATAACAAACATTACAATTGCATAACAGCCTGTTCACGTTTCAATCAATTCATGAAAACAACGATGTCGCAAACAGAGTGAAAAGATTACGTTTCGGTAGCACCAAAGCTCAACCCTGTCAGCCCTTGCAGTAGACTGAAAGCTGCAGCTTAACTGAGCTTATTGGAAAGTACGAAATATCACAGTATCTCATTCTGTACGTGACCTTTTCCTGCATCGTATTTACTGAACTTCAGAGTTGTAACAGTGTGGTTTGGGCAGTAAAGGACTGTTAGTTTGCAACAGGAATGTATAAAGAGTATAGCATTCTCAGGAACAGAATTCAAAAGTTTGTGGGCAGAGACACTTAGAAGCTGAAGTCAATCACTTAAATAACTAGAAGGCGCTCGTGAGAGTGCATATCTCCGCCAAGTGAAGTGATTTAAACATTACTGCTACTACTACTACTACTACGCCTACAACTACACCCTACACCCTTCAACAAGGAAATGGGAGGGAGAAGGAAGAGCCGCTTCGCTGCAGGGGAGGGAAAAGTAACAACTGGCGTTACTGCTTGCGCTGTTGGTGCTATGATGTCATTGCTATTATTAGTCATCGTGTACACACACGAAATGACAGACAGAACGACCAATCTCTTAATCTCCTCCAATGTTCATGACGTTCACTTGGCATAGATAATTAGCCCTGCCTCCATTGACCACTTTCAGCACTGATGCCTTTGTCCTGTTGAAATGGAAATTGACACGCTAATTACTCCTGTCCTCAGGAATGTTGACGCCAATTTTGGCTCTTCTCTGCTTTGTTTTCAGTTAGAAGCTCGCATAATTTATAGACTAGCTGAGCTGTATCGCATTGAACAAGATCAGTTTGTAGCACTACGGAATCAAAAAATGTTCCGAATTTTCCCGTTCTTTCTTTGACACCCAACGATTCACAACCAGCTCCTGTATCAAACACAATCAATAAATCAATATATAATTAAATCAAAAAATCAATATACAAATAAACAATTGAATAAATCAACTAATCAACCAATCAATCAATAACTGTAATTAAAATTTTGTATACTGATATAACAACTACATAGACTTAACATTTTAACTTTTAATGACTAAAAAATTAGAATAGTTAACTTCACAAAAATTAACGATAAACAACTAAAACAACCATTAATAAATCAATAATTTCAGTTAATAACTAACAACAGTAATGCCTGGAAAAATATATTTTGTTGAGCAACTTTTATGAGTTGTCAACAACGCAGTGAAATGCAATTAACAGTGGTTCTTGTAACAACTATTGCAAAGGCAAACCAGGCCGTGCCCCATCCGGAGCATAGGCGGGGTGCTCATCTCCCATACGTTGGCCGTTGAGCCCGTAGGTGGATAAACCACTTAAGTCCAAGACGCATGGCCATTGTGACGCCAGACCTACGGTTACCTTCACAGCCGCGAGGCATCACCGCCGTTTGACCGGTACCAAATTATACTGCTTGGTGAACAGAGGCACATGTGTGTGTGAACAACTTGCCAAGGTTGTTACCTGGCAGTGCCCCAACTTGGAGTCAAACCTGCAACCTCAGGGTTACAAGTTTGGCACATTACCGTTACATTACCAAGCCACATCATCAAACAACTATTGCAGACAGACTAAAATCTTCACGTTTTCTGCAGAAAGAGATTACTGTTTTTCAGATGCTCGCTATCATATCTACTTTAATGGCATATTAAATGAATAATTGAATAACTGACCATAACAGTGAACTTGTCAATACAGCTTGGTGTCAGAAGGTCAACATTTTCTGGTGCAATCACATAGCAAATCATCAACTCCTGCAATATAACATTTCACATATTACTACAAAGTTAGTTTTTTATGCGCGAAAGCAGAGCTCTACTGCTTTCAGCGCATCTTAGCCATCGCAATTCTGTCTGCCATCACATGGGTGGATCAGTCAAAAACGGTGCAAGATAGGATCACCAAATCTTCACCATCAGCTGCCTGGAAGACTCTAGTTTTAGGAACCGTAAAGCTTTTCCATAAATTCAAAGGAAATCACCCTGAACAAGGATGCTAAATGAGAGGGGGTGGGCAAAATTTGAGATTTATGGCCAATAAGTCGCTGTATCTCAGTAACGGTGCGAGATAGGGCCTAGGTTACTATTAATCACTAATGGGAATTCATACACTGGCTCTTGATTGGTGCCAAATTCAATGACCTTGAATGACCTTCAATGCCAAAATAGGGGGTTTTATGAATTTTTGGTGATATCGGGCTGCGACACAAGTCTATATCATTTACAAGGTGGCACCAAGAAACTATCGTTATGCGATCCAGATAGAGAATTTGGTATTTGTATATTAACTTAGCGTGAACACCCAAATTTTCAGCTAAACTACTGAACCGATACTGCTATAGGCTTTCGCATGTCTCATGAGCATTAGCTCAAATTTCTTGTAAAACACATCACTCAAAAACCTTTAAATGTTGTTAAGACTTAAAACTATATACTGGATGAAAAGTAGTTTCTGGCCTATGTTCCAATAAAAACTAAAAACAACAAAGCGTAATTCTAGTAGTAGCTTTTACCTGTGGTCTTAGCAGTTTTTACTTAGGCCACGTTAAAAATTTGTAACGTAATATAGCAGCAGTGAAGACGGTGGTAGTGGTAGTTGTCGTTGTCGTTTTCATCATCATAGTAGTATCCAAAAGACAAAAAGTTTTTTTTAAAAACCCAGTGTGTTTTATTAGGTTTTGATTCCTTTGGGCTCAGGCTTGAAAGCTCAACTTCATAGGCTGTGAGATTTCATGAGTTTCAACTTCTTAGAATAATTGATCATCATTTAAATATTCACAAATTTGCAAATTCATAGGTTACATTTTTAAAATATTAACCATGAAACATATCACTGTCAGTACAACAAAAAAATGGAACTGGATTAAGTTCGGGGTAGCTTTTTGGGGGGAGGTTAAGGTTTTTGGTGGTTTTTTGGTGGGTTTACCCAATAAAACCCACTAGGTTTTTTGGAATATGCTGAGTGTATCAATCCTGTACTACAGTAGTATTGTCACCTTGGCAACATGTTGAGTGATGCGATTCAGTGCAGCCAGCGAAGTCCAGCTTGAAGACATATCAGCACTGGACGAACCAAAGCTACTGTGGTCAACCCGCTTCACAATCACCGAATACGAGGCATGGTAAAATGGAGGACCCTGCTTGTATAGCACTACAGCAATACCAATATTAGCAGCAGCATTAAAAAGTACTTTTATCATTTTATGACACAACTAGAAAAATACCTCAACTCAGTGCACACTGGTTACCGTGTCCCGGAAAACGTTGGCTTTCTACATCAATTAGTTTAAGAGTTAGGAGCATGTGTGAAACAGAGGGACAAACAAACGAACAAATGGGCAAGACTCATAATGCTGCCAGACAAAACGGCCCACATAATAAACGTAAAATGATGTAAATGTAAATTAAATAATGTAGCTCTCTCTTTATGCGATGTACTGACAAAATTCATTGATTCACAATAGAGCTTTTTCATACTGCTATTCATTAAATATACGCCATATAAGAAAAGATTTAACGAATAGCGGTATGAAAAAAAAACAAAAAAAATATCTATAAAAGATGAGATGTAACAGTAAACAAACACAGTTCTAATTGCAAAATCAGCTATTATTTTGTTCTATTAGTAGCACTTTGGTTTTCGTATACAGTTACATGTAGTTTAAATCACCACAATTTTCACACTAAAAACTAAATGTTTATAATGACAACAGAAACAACAAAATCAGCTATAAATATATAAAATATGTATGCATGCCTACCAAAATCAGTTCCATACTTGAGTCCGGTCTTGGGTACCCAGCCTTTACTTCTGAAGTTGTGATAAGCAACATAATGTTCAGGAAATTCAGAAGAAATATGACAGAATGCACGCCACATTCTGACCAGATCCATTGAAACCTACTGGCCAACATCAGCAGCAGCAAAACAATCAATCGGTCTATCTATTAATCAGTAAATACAAGAACATCTAAACAAATCAATAAATCAAAAGCAGCAGCTGCAGCAGAATAAGAAAATTTGAACCAAATCAACCAATAAGCACGATGAAGTATGCTGGCTATAACAAAAGCCTGAGAATCATAATACATCAAGTCACTTAATTAGTTATGTAAATTCATCAAAATACAATCTTTTATTTAATTATTGTCGACATTTCGGCAACCAGTGCTGCCTTGTTTGGAATGACTATTCACCAGGTGTTGCCACGGTGAACAGTAAGTAATCGTAGATGCGTAGAAGTTGGTAGGACCCCTCGTCTCGGTTCATCGACTTGTCTTGTTCTTTCCTGATATGTCTCGAATATGTATCGCTTCTCTGATCCACAGGTCCATCCTCTTGCTTTCTCTGTCGATCACCTTGGTGCAGTCCCAGTCTATGACGTGGTTGAGAAAAATGGCGTGGTCCTACCAACTTCCACACATTCATGACCACTCACTGTCCACCACCTGGTGGACAGTCATTCTGAAGAAGGCAGAAGCGGTTGCTGAAACGTTAACAACAATTGAATAAAAAGTTGCATTTCGATAAATTTACATAACTTATTAAGTTACTGTTTCAACCTTGAGTTTATTCAAAAACATCAAGTCACTTCTGAAACAGTTTCTCAACATTGCACAATCAAGCCTACAGTACAACTCATCATCATTGAAATTTCTTTTCCATGGAAAAAATGAAAACCAAAAACTTCAGTATGGTTACAGAATGAATACATGTAATATGTAAAAACTACACAAAACAAATTTTTGCGTAAGAAGCCAATATGATAGTTATAATTACTACATGAAATATTACTATATTTTGTTCATGTCTTGTTTTTTAAAATTTTCACTACATGTACTGTTATAATCTTCACAAATATGTACCACAAACAAAGAAACAAATGACCAAATAAGTGAGAAAAATAAATAAATTATTAACGCCAGAATCATACCTCATCAGAATCACATACAACCAAACATCCAAGACCATAAGATAGAAAGAATGCCTACATAAAACAGCACATACATTGACAACAAACAATCATAAAAAATAAACATTGTTCATAAATATGGGTTCAAAAAATGTTTCAAACTAAGCCAATCCTAACAAATTTGTGAGAGTTTCATTGTTTTTTTAACAAAACAGTGTTCATTTATATATTATTACTATCAGTGGAATGGGAATGAACACTAACTTGAAGTCAGGAATGCTTTGTGACTTTGTAAACAGTACAAACATTTGTATTCAAATTACCAGTACCCTTTATAGAAATACAATTATTCGAAATTCAGCCACTCACAGCAAATTTAACCACAAATCAAATGTTCAGTAGAGCTCTAATTATCATAAACAGTGAGATAACTAAAAAACATGTGACATTACCTCTTCTAATGATAGCAGAAGCTGCTCTTTCACAGGATATGGATCTTTTGTCATCATGGTTTGCCATGGAGATAGCGGAGAAGCAATCATAGAATTTTCATCGGCATCACTGTCCTCTGTGTCATCAACTACTAGTATATCAGCAGCAGCCGATCCATTATCACTATCATTACCATTGCCATCATCATCATCATCAGTTTTGACTGTCGTGTCAACATTTATATCATCAATTTCTGCATGACAACCAGCCTTCTGACAAGAGCTAACAGTATCGGGCATATCAGCATCCATATGGTCACTGAAAATGCTTTCTGCTGTTGACAAAATACTTGGCTGAGAATCAGTGCTGATAGAAGCAACAATGATGTTATCGATATCAGTGTTAAAAGTTAACATTTCTGTCCTAAAACCAAGGCAGATGTCTTCTTTTGTCGACAAAATATTTGCCTGAGAAACAGTATCAGTGGCAGCAATGAAGACACTATCAGTAACAACATTCTGAGTAGATAATTCCAATTGTTTATCAACATGTTTCACGTTGTCGCCATCGGCAGCAGAAAGAGGCTCCATAGCTAAATCTGTGAGGTCTTTATTATCACTAATAATACCCTGAGTAGAGGTGGAAATGCTGTCTTGAATATTACCACAAAAACTGGTTGCATCCATGGCTGATGTCTGCGGTTCAATATTACAAGCAGCTGCTGTGAATTCTGCAGATTCATCAGCTACTGCATCTGCGACATTTCCTACGATATCCAGACACATTTGTTGATCAATGGCAGAAACGACTTCAGTTCTCGACTGACCCCAGAATGTTTCACAATCCTTTGAGTCACGTGTTGCCCACACGTCCACCTGACTCTCGGCTAACTGTTCTAGACTGTTAGATGTTTCTGAAACTTCAGTGCACATTTTTTCTTCAACACCAGAGCTGGTTTTAGTTCTCGAATAACCCCAAAATGCTTCAGTATCACTGGGGGTACATGTTTCCCATGTGTCATCTTGACTCTTAGTATATTGCACTAATATAAATTGCTCTGGAATGCCAGATAATGTCTGTGACTGCGCAATCTCAGAAATACCTGCACCAGATGCTACAGGTAAAGTTAACAAGCTAGTATCAGTCACTAATGACTTATTATCTTTCCTGGGATACGGAAACAGAGAATCCTCTGTCTCAACTGTACCTCCAGCCCACTTCAAGTGAGTATGATACCTGCAAAAGTCATGTGTCAAAAAACAATATATCTGCCAGTTTAATTCTTGTTCAACCAGCCCATTTCTCGAAGTTATTCTAGGTTGGGTGCACTTCTGGATAGTATTACTAATGAGTTTACTTTTGCCTAATTAACAAAGACCAAAATACTGTGGTGGCATGAAATGTACAACACATATAATCTCCACTTACATACAAATTTCAGCCAAAACCAATATTAAACGTTGCATTGTCTATGTGAATCAAAGCTAAAAGTTGATCAACACTAAAAGAATTAAAAACTGCAAATTAACTGCTGTTTCCAACAAAAGTCATGGAGTTAATGTTTGATTGGTATGTAACATGTGCACTGTGGGCCACAAAAACGTGCCACTTTACTTTTGTCCATATCTTAGCCAATTAATGACCGATTTTCAAAATTCTTTCACTGGCACACTCTGCAGACAATTTGCAATAATGTGATTATTATATATCCCAGCACATGGTAAATGTGTTTTTACATTACCTTGTAAAATATAAATGTAAGCAAAAACTAACAATAATAACAAAAATTTAGGTAAATGAAAAGAAAGCTTCAGACCAACATTGCAATGAATGATTCGTATAACACTAGACTGTGTTATACCCACAAAGTCTAGTATCATACAGACCATTCGCTGCAATGTTAGTCTGAGGTGTTTTTTTCAATTTTACCAAAATGTTTGTTTGTTTTTATCGTTATGTATGCATATTTCATTGATATTTCACAAAGTAGTGTAGAAACGCATTTATGGCGTGGTAAGATCTATAATAATCACATTATCGCAAATTGTCTGTAAAGTGTGCCAGCGAAAGAATTTTGAAAATCGGTCAATAATTGGCGAAGATATGGACAAAAGTAAAGTGGCATGTTTTTTGGCCCACTCTGTATATGAAACACAGCACAGTAACCTTCTTTTTGACATGTATGAAAATCTCTGCTGATCTTTTATGCCCTGCTCCAGACCACTGCGAGATAACTGGCCTTTGCCAAAGAAACCCTAACAGAAACAGATATGCAAGTTGTAACAATCACATTTATACATATTTTGTTACCACACATATCATCGGTCACAGACAAAATTCTGTCAAATACCGGCTTTTGCAAATTTACAGGAGATGAAAAAAACATTCCCAAATGTACAAATTTCACATAATATTTTTCATTGTATATCACTGTGCACAGAATAACATTGTACATTAATTGATGAAAGCTGTTTTTATTTTTTGTACACAATAATTATTTTAATTTTTTAACTATGTTATACTACAGTTGTATTCTGACTTGAGAGGTGCTGCTATCGTGGGCTGTTCAGCTAGAAAATGCTGTATGGCATTTACAACAAATGGTTTTCTGCACTGGCAAACACGGAACTACTGTCATGTAATGTTTTACGACACTTGAATCCAAACAATCTTGGCATATCTAATAAATGGATGCCATGTACAATTTTTTTCTGGGCACAGGACACACCCTTAATCCATAATATTTTAACAAACTTTTGCACTGATCTGTGAATCAGTTCTCTCATTGTAAGTATTGTACTATAATTTCTCTGGCTTATAAAATTACACAATAATTTGTAAAGTAATTCGACTGCATTTCACATATTACACTTTTTGCTAACAATTACATCTACTGCTGCAGTGAAAGAGTAAATACAACAAAAGAAATGACTCTGACCATTTCATACAGTAAGCTTGCATTGGCTGTATCATCGACATATACACAGGAACCAACAAAACGTCCAGTGAAGTAATTCCATCTGTCGTTGGAAGCAGGTAGTCCACCGATGCTGGCAACTGGAATGGGAAATGGAGCTTCTCCACCTGCTGGACACTGTTGCCACTTTTGTTTCTTCTTTCGTCTCGGGTCAGGAAATCTATATGTCGGCTGTTCCATTTTTGAGGCCTCTAACTGCAATGACACCACAAAAATGACTACCATTTTTAACTAAGACTACTGTTTGCACTAAGACTGACCAATGATTTCACTAGACAATCTCTCTCATACACTACACCTTTCATCTGGAACAGCTTGCATGTAAACGTTTTACTCAGCATCCGAGAATCTGGTTTTAAGAGATGCACGGTGATACATTCAGATCGACAATCTGAACATATCAATTTTTACCGGTGTTTCAGATCGCCGATCTGACAGTTTTGGGCATAATTTGATTTCAGATCGGCAATCTGAAAGACTGGTAAAAACTGATACGTTCAGATCGCCGATCTGATAGTTTTAGGCAAAATTTTATACCTTCAACTCAGCAATCTGAGCAATCAGATCGGCAAGATCTAGCTGTTAACTACAGACAACAAACTCACCTGCAGATCACTCACTTCAGATTTGCCGTCAAATATTTAACATTCCAGCTGTCTCCTGTCCAAAGATGCCTCAGCTGGGGCCCTGCCTACTAACCATTCAGATCCTAAGATGTATACTCTGGCTGTGGTCGATGCCGGGGGACATGGTCAGCCAGTTGCCCATGCTGTACTGGCTAATTTTATTGTTTCAGTATTATTTAACTTAAAAAGATATTTCAAATACGACTAAAGTAAAGTTGTATAAAACCTTCGTAGTTCCAATAGTGTTGTACGGCTCGGAATGCTGGTGTCTGAAAAAGGAAGACGAACGAAGAATCCCAGTGGCAGAGATGACGTGCATGGCTAAGGAAATTGTTGCAGGTGACAAGGCACGACCAGATGAAGATTGAGACAGTATGGAGTACTCTACACCAGGAAAGAACATTGGTTGACAAAATAGCACAGCGAAGACTGCCATGGTTCGGGCATGTGTCAAGGACAGGCAGTGAACAGCTGCCAGTAAAAGTGATGCACTGTTCCATAACTGGACAGAGAAATCAAGGAAGACAACCAGAGAAATGCATAGAGAATATAAAACAAGACATAGACATGAGGAACATAGGCCTACAATTTGATGAAGCGATGGCCATGGTGCAAGATAGAGTCAAATGGAGACGTCTAATAGCAGCCTCATCATCATACTGATGGAAGAAAAAGAAAAAAGAAGAACTTATTTGGATACATTCGATCTGAGCACTCATTACTATTAATCACTCAGATTGGTGAGTTTGTTGTCTGTAGTTAACAGATCTTGCTGATCTGAGTGCTCAGATCGCTGATCTGAAAGTATAAAATTTTGCCTAAAACTATCAGATCGGTGATCCAAACTTATCAATTTTTACCGGTCTTTCAGATCACCGATCTGAAGGTATCAAATTTTGCCAAAAACTGTCAGATCGGCGATCTCAAAGACCGGTAAAAATTGATACGTTCAGATCGCCCATCTGAACGTATAATTATCGTTAAGAGATCAGATACCGTAGTTGAAATAAAAAAAAATTTTATAGCAACTATTATTGCAACTCATTAGTCCCTCTGTATCTCTATGCATAACACTGTACAAAATTTGTGCATTATACTGACTAGCCTAGCATTCGTGCCGAGTCCTCATCAAATCCTCAGAATACAATACAATACAATACAATACAATGAAAAATTTGCACTCAAAAACTGACAAACACACTGTCAGTTTAATCTAGCACATAAACTAAAAAGAACTGAATTGTTTAAAAGAAAAATGAAATGAGAGATACTGAGAATAGAAATAGTCCTAAATGTAAAACTGACAAAAATTCGAAAAATGAATGAAGTAAAGACAACTAAAATAAGAAAAAAACTGAAAAGGTGAGAAATGAAGAATAATAATGAAAACTAAAACTCAGAAAAAAAACTGAAGAGAGTAAACATAAAAACCGTGAGCAGGTCCGAATAACCGTGGAGTCAGTCCGAAGG
>Ga0209367_1010781_pt1 | contig 12200 bp, 5 predicted proteins | sample WorMetLIZISLAND2_FD_187412 | JGI IMG/M metagenome (GOLD analysis project Ga0209367, IMG submission 187412) | Marine gutless worms symbiont microbial communities from Max Planck institute for Marine Microbiology, Germany - Olavius geniculatus... ... | reverse complement strand
GAAACACTTTTTGCTTCTGAATGTTCAATGGAAACCGCAAATTCGCCCATTTTTCTGAAATTTGGAAACGCAAAAGACCATCAAACATTGTTGAATTTTGCAATTCTTGCTGGAAAATGGCAAAAAAACGCACCTTTTCATATAAAGTCGCCTGTAAAAAATTTTCATGGTCCGGCCAAAGGGGGGGCATCGCATCGTGGCCCTCCCTCTAAATACGCCACTGCCTAGCACAATGTGTCACTGGACTCCAGAAGTGTACCCGCCGAGTGCAGGCATGTAAATCCGATGAACGGTTTATACCCCGTTTACAAAATCGAGCAAACACCGAGCTAGCTCGACGAGCTGTGGTAATTAGCATGCTAATTAGAAGGGCGGGCAGGTTGTAATTGGAAGGCCTATATAACACGTAATCAGCTGTGGGCTAAGCCTAGGCCTACATTTGAGTCAGGAAGGCGGGGTTTCCATAAGGCCTGCTTGATGTTTGTTCGATGTTTGCTCGATCGTGTAAACGGGTTATTAAGCAGGTTGCACGAATGTGACAGACGACAGACAGACTAGAGACCACTTTACGGAGAAATGGGTAGCTATAGGCGAACTCTTTTTCTAAAGCAACTGAGTTAGTTAAACCTTTTGCACGGAAAAATCTGACATTAAATCAACTGTCGTTTGACGTCGTTGACTGCAGTTGCCTGCGCGCACGTTGACAGTAAGGTACAGTATGCCTAATTAATACAGGTGTCATAAATAATAATTATATTTGTGTGTTTTGTAGGTAAAGTGTGATCAGTACTGGCCGACGCGAGGCAGCGAATCCTACGGCTTTGTGCACGTGACGGTCGTCGATGTAGTTGAACTAGCGACTTACACCATCCGAACATTTCAGCTCGTTATGGTGAGCAGTGCCGTTCTGGCAGGGAAGAGGACAGGAAAGAAATTTTTGGTTGCTGAAAAGAATTGTCGGATAATCTTTTTGTCAAAAAATGTTCGTCCAAAACCGCAAAATTTGGCGCTGAAATACTCCATTTTCGGAAAATTTAGGAGCTAAGTTGGAATTTTGAGCACGCATAATTTCCTCTGTCGGAAAACTAACTTTCAGCTTCGTCGTATCTTCGTTTGAAGCTGTCGTCGCCAGGCTGGTTCATATTTATATCAGAATTTTGTAACTTTTGTGCTGCTTAACGTCTGCTTTAAAGTGCGTGGTTCACAAGGTAGTGTAGCGACGTATCTTAGACGCGATGGGAGCTGCTGTAGTGGACAGCTGCTAATTGCAAATTTACTGCAGATTATTGCCGAAAGAGCTTTGAAAACAATTTACTACTTAATCTCGCAATTACGACAGAAACGTAACTACCAATCAATCAGGCAATCGATCAGTTAATTTTATTACGCTGAAGGCAACAGATTGCATATAAAATCATAAGAATGCAGTATACAAACTAAAAGTCAATGTATCGTGCAGCGAATGAATTCCAGATAGTTAATTTTAGGCCTATATGCCTGTTGTTGTTTGTGATCTGTTGCGTAGAACGGCGGACCGGAGAAGCGTGAGGTGCGTCAGTTTCAGTTCACCGCCTGGCCTGACCACGGCACTCCGGAGCACCCGACGCAGCTGTTACAGTTCGTACGACGCGTCAGGTTTATGACGTCACCAGACGCCGGACCAGTCATCGTCCACTGCAGGTATTCTCGACGTCTATCAATACTACGGAGCGTCACCTGCCATGTAGGATTACACAGTGTCACCCGCCATCCGATACGCGTGAACGACACCCGCCATAACCCCCAGCCAAGCAGGCCGGTACTCAATTTACCTACCGCGTAGGGATGGAAGGCTGAGTTGATCTTAATGTTCGTTGTATAACGAGACAGTTTACACTACCGCAGACAAACATCCACGTAGTAACTAGTTTATAGTGACCCGACAGGTTTTTTGGCCGACCGTTAGGTCGAGCTTTGGGTACGATGTGTCGTCTGCATGTCTGTCGTCTGTCTGTCTGTTTGACTGACTGTCTGTAACGCATGTATTGTGGCCAAATCGTACGTCGTAGGTAATCGTCAATGATACCGTTGGATAGGGTGATGACGAGTTATTATAGGTTGTCAATAGTAAACATGTCTTTATCTGCAGCGGTTTGGCCACAACTTTGAATGCAAAGTTGTTGCCTGTCACCATAGACTGTGGAGATTGTAGTTACTCTGGGAAATCGCTTTTTTCCGCGACCGGAAGTCAAACGCTGGTCGTTATAGGCAGTTCGGTTGGCCCACCATAGCGACAGCTGGTCTTCTTGTTAATGTGATGGAAAGGATACTACGATGTGATGCGATGTAGTGCGGGCGTTGGTCGCACGGGGGCGTTCATCGTGATCGACTCTATGCTGGAGCGCATCCGGCACGAGAAGACGGTGGATATCTATGGTCACGTGACGTGCCTGCGCGCGCAGCGCAACTACATGGTCCAGACCGAGGACCAATACGTCTTCATACACGACGCGGTGCAGGAAGCCGTACTGTGCGGGAACACTGAAATACCGGCGCGTAACCTCTACTCACACATACAGAGGCTGACCGACCGCGCCACGGCCGACAGCGTCAGCCCCATGGAACGAGAATTCAGGGTAATTAATAAATTTTTTCTTCATTACTGCCCGCGGAAGAGACGGCAGCAGTATTGTTTTCAGCATCGTCGCTGTTTTTTTTCTGTTAACACGATAATTCATGAACTGCTGCACTTAACTTGATGAAATTTTTGCGTTAACATGTACTGAATATCAAGGTCATAAGTCAACGTTCAAGGTCACATGGGTTTTGTGCGTGTTTTTACGTGCATGATACCGCAGTTCCAACCTTGAAGTTTGCTTGACATCTTAGAGCAATAACGAATAAAATGTTAATGAGATATTTAAAAAAATAAATAGTTGGTTTTCTTTTCAATAAAAGATCTAGGCATGATCAAACGGTCATATTTGATAGAATATCATTATAATTTATATCATTGTTGTCATGTATTAACAATTGTAGAAACTGGCCGACATGAAAGTTCCATCGTCCAAGTATGCCAGCGCAAGTCTGCCCAACAATAAATACAAGAACAGACTCGTTAACATTCTGCCGTGTAAGTTTCACACTCTCAGTCGCCTTTTAGCTCCGAGTTTCGCATCTAGCGAGCAGAAAAACATTTGCTTATAAATAACGACCTTGTTAAGGCTGTGCGTAATTCCAGAATTCACAAAAGTGGGGACGTCAGTTTTTTTGTGAATGGGAAGAATGGCCAGCCGTTTTTGTGGAAAACTCTAACTTCTATTTTGTTCCACTTGTAAGTTAGTAAGCAAGTAAGTAAGTAACAGAAATAAAGTAAATAAAATGTAATTAATCGTAATGCCAAGTTATTTGTTTTGCCATACAGACGAGTCGTCTCGAGTGTTTCTGCAGCCAATCCGAGGTTTAGACGGATCCGACTATATCAACGCCAGCTTCGTCGACGTACGTGAGTCATTACGATGAGAAAATTTTTTTTTTTCGTTGTCTGACGTTTGCACGCATCAAGCAATTGTAGATTGCATACTGTTCTGTGTCGTTTCTGTTGCGTGGTTGTGTTAATATGCGATCGAAAACGATCGTTTTGAATATTATGTAAATTCTTACTTTGATCGAGATTTTGTGTTTTTATGTGGGTTGGATGGGTTGGACGATTTTGCTAGATAGCTGTGGTTTTTATCTGTGTATATCTGTTTGTTGGTTTCTTATTATTTTAAAGAATAGACGTGTTCATTATTAACATTATTGTGCGTGTGTTCTAATATAGGCCGCAGTACTAATCTTCTATTTGAACCTGTCTGTTTGTCTTTCGTTTACAAGTTTTGAGCTCGATAAAAGGTGCAGAAAGTAAAACAAAATGTAAGCTTTGCTCTGAGCTGGAATAACTGGTGTGCCAATTTTAGTTTAAAAAGATTCAGAAAATCAAATGGACGTCAGGGATAGTGTTTGGGTTGAACAGCTGTGGTCGGACGGCCGACGGCCGCATAATAGCACTGGGCTGACATATTTCACTATTTTTTGTCAGGTACATTTTTCGACGAGTGAGCAAGCAATTAAGAAAAAAAAAACTTTTTTAGAACTTAGTTACTTAGTATTTTACAGTGCGCCGCATTCTCAACGCTCGACTCAAAAACAAATAAGCAATAAATTTAAAAAAATACACCAAAAACACTTTTTATGAAAGAATAGGCCTAGTGATAATAGCTTTATGGGCATTTATTACGGTGTGGTTTCCGTCGGATGTGTTTAGGGTTACCGGTACCGACGTGCGTACATCGCGACTCAAGGACCTCTAGCGGAGACGACTGAAGATTTCTGGCGAATGTTGTGGGAACACAACTCGACCATAGTGGTCATGTTGACCAAGCTGCGAGAACTGGGTCGGGTTAGTATATCCACCCTGCATGACCTAGTTATTTATTCATTTTCAGCAATCTCTGTGCCTCGTAATATCTGGCAATACACGGTAGTCAGGAAAGTAAGATGATGTGCTTTCGTCAACAGTGCATCAGATATTAAGCAAAAATGTGCTAAAAATGAAGGAATAAATAAATAAAAGAGTGAAGCATCTTTGTTAGGTGACGCAGACAGAAGCTGAATTAATTAAGCCACAAAAATAAAAGGCTCAAATTATCGTTTTGTTTGAAATTGTTTCACCAAGAAGGTTATGTTTTCATAGTGGTCCGTCTGTTTCTGTGCAAAATATCAAAAAGTTACTAATTGATTTTGACGACATTTTTGAGGAACAAAGCCTATGCACTAATAAGATAGTTAGGTTCTTGGAGAATGTCCGACCACTTTTGCTAATAATTGCAATAATTCAAGCGTGTGGACTTATAATAATTGATAAAGTATATCTTATAATGATGCGCAGGAGAAGTGCCACCAGTACTGGCCTAGTGAGAGGTCGGCGCGCTATCAGTACTATGTTGTCGACCCGATGGCAGAGTACAATATGCCACAATATATTCTTCGAGAGTTCAAAATCACCGACGCACGGGTAGGTCCATCAATAGCTTGTCGTTGCTACTGTGTAAAGTTGTTGACTGTAAAGCGGGATTTGCGCGCAACGTACGCAACGCTCGCAAGGAAGTACGTAACAAACGCAGCTGACGTAGCTGATGCAACGGCCAAAACGCAGAGATTGAAGCAATCGTGGCGTTTTGGTCGTTGCGTCAACTATGTCAGTTGCGTCGCGTGAGGTGCGTTCGTTGCGTTGGATGCGAATTCATCTTAAGTAAGAAAGTAAGTAAGTAAGTACGGTACGCATTTAGATTACTGAGTATGTTATTTTAACATGCAGTACACGTACTGATTCAGCCAAATGGCCGCACACGTATCTCTGATACATCAGATACTAAGTACCGCTTTTAAAATGTATCTGTTGATTTAGATACAATTGTGAAAGCATCTACAGTTTGTAGATAGGCTACTAAGTATTTCATAGCAACTTCCGTTTTATTTTACTCCTACAGTCCACTGCTGCCATAGGCCCACTGCCATTGGCTACAACGTCCTATCCAAATTTTTTGCGCCATACAATAGGCCTAAGCATGACGACTTCCACTTGGCAAAGCTACTGGCCATCTGCGTGATTTTACCATGAAATAACGCATAAAAATTCACGCTTTATTTTCTATATCAATGGCATTTACTGTTAGCTAGGTTTTTTGTCTCAACACCACTGGCCGCTTTGTGTAAGTGGTTGTATTTTTATTGATCAATCAATCGGTTGATTGAGATAATGCGGCGGTGAGTAGACTGTTAATTGGTGTATGCAGGACGGTCAGTCAAGGACAATACGTCAGTTTCAGTTTACAGATTGGCCGGAGCAAGGAGTGCCCAAGATGGGCGAAGGTTTCATTGATTTCATTGGACAAGTCCATAAGACCAAGGAACAGTTTGGTCAGGACGGACCAATCACCGTTCACTGCAGGTATAGACCGCCAGTTCAAATCAGTATACGTAGGTCTTGTATTTGGACCACTAAAACTGTCAGACAGTCTTCGTTATGTCTATCGTTATTCGTTAACCTGTCAAATTTATCACTTCTGTTTATTTTCTTGCTCGTTTTCCTTCACGGTGTGGCCAGCTTTGTGGCAGCCTGCTAAACTTACACTTCGCATATTTAGACTTCGATAAACAGGGGAGCGGCAGCTAGCAGGTATGGGGCTTCGTTCCGCAGAAGCTGAAGCTCTTTTGTAAACTGCAGCATAAGTTTAGATATCTTAGCAAGCAAACTACGCGAAAGCATGCAACGTCAGCACTGCGGGGAACATGAAGTGATAGATTGAAGCTCGTCCCCTTCTCCGTTAAATTCGGCGCCATCTATTTTATTTCATTTTATTTATTTATTTATTTTTTATAGGGGCTTACACTGAAGTTGTTATAATTACTGTATGTCGAAGCGTGTTGATTCGCATGCGGCTTAATTGTCTCTTATCTCTCACTCACCAAAAAAATTTCAATTTATTTGAAACAATATAAATTCGGGAAGAAACTAAGAAGGCAGCAGCGCGGTTGCCGAAACGTCAGTGACTCAGCAGCAAATAAAGCTTATAGTCTGATGATGAGGCTGTGTGTGTAAAGCGCCGGCGTCGGTCGGACGGGTGTGTTCGTGACGCTAAGCATCGTGCTGGAACGGATGAGGTACGAAGGTGTCGTCGACATGTTTCAGACTGTCAAGATCCTGCGAACGCAACGACCCGCCATGGTACAGAACGAGGTACGTGTAAAAACAGCCGTCATCATTATTTTAATCACAGCACATCTGTATACGGCGGCGACGTGGCCGGAAGAGAGAAACAGGGTGGCTGCTGCTCTCCCCCCTAAATTTTTGTTCTATCTTTTCGTCCGCAAATTTTCGTCTAAAAATGCAAAATCTTGGGAGTAAAAATTGTAATTGTGGAAAAATTTCAGAGCAAACTTAAAATTTTGAACACCCACAATTTTTTCTGCCGAATTTTTAGTGTCTGCCGGAAAATTGCAACTTTTGAGTTTTTGCTCTTCCTACTTTTTTAACGCATGAAGCCGCTATTCCTACAGCTCTGTAGGCTTATTACCTCGTTTTGCACGATCTAGCAAACATCGAACAAACATCGAGCCAGCTCGTCGAGCCAGCTTCATCGTGTAAACGGGGTATAATTATGACGCGAACGAATCAGAGGCGCATAATAACACAGACTCGGAGAGTTCATGTTTACTACAGCCTAGTTAGTTACGCTTCGTGGCTTGTGTTCTTATACAGAACATTGCTTTATATAGCCGTAGCGCATATCGTAGATCAACCTGTAGCCTAATGCTTAGGATGGCTTTCTTTCTTTTCCGGAAAACAAAAGTGCAGTGCAGCTGACACAGACTAGGCCTATATCTATTAGTTAAGTGCAAAGAGATTTAGGACGTTTAAGAGAAGTATTTGAAAAACACATAAATCTGCACGCGCGTAGGACCCTCGGATGGCCGCATTCATGTCGGCAATCGCTGCTTGTTTTACGCTCGCTGTATACGTAAAATGTTTCTACCTAACTTTACACGTTATATTATGATGCTGTATAATTAATCGGCTTGAGACGTGCTGTTGTCGCGTGTAGGACCAGTACGCCTTCTGCTACCGCGCCGCGCTCGAATATCTTGGCTCCTTCGACCACTACGCCAACTGAATCACCTACCCAATGACTGTAAAAGACTGCCTACGCTACAGGGTGGGCTGTGAGGCTACGCTACAGGGTGGTCTGGAGCGAAGCTTGGACCGACCACTGCTACATGTCCTCGTCCTTGGCCTGACCAGGGGCGTCTGCACTGTATCAACCTCGGAGCAAATGCTTCGTGACAATTAATAAAATTATAAAGTTTTAGCCCTCTAGGGAGTAGATGGTATAATCTGTAACATGCACTGGACATCAATTTTACTTCCTCTCTAGCTTTTAGAGCCAGAATGTCCCAAAATCGACGACGTACCATACTAGAGGACATATAGCTGGATTTAGGCCTGGGGAAAGTTATCCGAAACAGAAATAGGGAAAATCGAAGGGAAAAAAGAAGGAAAAGGGGAGGGAAGGGACGATAGTGAGCTTTGCTGTAAGGGCTAAAAGATGTGAGACGCCTTTGAAATCTGATACAGTCAATCTAATCATATCATCAATCGATATCGATATCGATCAGTTGTAGCCAATCGAACAGCCGAGGCCACAGTCACGGCCAAACTCCATCTCGGCTAATTGCTGTTCCAACAATTCACCTTATTTGTTTGTCTATTTTTTTCTTTTCAAAGCTCAAGGTATTGAATTCCGTATAGGTTTAAAGTCATGAACAAAAAGGAAACATGCGCGGAATGGTCATGTTGCATGCGGACTCGGAAATTGCGGAATGTGTGTGCCAGGGCGCGTTAAATCGTTAAATGCTGCAAGAAATGACATTATGGCTAAATAACAACTATCAGTGGCATCATGACAGGGGACGAGGGGAGGGGAAGGGGGCAATTGCACCCCCTCCTTTCTGAATTTTTGGCTGTCGTGAAATTGTCAAAAAATCTTTTCGTCGGAAAATCGTCGTCGAAAAATGCACAATTTTGGGCTAAAACACCCATGTTGGTTAAAAAAGTTAAAAGCATAATCGAAATAATGTGAGCAACTATTTTGTCGGAAATTTCCAATGTCTTGCCCCACTCACTTATGTGAAACAAGATATCCATTTAATGTCTGTCGTCAGCACTTCTACCACAAATTGCTATAATGGAGTTTGGTCTCGTACATGATCGTTTGAAACTCGACAAATAACTATTTTTACCTGTCTGGACCTGTCATGTTGCGTAAAGTTCTGCTGTTTTATACTCCGCTTACACGATCAAGCAAACATCGAGCAAACATCGAGCCATCTTCATCGTGTAAACGGGGTATTAGTATTGCTTTTTGCTGTGTCTGTGACGATGAAAAGTCCGTCCTTTCACCGTGTTTTTAACATGATTCTTAAGTAGAGATGCTTATTATTCTTTGCGAAAATTTCATGTTTAAAGTTTTCGAACATTTTACGAAATGTTTGACAGTTTTGTGCTGTTTCTGAAAGTTTCAGTGGACGTATGAAAGCGACATCAATTGAATAATACTGTAAATGCATTTAAATCTTAATCTTATGTAAGCTTACCTGCAGTTGTGGTACGGGGAAACCAATTTTTGTTATAATTATGTTTTTATTGTTAATTTCGAACTGCAGCAAATACATCATTGACAATTATACACTTATTTTGTGCGCACTACTCGTAAAATTCGGTCGTTTTTCTAATTTCAGATATCAAGCCTTGTAATAATGTTGACATCGTCCATTCTTTATGTATGTGTAGCGCAAAATAGTTTTCACTTTCAAATTTCAATAGCTTTGCTGCATAGTAGGCATATTAGCATATATACTAGGCACATGTACAGCTTATTTGATGAGTTGTTAGATTATTTTTTGGTTATTACTTTAAAAATGTCGCAAACTGGAAAACAGGGTGGGGTACAAGATGAGATTTTGTATTGTCGTGGTTACGTACTCAGCAAGAACATTTTCATCAAGTCCAAAATGGTGCAATCTGAAGATATTTATAGCTCGAACCTTAATTAACTTAGTTTTTGCATTCAAAAAACTTAACTGTTATGTGCTCGCACCTGACTGGGCTATTTACGATTGTACATTGCTGCAGATTATTACTGCCCGCGGAAGCGATGGTAGTATTGTTTTCCGTAACCTATCGTCGCCAATTTTTGTGAAGACAAAACTCGTGAACCGTTGCGCTTAGCTTTATGAAATTTTGTACAAACACGCAGACCCCCTTGGCAATCTCTTGAAGCCTACTGAATATTGAGATCACGGGTCAAAGGTCAAGGTCAGTGTTTTTGTGCGTTTTTTGTCTGCATGATACTCGCGGGCAGTACTTAGCCTTGAGCGAGGGTTTCACTTGTTGTAGTAGGCGTTATGATTTTTCCACAGAAGTATCTTTCTAGAAATCAAATAGGCTAATTTAGTCAGTTCGAGTAGGTGTACGTTCTGTCTGAAAATAATAATAAGCAATGTTATTGTGCGTCTGTATAAGCTGTGCTGCTGTACATATTCGTGTTAAACTATCGCTGCTCGCAAATTCACTATAAGTGATAATTTCATAATGCGTTTCTGTGCTTGAATTATTGGCTTAGCTTCCGTTCTGCAAATCTGCAAGTCCATCGTTAGTCCAGCTTTGCTACGTAGGAAGCTTGGTCTAGTACTGAACTTACTGCAGTTTATATCAATATCGTGCTTTATAACTGATTGCTGCGCTGCCAGACTGTCATTTATAGCTATCGACTGTATGCGGTGCGAGGTCTAAAATCATAAAATGCGAAAGCTAAAAATTCCCTCGTCTACCCATTTTTCTTTAAGGTTTATTAACCCTTTTACTTTTCCTCATCCTAGTATTTACCAACATCCCGCGGGTTATAAGGGCACTATTTAGCCTTTTTTCTTTGGATCATAGAAGCTACATTTGTATGATAAAAAATCTAGCCAAGTAGAGCCATATGGATACCGTCCATGTAGAACTGCATTCAGGAAATTAAAGAATAACTTTTCAGCATTTTCAGCATCTAAAACAACTTTTTTCCAGCATTTTCTAAGGCCGCGATAGTCCTAAACGAGGAAAATGTCAGGAACTTTGAAGGACAATCATTGAGTTATAGCAGGCCACCGTAACAAAAATGCCGGTCATATGTCTACTCTGTGGATCATGACAACCTGTCATACGGTCAAAAATAATAATCTTTAATCGCAATAAGATGCAGCATACAGTAAAAAAATACAATACAATGCAGAAGCTAATTACTAAAAAAAACTAAGCTAAAAGACAATATTAAAAAGAAAACAGGTCGTATAGCTGTAATTAAGGGCCCCGTTGAGCCATTGTTTATGAAGTGTTTACACGATCAAGCAAACGTCCAGCAAACTTTCAGCAAATGTATTTAAAATACACGTGCTAATGCTTGACGTTTGCTGGATCGTTAAACACCCTATTAGGTTCACTCGGCTATGAGAGTTTGAATACTGTTTTTGCCCTATGTTTCAATGCATTGTGGCCATTTTACGGCCCCTGCTTCTGCGCATAGGCGCTTCATAGGTAGGCCTATACGTTTGTGTGTTTGATTTTATTGTCTGTGAATTTTGTGAGATAATTTCTTATTATTCTGACGTGACCTCGTGAAGTTGTATAACACGAACTAATCGACTGTAGCATTTCCTGTGTTATCTGTGTAGGACTAATTGTTTCGTCTATCGAAGCACTGACAAAATGAATATTAGATACGGTAACTGTATGGTTAGTTTCGTTCGCTGTCGTCGACGTGTTTTGTTAAATATTATACGAGAACAACCGGTATTTTTATTGTAATTTTGTCTCAAACAAATACAACAAATAAAAGATAGGAAGGCTAATTACAATTCTACAGGGTGGTCGATAAACGTAAGTTAGCCCCAGCTTTCACACATAGGCCTATTATATCAACTTTATCAAATATTAACTGACTTTCTGAATTTTTTACTAGCCAAATCAGCGATAAACTTATAAACACTACTAACCACCTCACACTAAGCACGTGTTATGTCAAACATCACGTTTTTGGGCGTTATTAAGCTTATATCGTCAAATAGGCCTATTTAAAACACTGTCACACTATCGGTAGGCTCCAAAAGAGTTTGCCGCCAAAAAATGTCATTTTTCGTTCGTCCAAAATGCAAATTTCGTTAAACATTTTGCCAAAAATCTAGAATTTTGCCATTTTTCACCATCCAAAAAAGGTCTTTTAACTGCTGCTAACTTACTTTACAAAGTTTTGCTAAAACAGTTTCGAGGCTTTTGGCTTCCACTTTTCATTCGTCAAAAAGTGCAAACTTTTTGAAAAATTTTGCCAAGAATCACGGATTTGGCGATTTTTTCGCCAACCGAAATTGAGTGCTTGTTATGATAAATAGGCTCCAAATAATTTTGCTGCCAAAATACCATTTTTTTCTCGGTTGTCGAATAAAGTGAAAATTTAGTAAATTTTGTCAAATTTCGCCAAAAATCAATATTTTCGTCACGACTGCCAGTTTTCGTCATTTCGTCAGTTTTTTCGTCAAAAACGAAATCCTTTGGAGCATAACCACTATTGGACTTTATTCTATTC
>Ga0209367_1010780_pt1 | contig 12201 bp, 6 predicted proteins | sample WorMetLIZISLAND2_FD_187412 | JGI IMG/M metagenome (GOLD analysis project Ga0209367, IMG submission 187412) | Marine gutless worms symbiont microbial communities from Max Planck institute for Marine Microbiology, Germany - Olavius geniculatus... ... | reverse complement strand
TAAAAGTACTGAACACTGCCCTTAATACACAAGTACAGTCAGATAAATCCATAAGTTCTAAAGTTAGAACAAACAAATACCAAAACAAGGTAGTAAAAACAACGACCAGGACAGTTGAATAACAGGCTAAACAGAGCCAATACCGTAAGCAGAGAGATCCACAGTATTTATTGAGCGTTTGAATGCTATCAAGGTGGAAAAATTAACAATGTCAGGTGGCAAGCTATTCCAAACATTTATGACGCGTTCAGTAAAGAAAACAGACCTAGTGGTATTACTACTATAGTGTTTGAATAACTTGTAAGGGTGCCCACGTGTACTGCTCACTCGGAAGTCAAATAAATCTGACGAACATACATTCGAGTACACATCGGATAAAAAAATCACTCGTCGTTGTCAGCATTATGAAAACATCCATAAACCTGTACAGTTGATATTTTCGAGTTATTTTATGTACACTGCGCATTAAGTAGCAACTTTAAACAGGACTAAATAAAGTTTTACAGTTGCTTTAAGTATTTAAACAGTTACTATTCACTAAAAAGACGGCGCCAAGTAGCGACAATATATGCGGCCGTCCGTCTAGTTACCGAACGTCTTAGACGTCTCGACAGTAATACCCCGTTTACACGATGAGGCAAACATGAAGCAAATATGAAGCAAACGTATTCAATATACGCATGCACGACGTGTGCTCTAGGTTTGCTTCATGTTTGCTTCATGTTTGCCTCATCGTGTAAACGGGATATTAATTAGCTCAGCCCAGGCCTTGACGTTGCCATGACAGATGCAAGAGGTTCTTCGTGTTCTTGAAGTTTTTGACAACATCAGTGACCTTGACTTGTGACCTTTTAAAATAAAAATTGGCACATCAAGTACTTCTGCCGTGAGAAACGTTAGAATCCGTTTTGGTTTCTGCGCATTTTGTTTTTAAAGTTAGAAGTCCGTATGGGACAAGGAGACATAGAAGCAAAACGCATAGTATGGTTCAGCTAAAATGACCGCATAGCTAAAAATAATTTGGTGGTTAAAAAAGTGAAGGGGACAGAAAGCCCGACAGACAGGTGCAAGTCCCAAAATTCCAACTTTGTGCTTAATTATCAAGTTCGTCCATAAATTTTTCATATAAATTTTTCGCAAACCAAGGATTTCTAGATCGCAAAATGTTGTATTTTGGGAAACTAATTTTTCGACAAAAAATTATTTTCCGACAAGCTAAAATCTATATAGGGATTTATAGAGAAATGCAATTGCCACCTTGCCTCCACCTCTATGCCTGCACTGAATCTGATGCACTGCATACAAATAACGTAACTTGGCAGCAGCGCCTCTGTATTTTTGTATTATTATTAGCATTATCATTACTAATAGGGTTTATACGATCCAGCAAACGTCCAGCATTAGCACGTGTATTTTGAATAAATTTGCTGGCAGTTTGCTAGACGTTTGCCGGATCGTGTAAACACCCCACAATACAGTGCACGCCAGTGACTGACCGCTATGTTCGCCGTAGACGACGCAGAACTTGGTCCAGCCGAAGTAGCCGAGTATATCAAGGTAAACACGGCCCAGCTGAGAGGCTTGTGGATGGACGTTCAGTGAGAAGACGTGACCGGCGTCAGCTGAGCGCGGGTCCAGACGAGCCTCGACGTGCGGCACTTCGAGTGTGTTGCACATCGAGTTGATGTAGCTGGCAATGCCAGGGCTCCGCGGACCGAAGATGGCCGCCACGCCCAGACTTGCCTGGTTACACACTGACGAACAAACAAACGCCGGCCGCTGTGCTAAAAAGGTCCGGTCCGGTACTTGCTATAGTGCTTCTTACACGAGTCAGACTCGCGACCAGAAGCAGCGCTTTGCAGTTTCGGAAGCAGCAGCTAATTGGCATGAGCTAATGATACCGCAGCGCACTATGCGGCCATCTGCTGCCCGCGTCAGTGAACAATTGTATCCGCGGTGCAGCAAGCAGACATACCACAGCCTCAATAAGCTAGGCTATGCCTTCAGTGTTGCTGCTGCTGTTGATGACGATAACAATGATTTTTTATCACACACTTTTTCCAGAATAATAAAGACAATTATATCATCACTTTACACATTGCAGCTGTTAGATTCTCAATGTATTCTACGACTCACCCTTCTTGGCGGCGATGAAGCTGTTCTGCTCGGGTAAATGTTGGATGTCGTAGACGATTCGAGTGTCGGGCAGCAGCGTGCGGTCCTGGTTGATGCGAAGCAGCGCGTAGCGAAATGCGCTCTCGACTGTAGCATCCTCAGTATCGTCAAACAGTCCGCCTTCAATAAAAAACACATTTATAATAGCGACACAGAAAAGTAAGTAAGTAAGTAAAGTGTAAATTTACATAACACATACTAAAACAACTCTATTGCGCTTAATACATTTTGTCGTCAATATTTAGCAAAAGTACGTTATTTTCAGCTGACGTTTGAAAATGTCGACACTCAGTAAAGCTACGTAAAGCTCAGCAACATGTCATTCTTAATCCTAATAAGTCCTACACTAACAAACCACACAAGTTCACATTCTGAAATAAAAAAAAACATAAATGAAATTTAATAACTAGCAAGAATAGTAACCAAAATCGTTCTGTGTGCAGCATTCCAGGACGTGGCTGCTGACTCCTCTACTCGTGAATGCAGTAAGCTTACATATATCGGTGTTTATATTTTGTTTTTTTCGTTCACGCAGCATCAACGAAAGCACTGTAATAGGCAATGACCGACGCCACCGGTTCTCGCTGGCAGCGACCGCGACGAGTTTATGAGACTACGAATACACGAGGACGAAACGGTTGCCGCGAAAGACCGTGGCGCCGGTGTGGCGTAGCGACGGTCGCATTGTGGACGGACGTAGCTCGCTGTTCAATAATGGATTGGACAACAACAACGACGACAACTACGACTGCTGTAGGCCTACAGTAACTGCAGGCCTGCAGTCGAGCGCCACCGGCCGGATGCAGATGAGAACGAGGCGCCGGCAAGCCGAGCCGAGCGTCGTCTAGTGGCAGGCTGCGTGATTTAACTGCACGCCGCCGGTTTACCGCCAGCCCAGCCGCCTGCAATGAGATTGACCGTGCTAGAGCTAGTTCGCCCACCGCCCGGTCCGGTCCGTCATTTCTCAGTCCGTGTCCGTCCGACGGGCGGACGGGCGTCGCAGCGACAACGCCGGCTCATCGTTGTCGCTCGCGCAGCTAGTCATCCGTGAAATATGTCGCAGCAGCAGCAGACCAGCAGCGCCGGTGTTTCGTTATAAAATTGACCCCCCTGAAAAGTCTCCCACCCTGCCGACAATTTCCGGCAAAAATCCGCTTCGCTCGGCAGCCGCCTGGGCGGGACGGATTTTTACCGGTAAATTGTCGGCCGGGGGAAGACTTTTTTGGGGAGGCGATCCTATAATGCGGAAACTTTTTATGGGACCGGCGATATTTTAATATGGGGAGACGTATCAATTCCGTGATTATCTCTTCCCGGGTGGATTTTTTTTCATGGGGAGACATTTTAATGTGATACCGGCAGCAGAGATGCTTAAACCGACAGACATTCATCCATCTCTCGCCGGCTGGCAGTTCGGCGACGTCGGCCCGCTGCTGCTGCTGCTGCTGCAAGACAAGCCTTTCATTATCCGCATCGTTTGTTTATCACGCGCAGCGCATCCGCCACCCGCCAAGTTCCGGCTATAATCGGACGACAGCGAAACGACTGCAGCAACGTTCACATCCGCTGTGCAATGTACAGTGTACAATGCAATACAACATTCTAACTGTATAGCGTACGATGATCTTTCCGTCCAGCGCCCCTGAAGTCAATCGACAAACTGGCGATATATAAATTGGAACATTAGTATTATTATTACGCGCGATAGCAGAATGCATCGCGCGTCTTAGCCATCGTCTATGCGTTTGTCCGTCTGTCCGTCTGTCCATCCGTCCGTTCGTCAGTCACACTCGTGAGCTGTATCAAAATGGTGCAAGCTAGGATCACGAAATCTTCACTGTTTGCTGTCCCAATGACTCTAGTTTATCGTGACAAAATTCCATGCTCCTGGGTGAAGGGGTTCCCCTCGAACTATGGCCTCAAAGAGGGGTACCCCCTTAAGAAGACGTTATTTTGCCGGTATTTGCTCTTCTAGTATGAAAACGGTTGCAGATAGGTACAGACAAGTTGTTTATCATAACAAGCACCGGACACGAACTTTTTAATTTTATCAACATCGATGACCTTAAACGGCCTTAAACCCCAAAATGAGGGGTTTTAGTCAATTTTTCGCAATTTTTGGCTGCAGCGCACATTTTAACAGTGAATTGCGACGAAATGCGATTTCGGGTTGCGACACACACTTTAAGCGTGATTTGCGTATAAAATTACTATTATTATTTTATTGCATGATGTACACTGATTGCGAGAGTGGCAGGACCGCTGCTATCGCGCGTTACGTGAGCTTTTCTCAAATTACTTGTTTTAGTAGAGTCAGACCGCTACGAAAAACAATATATAACACCACGCCGGTCGTAGCCTACGGCACTGCGCTATGGAAAATTAAAATATAACTTAACGAGGTTTTCCCACTTCGTTCGTCTACATCTATTTTGCCAGGGGTATTCGAAGCTATTTCGTTAGACGAAGTTAGGTGATGGTGGGGGTGGGTCCTCGTTGTAAGTAGGTTTATTACAAGTGATAAATTCGCTTTGACGAAAGGGTGACGAGAAGCGGATGATGGACGAAGATATTTGATAAAGTGGTGAAGTGGAAAGCTGCTAATACGGATCGAGACTATCTTCTAGGCAAAAATATCTTAATGACTAATTCGTCTCACTCGTTTCGTGTCAACTAACTCGCGGATGGGTTCAGGTGCTTAAACGAAAACTTTTATACGAAAAGACCAAGTGACAAAATGGCGAAAAATCTGCCGAAGCGGGCGAAGTACCCCGAAGTGACAGCGATCAGTTCACGACTAAGTCGAAAAAACGAAAAGTCCCAGACTTGTCCAGAGGAATTTGAAAGTAATTCTCACTTTTTATGAGTGCAGGCCTTCGGCGCTGCGTGCGCTTTGGATTCTCTTGGACGAAGTAGTCGTACGATTGTCGTGCGACTAGGAAAAATAAATCCGAAGTCCGGTCCTGTCCATGTCGCTTCCGTAGTTTTCGGGCGAAGTATTTGTAGTCTTTTCGAGTTTTGGACACTAATTGATGCATCTATCACTTTTAGCACGGCTTGATTCATCCAATGAGAGGTACGTCGTAAAGGAAAAACTTGTAGCCTTGTTGTCTAGATTTAAACACTGATGTGACAATCACATTACGCAAGGCAATTTGCTGTTCTTCGCGTGATATTCCTCTATATTATTCATGATATCATCCATCGGCGGTGCTTTTTATGTTGTGTTGTCTAGATACGGAAAAAGCGCATAAAAAGCATACAAAAAACACGCGCTGCCTAACAGCCGAAACAGTGCCGATCGTCATTAAATTTGCATAGTTGGCGCTGTTTGCAGCCATGCATGCGTCGGTTTCGAGGCGTTATTGAATTTCGTCTACGAAAGCGACACCTTGCGGGATGCTGCAGCACAACGCAGTACATACGCCGTCGCCGTCAATTCACAACACAGCGAATTAACGGCTTTCATCCGTCTTTAGCTATGCCGCCGACAGCTCCCTCCGTGTTCGAATTAATGCACATAATTACGAGGTCCATTTTGTGTCACCGGTGCTTTGCCGCATCACAGTGCGGTATGCTTCGGCAGTTACATATACGTCTGTCTATCTGTCCGCCACATAAATGACTAAAACAACTGAACCTAACATCAAACTTTATTTGCACTACCGGGTAGCTTGCCTTCCTTTTTTTTCTAGACAAACACGTGGCGGAATTCCTCCATTGATAATAACAATGCTTGGTAAGACTACAATGTTTCTGTTGAGGAATTTCGCCACAAATCAGATATCATTGAGTTTGCTGTATGATATCCGATTTTATCTAGGATTTTTTTTGGAAAAAGAGTAAAGCAATTGCAATGTTTCACGAGCAGAAGCGAAATCCAGTGGTATTCAAACACTAGCAAAATAATTTTCTTTAAAATTAGGCCTGTCACTCCAAATAGTGACGTTAGGCATTAGCCTATAGGCCTTGCCATTGACCCACCCAAGGCTACTTGGCCTTGGATGGCTTTGCCAACCACGACCTTAATGAGCCTGGCGTTCGTGCGGATCTTGACCTCTAAACGCTAGTTCAAGGTTACTTTGGTTAGTAAGCCAGCTCAAAAAAGAATACAAAAACAACTTATATCTGCATATGCCTCGCAGTAGATGGAGACGAGACCTTCTAGTGTGCGTTATCATCGCTTCGTCATACACAGGCTAATGTACAACAGAGGACGGCAAACCGAACGACAAAACCGAATGAGTGTGAACAACGGAAGCGAACGGCGCTGCCGGTGCTTTCAAAGAGAGAGAGAAAGAAAGGACGTGTAATGTCTCCCGAGCGGTCGTTTTACAGTCGCTATATAGCCCGAGAAGTCACAATGCCGGTGTCACATTAAAATGTCCCCCATGAAAAATCCGCTCGGAAAGAAATAAGTCTCTTCCTTATCAAAATATCGCCGGTCCCATAAAGTCTCCCCTTTATAGAATTTACCCCAGAAAAGTCTCCATCCGGTCGACAATTTACCGGTAATAATCCGTCCCGCCCGGGAGGCCGTCGGGCGGGGCGGATTTTTGCGAGTAAATTGTCGGTCGGGAGAAACTTTTCTGGGGGAGGGGGGCGATCCTATAACGGGACACCGGCTGCAGTAATACTACTGCTTATTGCATGCACTGGCAGGACTCGTTGATGAACTCCGCAGTGTGTGCAACTGCCGCATAGCGTCGGCAGGGAAGAACGGTAAGTCTAAGTCCATAATACAAAGCTTTTTAAGTTAAAACGAGAGTGCCACCACCACTATTTAATTATTCACCGTCTGCGACTTAACTAACTAGAGGCATTGTGCAGCAGCGGCAGCAACAGCAGCACGGCTTAGGAGATCTACATCCTACAGCGCTACCACTTCGTCATGCTGTAATGATCGGTTGCAGATCATTCGCTTTATTTTATCTGTTGAGCGACACCGATAGAAAGACATCACAGGAAGATGAAGACAGTAGACATTTAGGTTACCGCAGTCATAACTCAGTGACAAACGAAGACTAACTTTGCGTTAGCTGCGTGGCTGCAAAGATGACCATATCAGACTTAATTTTGTTGCGTGTGTATAATAAGCTTACGCGTATGTTATTTTATTACACGCATGAAACTTGAAACATACGCTGCCATTTCACAGACAACATAAAATAAGCAGCAAAATATCGAACGTACAAGAAAAGGAAAAACCTAGACAGCACTGTTTGGTTAGATACATCACTGTATTGATATTTAGAAGGCTGCGTTAGCATTTGATATGACGTTGAAAAAATAAGACTGCTCCCATGACCACTTTCGGCACGATCGTATACATGTACTCTCCGCGTGGGGATTAGTACGTATGTTGTTTTTCGAATCATAATCATACACGTATTTTATTTAGCATACGAGTATGAATCGAACCACGTTGCATTCCGTTAAACGTCGTCACGCCACGCATTGCCAATTTGTTATGCAGTCTGTTTGACCGCCCGCAAGCTTGATTTGATGAATATTTATTTTTTCCGGTGCGTTGTCCAAGAAAGAATTGGAAACATTTTGTTGGCGATCCAAGTGTAAAAAATTTTGGTGCGGGTTTTTCTTATTCGAGCTTTGCCAGCTTTGTTGCTTACGACTCTGTTGTTGACATTGACACATCGTAAATTATGAAGACGTTTTCTCAGTAAAGCATTCGTCGTCGCACTTGACGCTGATGTCAAAACGACTTCAGCTCAATTCAGCATTCCAAGACACAGGCGCCGACTTTACAAATCACTCTACAGGAAAGGGCGATATTACCTTTCCTACCCTTCCTTTTTTATGTTTTCCCCAACGACTTCTTTTTGCCTTTTTCTCCTTTTGCTTTCGTCTTTTTTTCTAGCTCCTAAATCTAGCTAGGCCTACATACGGCGTATAGGCTATGCAAGAGAATTGCTTTCGCAACCAAGTAAAAAGACAAATGTGTCACCGTGCAAGTGACGTAAAAGTGCTCAGCCCCAAGTTATAACTGCCAATCGATTTTCGGCAAAGTTTTGGGCTAAAACCGTGCACTTTTGTCACTTTTACAGTGACACATCTGCATTTTTAATGTTCAGAAAATGGCGATTTGCCTCAGGGTTAAACCAGATGTCGTGATGCAAAAAATGCTTATTATGAGGTCGAAAAAATGTTTTGGTAGTGAGAGCGACTGCTCCCGTGCATCGAGTCGTCATTGGCTATGACTGAAACAGGCCGCATCATTCAGTGGCGGATGCTGACAGCACCGCAGAGATGACGTCGTCGTGCGCCTGGTGCCTGCTGGGAAGTCGTCACTCGTCGTGTATTTATTTATAAAGCCGTCGACAGTAAGCGGCTGCAGCAGCCGCTCGAGCGCCGCCCGCGAGTCCCGCCGAGGTAACTGCTAAATGGCATCGTAAATAATGAACGTGTGTATGTGTCTGTGTCTTTCTGTGTCCGTCTGTCTGTCTGTCTGTCTCTCTCAGTGTGCGGCCAGTTCTGCTGTCGTCAATCGCCACCGCACGCTCGGCAAATGGTCAGCAGTTCTTATTGTCCGCTGACTGAGTTGCCGACACTGGCTGCGCACGCTGCGATCTCCTCTCAGCACAAAGTTTGATGCCGCCGCCGCTGCGGTCGCTGACACCGATACGCCGTTTCACCCACGCTCCGACATGCAACTCTCCCACACGACGCTCAACCTACCTAGTAAATACTGTTAAAAGTTGCAAATTGCTATCACGAATGAAGTAATATTCAGACGTACTCATAGCGGAAATATTGCCTGACAAACTTCTATTTTCTTGCACTAAAATTTTCCATTATTTTTTTCATTTTTACAGGGGACCCAAGCGCAGAGCCCCTAGATTCGCCGCTGCGGAAACGAACGGGAACTTATACCCCATCTACCCCACCTACAACTCGGTCACGTGGTCATTCGGTGGTCACGCGGTGAACAACCGTGTGTCTCTGTCGGCATAATACAGTGGATTAACCGAATCAATCATGTCAGTGACCTGCTCGACTAAGTCACGACATCCTCTGACGTCACACGATGTCACCGACCGACGATTGATTTGCGTCCTCTTGCTTTCCGTTTCCGTTTTCGTTTTCGTCCCCTGCCGGTTTCGTCGCCCCATTCACCACCTCGCACGCGTGCTGGGTTTATGTATTCGTCGTACACAGCTGAGTAGTGCTTGTACTGACATAATCTCACGGAAAGAAAAAGAACCAGATCCATGAAAATATGCCAATTAACAGCTCCGGACAAACTCCTCCAACACAACGGGCGTGTAAAAATACCGGAATGTGACACTACCACTTCGACGTGGGATTTTGTCTGGAAGATTACATCCAGGGGGTTATGTCCGAAGAAATTGTACTGGAAGTTTTGTTTCAGAAGATTCTGCCCAAAGAATCACGTTCAGGGAGATCTACACCGTGTCCGGATAAAAAAGAATCTACGATATGTTCGATATATCTTCGGCAAACTTAAACATAATTTCATAATATTTGGCAAAAGTTGGCGAAAAGATCCATTTTATTAAAGTATTCGTAAATTTACTTTTAACATTGCGACTTCAATGTGTAGTGCTGACGTAATCATGACGTCATCGAATATGCCGTTTTTACTGTATTTTAAGTGAAAAAAGATAACAATGTTCTAAATAATAACCTCAACAAATTCAAATCCAAGTTTATAATTTTTAATAGGTAACATTACCAAAGTAATGTGCAACTGACAGGGTAACGATAGTTCACGTCACCTAATTAGTGATACCACTTTACCATAAAAAATAAAACACTTCTGGTATTCTTATTTAACTTCACACAAAATTAAAACAAAAAATACAAATAATAGTTTTTTTAGCTTGTAGTTGCTTGAGTTGTCAACAACAATAATAAAACTTGCTATTAACCAAATTTGGAGTAAAAAAGTTTATTCGAAATGTGCATTATACACGACGCTAAAGCATGCTGCAGACTGAGATGACGATGCGCTGATAACGTAGTGCACGCGACGGCCACGCTTAACATGGAAGAAAGCACAACTAAGCTAAAAAAAATTTAGCAACAGAAATTTTTACTATGTTTTTAATCTATCACGTTTTTTTATTGCAAATTTTTTTCGACAATTGACCTGTTTTTCGTACTGCTGAGGCTTATTTAGACGGCACCTTCTGCGAAACGGCATTTTCGATGACGTCATAATTACATTCGTAATACTCAGTCATAAATAAATTGTAAAGTTAGGTTTTAGACGTCTTCAGTAAAAACGTAATATTGATATAATGTGTACCAAAAATTGTAAAATGTGCTTTTATTTGTTGAAGTTATTCAGGAAAAACTGTAGACTTTTTTTCCGGACACGATGTATAGTACAGGGGACTTAATAGGCCTACAGGAGAATTTTGTTCGTAAGGGATTATGTTTGTTTCACGCTTATACACTTGACTGGTTTCAGCTGACTTATCGCGGCACCGGGCTGACGTCACAAGGAGACAAATGATGAAGAAGAAGACAGCAGCAGCAGCAGCAACCGGCGACAAGACAAGACAAGAACTGTGTGGCGGCGTTCGGTCAGTCGCTGTAGGCCTACATGTAGATGATGAACGGATCAGAATTCAGGACTAGATGTCAGCTACCGGATATATTGGACCAGTTATCGTCCCAACTCCCAAACTGCACGACAATGACAACTCAGCAGCCGTGAGTGTAAACGATCTGCTAAAGAGTCAGTTGCTTCGACGACGATGAAATGTGACAATTATTTTTTAAACAAAGCACATTTTTTTGTGTAAAAAAGTTGCATAAAGTTTTATTAATTACATCGAATTTGGGCTGGCGCTTGCTAAAATAAGAATAAAAGTAAAGTCCGATACTTTATATAGGGTGTGCCAAAAAACGACCCAACTTGTTTTTTTTGTCAGCACTTGGTCACATCTGCACCAAATTTGATAATTTTTAGCACACAGATAGTCAAAACGATTGAATTATGTAAGATACACTCACTGTCCACCTCACATAATTTATGCTAACGCACTACCATGTAAAACGCAGATGTACCAAATTATTACATTACCTATTAATTATCAGTATCAGACTGCTCACTTTTTTGTTATTAATTTGACAGAGAGTGCCATGTGATGTAATAATTGTTTGGTATTAAATATTTTGTGCTGAAAATAACAAACAACAAAATAACTAATTGATGAGCTTAAAACGCATCTAATCTATGAATGAGTGTTATGCATTTTAATCAGTTGATCGTTAATGCCGCTGTCAGCCGTGGCGTCACGTCTAAGTCATTTTGTAAACTTTGGGCATGAATTCTGATAATATGAAAGCAAGTTGTTACCCAAACTTACAACTCTGCTAAACAAATCGCATTTTAATTTATTGCGTTTTAATTAAATCACTAGAAAGCCCTTTAAGGAGTCCATGTTTGGCTTTATTTAATACCCCATTTTGCATCAGGTGATCAGTCATTTGATCAACAATAATATGTTCCATAATCTTACAAGAGACGCATGTCAATGAAATCGGTCTATAGTTCGACATGCTGCTGGCAATGCCACTTTTGAACACAGGCACGACAACGGAGCCAAATTCGTGACCAGAAGCGCTTTGCAATCTCGAAAGTGGCAGCTGATTGGCATGAGCTAATGATACCGCTGGGCGGGCACAGACGCAATATACGCTATACTAGCTTGCTCAAGGTTGCTTGCAAAAGACCTGCCGTGAAATTAGAACCACAACGTAAAAGTCCGATACTCTTACCACCATACACTTGCATCTACAGAGGTAGGTAAATGCAAATCACGTGCCGATGTCCTAACGACCAAGCTATCCGAAAACAACCAATTATCTGTTTGCTGCGTTTCGTATCATCATCATCATCATCGACAACCGTGGGCTCAATGCCCGTTGGTGTCTGACGCCATCGTTACTATCGCTGCCCACCGCTGCCTATCTAGGGCAGCGTGGCTTAACTCCTGCAGGGTTGCCCACACCACTGCTCAATGTCATCTGATC
>Ga0209367_1010779_pt1 | contig 12202 bp, 8 predicted proteins | sample WorMetLIZISLAND2_FD_187412 | JGI IMG/M metagenome (GOLD analysis project Ga0209367, IMG submission 187412) | Marine gutless worms symbiont microbial communities from Max Planck institute for Marine Microbiology, Germany - Olavius geniculatus... ... | reverse complement strand
ATTTACGGCTTCACAGCCATCTACGGCTTTATAGCCATTACTTGTAACCTGTGGTTACTTTTGGGGACGCGCATTGGGCCGAACTGATACGGCCTCAGCGCTGGGCAGGTGTAAGAGCCTGCCCACCCCAAAGGCAAGGCAAGGCAAGGCCTCATTGTGTTGTATTTTGACTTGTGCATTGTTTTCGTAGCATAGTGAACTTATAGCACAATAATTACAGTTTTGTTATTTGCTCTATCAGGGTATATTGCTATGCTCAGAATCTATCATATTTGTTAGAGATCTTGTGAGACTTGTGTTTCTGTTTTAGGTAAAAGTACAAGTTTAAAGTTGCTAAGTTCAAAGTTGCTAATCATTATTGGAAGCTATTGTGTGACAAATATATTGCATTGTGGCATGAGTCAGCGTCAGTGTTCGATTCCATCTACTCCGATGTCTAAACTTCCAGAATTTTCTTTTTCTAATCACATCCGATGGCAACATTTTGTAGCTGGACTTAGTGGCGGTGTTTTGTCAACACTGGTTGTACATCCTCTTGATCTTATAAAGATTAGATTTCAAGGTGTGTTTATCATTTCTAGTAAATTATTTTGTCTTTATGTGTAACGGAAAACTTTTCCGGCATTATGTGTCATGTTGAGGACATTGGACTTATGCTCCAGAATCTATGTGTTCAACTGTTGGTCAGTTTACTAACTTGTCACATGGGTGGGTGACTGTCGGTGGACAGGTAAATATTATATCAGTATATAACCAACCATTAAGGTCAACTCAGCCTTTCATACATTCGGGATAGGTAAATCAAGTACCAGTCTGCCTGGCTGTTGTTGAGGCCAGGCAAGTTTACCTTGTTGAGTGACTGACAGGTAACACTGTGATCCCCTGTGGCATGAGACACTCTGTGGCTCTGAAATTGGTCATTTTTTAACCTTTATTAATGCAGTTGTTTATAAATTGAGCTACATAACATTTAACAGCATTATCCATATAATTGTTTCTGTCGTGAGTAATTTGTTTGGTGTGTTTTGTTATTCAGTGAATGAAGGTTTGCATTCAGCAGCATGTCGTCCACATTATACGGGCATTCTGAATGCTGCTAGTTCGATCTTCAGACGGAATGGTGTCCGCGGTCTCTACCAGGGAGTCACTCCCAATCTCTGGGGTGCAGGAGTGTCCTGGGGACTTTATCTCTTGACGTATGTAATTGTTTTGGTTTTGCTCTTTTCCACATTGCTTTGCCATTTTTACTTGTGAGTTTGTGTATGGATTATTGTGACTGTGTAAAGCTTACCAGTTTTTTCATTTCTGACCTTTGCAATTTGTGAAGCCTTTCTAATAAATCCCATTTGCTTTAATCACTAACGCCTTGCTTTGTCAATATTTTTAGCCTCACTTTGTTTTTTTCCATTTCATGTATTGTAAAGATGCAAAGCTTTAGTATCTTGAAGCATGTTTTGCTATATAGACATTGATAGTAAGCATGTGTATGTTAATGCCAGTTTGCCAAATAATGGTATAAGTGTGAATTTTTATTCTACAGAAGCAGATAATGGACTGTAAATTTGCTGTAATTGATGTGATGTTCACTGTACAGGTATAATGCAATAAAGACATATCACTATCATAATAATGGTGGTACAGTAATGAGTGATTTAGCATACATGGTTGCATGTTTTGCTATATAGACATTGATAGTAAGCATGTGCATGTTAATGCCAGTTTGCCAAATAATGGTATAAGTGTGAATTTTTATTCTACAGAAGCAGACAATGGACTGTAAATTTGCTGTAATTGATGTGATGTTCACTGTACAGGTATAATGCAATAAAGACATATCACTATCGTAATAATGGTGGTACAGTAATGAGTGCTACAGCGCACATGGTTGCGGCAGCTGAGGCTGGTATGCACACTTAATTTACTCGTATGTGTGAAACAGTTTTGTTCTTTGCATTGAGTGTGATTCTGTGGTGATCTGTTATCATATGAAATATATCGGTTATCCACCCTAGTTTGCACTGAACACAGTTGTGTTAGCACTTCGCTTGCCAACTGCGATTCTCCTGGACAGTCTATTGGACAGTTTTGTGAATGCAACAGAAAACCGACTGAATGGAGTTGCAAATTCAGGACAGTTTGATTTGGTTCAATTTTATAAAAGCTGAAACTGAAACAAGTTTTGTTTTTCTGCACATTCCTGGACCAATAGTGATCTCATATAGCAGTGATGGTGACAGACAACCTGCTGAACTTTTGATATCGCTTTGTTGTACATGTTTTGTAGGTGTGTTTACGCTGGTGCTGACAAACCCTATTTGGGTCACTAAAACACGGCTTTGTCTGCAGTACGATGCAGCAAAGATTTCACCAACTGTTCAGTTCTATTCTGGCATGTTTGACTGCTTGTGTAAAACCTATAGGTTCGAAGGACTAAAGGGCCTTTACAAGGCAAGTTGCTCTGTGAATTTCAATTTGTTGAATTAGTAGGAAGCAGCTAATACACTGCTCAGTAATGTTATTACGTTGACATTTGCTGGATCACAGTAAAGTTATTGAGATTTATATGGTGGACATAATGAAATGTTTTGCACTGGGTTGACTTACATGATAGCTGTTAGTGTTAATACAGTGCTAGTTAACGCAGTGCTACTCTACCACTGCCTGTGACTCTACTAGATTTGTTGGTGTTATTTAAAAATTTCACATGCATCCATGTTTAAGTGCATTTTGTATATATTGGTATATAAGTTATTGTACACTTTTACAGGGATTTCTTCCTGGAATTTTTGGCGTCTCGCATGGTGCTTTGCAGTTCATGGCATATGAAGAACTAAAGAAGCTGACCAACAGATATCATGGCAATGTATTGAACAAAAAGCTGGTCAGTTTTTTTTGCTGCCTTACGTTGCAGCTGTGTGCAGACTTTGGCCGGTTGCTATGTGTTGGCTAGAAATGAATCGTTTATCCAGCTTATTTACCATACAATTCAAGCCACGAATGGCTATGACAACAAATGCCAAGATTGATGTTTTAAGATATAATATTGTAATAAACACACAATAATGCGCAATAACAGTTAGCTCAGACAATATTATCTTTATATTTCTGCATAAAATGGCTGGCTAACTACACACTTAATTGTTCTTTAATGCGGCAAAGCAAGCAGCTTAGCAAGCAAGCATACGCATATGCCTGAAATCACCGTTGATGGCTGTCATCGATTCTAATTCTCCAATCTTCTGTCGTCGTCATTCAATGTCCAGTTATCTGCAGCTGATGTCGTCTGTTGTTGGCTGAAAATGATCTCGACGTCGGGTTGCGTGGTACACTTCACGTTGAATGAATATGAATGAATATGTCAATTTGTATAGCGCCCAATTAGAGAAGTCCTCAAGTGCGCTCGCAGCCAAATAAATGAGTTTTGATTTGTAAGGTTGTCCCGGAATTACCCAGAAATTCTCGGTTGTCAACAAGCCAATGAAGGTTCCATGTCCAGGCCTGAGCTGTCAGATGCGATTCAATCAGCACTTTCAACGTTCCACATAGCCTCTCTGTTGGACTACGACCACCTTTGTGGTTTTCAGAATCTCAATACAAATTCTTACGTGAGAAATCTATCGTTTCTCACACAAAATACAATGATTATGAGCCTGTTAATGGCTCCTCTCCTCACATCTCTTCACTTCAAATCAACTTGTAACTCTCCATCTTTCACTGACTGTTACTGTTAGTGATGCACTGATTTTGCAATTCTGTAAACATTTAATTCTGGCAATATTCCAGTGTTGTAGTTTGCCCAGGAAGCGAGCAAGCATTATAGGTGCTTAATATATTCTATCCTATGCTTGCTTTACTGTAAAATATTGGTGGGCACATTTTACAACCTTACAAGCTGAGTCTTCTTTCTTTATTAGATGTTCTGATTAGGCTCTGTTCAGTAAGTGTGGAGGCTCTCGCATCATCTCCGATATTAACTTTCTGTGATTTCAGCATTACGATAGTAGTAACGTCGTAAATTACAGATTTGTAAATGTGGCATACAAAGATCCCCAGGCCAGGTAATGTTGTGCTGCACCAAGTGAACTTTTAAATGTCTGAATACATGCCATACAAAGGCCGGAAAATGTTGCACTGCTGACTGACATTCTGTGGCCTGTGGGCTCCCCTTACTGTGACAGGGTCTCCGTTCGGCTGAATATCCTGAACATGCCTAAATTTACCTCTGACCTCAGTGGTGGCATAGAACCCTCATGTGGAAAAGTCTGACCATGGGAGTGATATTTGTATCATTTTAGTCCTGTAGTTGTAGTGTGCCATTGATGTTGCAGAATACTTTTGAGTACCTGTGCTGTGCTGCCCTGTCCAAGATGTTTGCTGCGTCTGTGACGTATCCTTACCAAGTAGTCCGAGCGCGCCTGCAGGACCAGCATCGCAACTACGTCGGTGTAGTGGATGTCATACGGCAAACATGCCGGTGATTTATAATGTTTTTGCATAATTAATTAACTATTAATTTTGATTAAAAACTAATAGTGGCAATTGCCAAAAAATGTGCATTTTCTCAGCAAATTTTTCAGTTATTATTGAGTATAAGTTCTTGTGGATGCACCAAGATGAAATTATTGAGCATTTTTTAACCCAGTCTTGCAGACAACACTATAATGTTGATTTTTTCTGGAGAAGCAGATGATTGCAATGATTTCAGATGCTTTTCATGATGTCATTGTATCTACTGTACAATGTTTTGTTGACTTAACTTGCAAATTTCAAATTTTTTTATCAGTCTTTAAATTTGTTTAACGATAAATCGTTAATTTCCACAGCTGCAAGTGTTATAGTTTTCTGGTGGATTCCATAGCTTATTATGCTCAGGCCTAAGCCTGGTATAATTTGTTTATACATAATTGTGTTGTTCTTGTAGATACGAGGGACTGAAGGGTTTCTACAAAGGTCTGATACCAGGTGTGTTGAGAGTTACACCAGCCTGCTGTATAACATTTGTTGTATATGAAAATATGGTCACTCTGCTCATGGACGAAACATGATCAACAGCTTTGATAGGCTACATCTGTGTTACCACAACCGTAGGCAATTGAATTGCCATGTGTAGGCAATAGGCAATTGTTAATAGTAATTCGCATTATGTGGCTGTCCAAATAGTCTACCACATTTCAGATCTTGGCCATGCATTTGATCGTTCTGTCATTCTGTATTCCCTTGAGCCATCTCCTAACTCCTAATAACAAAAAGGCCCAGAAAAAGCAAAATTGGTGTGAACGTTCCCAGAACAGGAGTAGGGCCTAACCGATGTGTGAATTTTTGGTTAAAAAGGTTAGGGTTAGGGTTGTGGAGTGCTAGGCGGATGGCTGCATGTGTTGGCTTAGTGCCAACATATTTTTTTAAGTTATTAGGAAATCTTGCACTTATGACAGAATTGCACAAAAGACAGGCATCTGATGCATGATTTACCTTTTTATCTAGAGTGCTTCAAAAAATTTTATACTGTTTAGGCAAATACACCGTGTTCGAAAAAAACATCTGGACATTTATGTAGGTTAAAGAAGAATTGTCAGATTTCAATAATTTTTGACAAGAATATTTCTGACACAGCTGGTCATCAAATGACCATTTAATTTCCCACTGCACCCAATGTCTACTTCTGCACTACCTGGGAAGCAGAACCAACAAAATATTGTATTTTTGTCCAAGGGAGCATTATTATTTAATCAAAATATGACACTAAACACACTTTTTTACATTTCTGTCACCTGGACTGACAGTTCATCCAGTTGTCCGTTTTACAACTGCCTACAGTAAAAATGTTTAAAGTTTCAGCCCATTACGTGACCACAGGCACAGAGATGGTTTCTCGTTTCGTTGATAGCAGTATCAATGATGTTCTGCTTCAGACCAATTCAGACTTTACCAGTCACTTTTTGAATTCATCAGTTTTCGTGAAAGTCATATGGTTGACACAGTGCTGCATGATGGTCAGAGAGTGTAATTGACTGGCTGTTCGGGGCCACGGGTCTGAAGATATAAAATTTATTAAAATGCACATATCACTTGTTTTGGTTTTTCCAGGTAGTGCAGAAGCAGACATTAGTTGAGGTGGGAACTAGAATAGTCATTTGATGGGCAGTTGTGTCAAAAATGTTTGCACAAAAAATTATTAAAATCTATCAATCCTTCAAGTCACAAACGATAATATTGGCAATGCTTTTTGACGTATTTTTGTTCATTTTAAGGCATATTTCGTTGGTTCTTTTTTCCCCAGGTTGTGCAGAAGCAGACATTGGGTGAGCTGGTAAATTGGCCGGTCATTTGATGGCCAGTTGTGCCAGAAATATTTGTACCAAAAATTGTTATAATTGGTAGACATTTCTTTGACTGACAATCGATAACGTTCAGGATGTTTTTTTCGAACACTGTAAATTCCTGCGATTCCAGCTGCCATCTGTCCCTGAAAACCTGTCCCTAAAATTTTTATTGGATGCCCCAGAAAGCCAACAAAGTACGGCACCAGTATTTCTGAGGGGTCTAATGAAATTTTTAGTAATGGTTGTTTTCGGGATGGACAGCACAGGAATTTTTGGGCCTTATGCTTTCTGCGACAATTTCGACCTTTTTAACCTTTTAAAGTGTCAAAACAAGAAATGTCTAATGCATAAACAAAGTACGTCTGTCACATCACATTCTATGGGACAGTCTATTGTCATGAAGCGGTGGAGCAATTTAAACCTGATCGGGATGCTGGAGAATAACGGAAGATTATTATAACTGCCATTATCAATACATATGCACAATTATCATCAGCAGTTCTTACAGTTTTAGGTTTAGGTTCTTTTTTTTGTTTGTGTTTCATAAAGGTTAAACTTTCTGTAAAGGTTAATCTGTTTTTTGTTATTATGTGTATGTGCAATTTTGCCTGCAAAGGCCCGTCCCCAAATTGAACTATACTGTGTTGGGTGGGATGTTAAACCCTACTCACTCGCGCTAGTCCAGCTCTCGCCAGACGTTCACTCATGCTAGCAAATGCATTTTATGATATTTTATTGTTGTGCTGTTTTTTTATTAATCAGAAAAAGGAGTGAACGTCATAATGTTCAGTCTCAGTTAAATGTTGTCAGTAGATGCCCTTTGTTAGCTGTTGTCTGAGACATTCGAGTATGCGGTGCTGTTCACCACACCACCATAAATACGCAAATATAAAAATTTGTGCACAATATATTTTATAAGAAATTTGAGCAAAGCTCATGAGACGCACGAAAGCCTATAGCATTTCCAGTTCAGCAGTTATAGTTTCGAAAATCGCATATCACTTGGACTCAGCCCATCGGGACCATAATACACATTGGGCATAGGCACGTGTGGTGTTGGCGACAGTGGCGCCTCCTTGTGAATGATATAGACTTGCGCAGCCCGATATTGGGAAAAAAATCTGTAAAACCCCCTATTTTGGCGTTCAAGGTCATCCAAGGTCATTGAATTCGGCGCCAATCGACAGGCAGTGTACGATTTCCTATTAGTGATTAATAGTAACCTAGGCCTTATCTCACACCGTTACTGAGATACAGCGAGTTATTGGCCAAAATCTCAAATTTTGACCACCCCCCTCTCATTTAGCGACCTCGTTCGGGGTTACCCCCTTCGAATTTACGAAAAAGCTTTACGGTTCCTGAAACTAGAGTCTTCCAGGCAGCCGATGGTGAAGATTTGGAGATCCTAGCTTGGACCGTTTTTGCCTGATCCACTCGTGTGACAGACGGACGGACAGAATTGCGATGGCTAAGACGCGCTGAAAGCATAGCTGCTTTCGCGCATAAAAACAAAACATGTACACTAAAACAAAACAAGTCATGTTCATGTGCACAGTATATCCTGTCCACTACAGAGTCTACAGCAGGTGTTATTCTCTACATCCTGACACTCGCTTTACTATTTAAAATATTAGCGAAATTATCACCAAGTGATTAGTATCAACTTCTGTGAACATTTATCAGATATGCATTACAATTTTTTCAAGAACTGTCTGTTTTTGCAATGAAAAAGTTCACTGATAGTTCTAAAAGCAGCATTTTGGTGATGTCATAATTTGACCTACGGTGGCATTACTTAGTGATATCAAGGGTATGTAACTTTAAGGTAAGTTTTGTACATTTCTACTAAAACGATGTACCAGGAATCAGAATGATCTGTGTCCAAAATTATAGAAAAAAACAAATGTAGATTTCTGAACACGGTGCAGATAGAACATACCAGATGTATCACAACCAAAATATGCACTATAAAAACCCAGAACCCCATTCACTGAATGACTTAAATTCACACAATAATAACAATACCAATTCCAACAGAACTGGAGTTAGAATGTTGACTCAGATTATGGCTGTGCCATGACCTGCAGGTTTAGCTTATGGAATGGGAGAGGAGATCTTGCTCACGACTAATGCTCACTGATGACAAACATGCACACTGTGATGACTGATGTAATAAGAATCATATCTATTGCATGTTACTCAAGTGCTGCATAAAATGCATTGCAATCAATGGATCAATTTACATTTACATGCAGAACAGCATGACAACGGACAAGTCAACTACAGCACGAATGTCAAAAGGACACCAAGGCAGATTATCTGCACAAAAAACAGAACGTTAATAATGTGTCCATTTTTCACTTTCACAAATCTTAAAATTAAATATTTCCATAAACAGAAATTTTGAGCTTGTGTTCATAATGCAATAACAAACGTAACAATCAAAACGCAAGAAAGCCTTGCCAACTTGCGAAAAATAAGGTGAAACTATGAAAACAAATGAGCTGATGATATCGGGACCTCCAAATCCTGAGTCATTGAAACGGCAACACAAATGCACAGTTGACGAATAATGAACGTAGCCAGACACAGCTACTGTAAAAAATATGGCGAATGTGAAGATTCTTCTGCTGACGATGGCGATAGAAAAAATAACAACCCAAATAACCCACATTTACAAAACAAGGCAGTAATGTACATGACCACTCACAAGCACCCGACTCCAAACTAAAATAATTGCATAAATTAAGAGGCTTTAGGAAGTGCATCCAAAAAGCGAGCGTACTAGCTTCAAGAAGCTTTGAAAGAACTCCTATGACGGAAAACACTTTGTTCAATATCATTTCTCTGAAAAGCTGCATTGTCAGTTTAATCTTCTTTGCAAAAAACCGTAGTGTGAATGACATGTAAAAATGAAAGTAAAGAACAGTCATATTACGGTAACACAGTCATCGCAAAATAATAAATGCAGCACATTAAGTGAAATTTGTGTTACTGATTCCAGAATACATGTAGTTTAGTTTTCAAGTAACAGGGTCATACATTAGCTGAGTTAAATTCTGACAAAAGTTTGGGACGGGGTCCGGTACCTATGAGCCACTGTGTAGAACCGATACTACGCACGTGCATACGAATGGCATTACAAAAGGTGCCTAGTTATGTTCAATTCATTCACAAGTTCTCCCAGCAGTTACTTTCACCACAACCATAAAACTAACAATTCTCAATAAAAGGCAACACTCAGCGTGTTCAGAGTCGAGGGGGGTAATGCCGATCTCAAACAGAAAGCAGGTACAAGACATCAGTGCTAAGTTTCGATGTGAGGTAGCTAGAAATGGCAAACTCAAAAAATCAGAATTTTACCCCAAGAAGGGGAATCGACAATAGGATATCGTGCTACAATCCCTGAAAATTTGGTGAATGCAGGGTCCATAGCGGATGGCAGGTCTAGGTGTAGTAGATTTCCTCTAAAATGGAGTCTTTATATTCTGTTGGATACTCCTTCACACTGGCAAACTGATTTAACCTGTCATCACAGAGTCACTTGCGAGCAGTGTTGTAGTTGGCTATGAACCAATCACATGATTCTTTGATGGCTGAAATAATAACAAATCGACAATGCCATGTCACTTTACATCAAATGTTAATTTGTCAATATTTAGTTATCTTTCTGTTGCTAGTACATATTTTACCATAAAAATAAGGTTCAAAGTGGACATATTTGATGGAACTGTGATGTCACAAACAACTATTAGTGTCAATGTAGCGTTCGAGAAAATTTGATGCTAGCAGCATCAACTTACGTCAACAGAGTGCGGTACCGGGCAAAGGAACCTCACTCGCATTTCGAGAAGTTTCTGTCATAAAAGAAGTAGGCCGACTGTATGCCCTTTCTGTTGCACCAATCGCCGACAGCATCCGACTTCTGGTTCCGGAATGCAAGCGAGTTCCCTGCGTCGGGCGTGCGCCATGCGAGTACTGCGTTGGTGCTACGGCTATGCTGCTGGCCTGAAACTTTCGCACGCTGCAGTACGCACTGTCAACAAAGCGTCATTTGTGACATCATCATTTGATTCGCTCAATATATTTTTATTGAAATGAACTCAAACCTATGTTTTTATTTCAGTAGATCAGCATATTAATGCTACACTTATTTATCCAATATCATTTTTTTCATGTGACTTGGCCTTTCAGAATTAGAAACATAAATATCGTACAAAATTTTTCCAATTTGATTATTGTATAATAGTGACATGGCCTATGGTATACACCGACAGCAACACGAAGTGGCAAAAACATGGATCTCCAACTAGATGCAGACACTTGCAAAGTAAAGCAAGTACCTTGTCTGATTGGCGTAAATTTGAAGTCAGGCCGCAGCTTCATCAACTTGGCATTGCTTGCTGTCTTCTTAAACTGTCCGTCAGCTTTTGCCAAGTCATACTGATTGGAAAGTCAAGTCAAACACAATGCTATAATCCTATAACAGAAGGACTCACAAAAACACAATATTACGGAAAACCATTCTCAGCATAGCACAGTACAAACTGTGGCCATCAGAATAGCTGAACAACACCAGTGTCAAAAATACAAAATAGAAAAAAGATACCTGAAATAAAAACACAGCAGCTCGGAGATAAACACAAAAACATTAGCGTGAAAAACTAAACAGGACAAACACTTTTAAAAATCTTTATTCAATATGAAATGATAGCAAAATGAGGAATAATAACACAATTAGAAAAAAAAGATAAAATGGTCATAAAGCATAAAAATATCCAAAAAAGAGCAGATGCATTCTAGGGCACGTTCGAATATTCATACCTGGGTAAGGAGGCATGGACTGCAGAGCACTAGTATATTATCATGATCTGCCCCAGAGTAAATGAACGCAACAGGAGTAACCATGACATAATGGCGGCCTCATCTATAAACAATGATGAATTGCTGTAGTGGCAGCACATAATTTGCGTAGAAATTTTTGGGATAATCAAATTTAATTGTCAGCAAACACTGAAAGAAAACCATTTTCAGCTTTCTGCTAAGTCGATCATGCACTTAGTCACAGTTAGTCACACATTTGGTGTCAGCAGCTTTGTAGCCGAAGAGGCCCCCTAAATTTTGGGCTGATCTCTCATTTTAACGAAATTTAGCAGTAAAATTGAACGTTTGAGCCGGAAACATGCAACTGCACATCTGTCGTCTGATCAGAATTCTGTCATAAATTTGCAGTGTTTGTCCGAAAATCGCAATTCCTGTCCCGCTTACTTTTTAAAACCCATGACGCCGCTGCCTGGTGGGAAACGTTTAAATGCTAGCACAGCGTAAAATAAATGTTGTAGGCCTACATGCAACCACTTTCTCTTTTGGCAACATACAACTCACACTTTTATATAACTGTTAAGCGACACAAATTAGGAACCAGTTGCTTTTTTCTTTTAATTTCTCCAGTCATCGCCATGACCAGATATGTAAACAAGCTCATTCCTGCTCTTGAAGATCTAACAGCTCGCAGTCTGGACTCCGAGCGTTTGGAGCGTGCTCAGATTGCTCGGAGGGGTAGTTTCCGAACGCACGAGATCATGCTCCGAGTGAATAAACAAACGCATATCTGACTCCAGCGAGCGCTCAGATATATCTGATGTAATATTCAAATGTGCCCCTAGTCTGCACTATCTACACTGTGTCTCAAAAAAAACCGGACCCCTATTACGTTTTGAAATAACTCCAACAAACTGTGCCTAATAATAATAATGATTAGCTGAGAAAATTGTCAAAAGGTACTCAATATCGTAGTGTGTTACGGGCTTACGATATTTCATAAAACGGGGTACCAGCTGTGGATGAACTGAAGCAGCGCTTGGTGGAGGTCTGGTCGGGCC
>Ga0209367_1010778_pt1 | contig 12202 bp, 6 predicted proteins | sample WorMetLIZISLAND2_FD_187412 | JGI IMG/M metagenome (GOLD analysis project Ga0209367, IMG submission 187412) | Marine gutless worms symbiont microbial communities from Max Planck institute for Marine Microbiology, Germany - Olavius geniculatus... ... | reverse complement strand
TGATATGATGAAAATTTTTCATCAATGAACCAGATAAAATTCACCATCGAAGCAGAGTAACAAGGGACAGCACCAGTTGAGACAAGCAAGCTTGTATTCACGATGCATTATGACGTCAGCATTACATCACAACTAGCAAAGAATATTTAACTAACAGCCATATTTTGTCCATATATTTTGAATTAGCATTTATTCAGCTACATCTGGTAAAAATTTCGTGTAAATTGATCATCATTTGAGTGAATTATGAAAGAAATAAAAAGGGTGCCCGTTTTTTTGAAACACAGTGTATATTGTTTTCGGACAACTTTTCATCCAACCTTCGACAATGATGTTGTCATTGATAGATGCGTAGTATGCTTATACAATGCAGCGCACCCACTTTCAATCTATCTCTGCCAGAAAAACAAAACATTTCACTTTATTTCTGAATACAGTATGGGCCTATCTTTACGTTTCTAGGCACTCCTGGACTAGTCCAGTAAACTGTTTTACTTTGTTGTCTGGCAAGCTGCAAGCCATAAGCGACCCTTATTTTCATGCACCGTGTCTGTGATTGTTTGCTGTCTGTCTATGAGCCACGTCGCCTATCGTCTTGTGTGTTTAGCTCATTAGCTGTCTGTTTTTTTGCCTGACGCAATGAGAACCAGCAAAAGCTAGAAGGTAAACAGACACACCGCGCGATGCATTAGCCCCAACGTGTCCGTGTTCTCGCAGTGTGAACTGGCGTCTGGCTGAGGGCTAAGGAAACGGCGATCAGCGCCGCCTTATGAGGCTTATGTCTTTGGGAGGACTTTACGTTTACGTATTTTTTTACGTCAGGCGTGTTACTGTTCAGAGCGAAGCACCGGCACGCTCACGATGACTACCTACGTCCGTCTGATCCCGCCGAGGACGTGATCCGTCAGTCGCCTTCAATCCGGCTTCTCGAGTCACGCTTCGTCCACGGAGAAGGCGACACCTCAGCCGCGGGGCACGGAGTCTCCGATTTCTGAGCCGCTGCTACTGCAGTCTGTGTTTCACTTTTTGGCTTAAAATTTCACTGAGCCAACTCGCTGAGCAAAACGGTACCTGAAGCCAAACGCTAAAGTCTGTACTTAGACCGAAGTTCAAAGTCTGAACTTTAATCTAGGTTTGTACTTAGACCGTACGTTGAGCCTTTTCGCTGAGCGGAAACTTCGGACTAAAATTTTGGGTAAGTGAAATCACTTTTTGGCAGGAAAGGCCGAACTTTAGCTCAGCGAGTTGGCTCAGCGAAAGCTCAAGTCAAAGAGTGAAGTCAGCCACTATGCTGTGGGCGGTCAGCAGCCAACCCAGGAAAACTGACTACAAGCGTGAGATAATAATATTATTCGTTGGTTTCGGTACTTTCTGACGTAACTCGCATGCTGCGGATCTGCTGATGCCGCCACCGATCTACGACCTAATGCAATGACAGTGATGATGTTTCTCACTTAGATTTGGGTGGAGGCAAGGGGACCATGCCTCCAAATCGCCCTAAGCTAGTAAGCTATGCGGCTTTGTTTGTGCATTGCTTGATTAAGGCCTCGTAGTTGCAAAAGATGCTAGCGTAAACTCACAACCATTGTTCCCGCATTCAGAATCGCAAATTTCGCTCCCCTCTCTCCCCAAAATTTACTCCCAGTGACACCCCGTTTTATACCCTACCAGGCCACACTGTCGATGCCTGCGACGCCTCCATCCTGCAGTGATCTCTCCCAAGTCCAACTTCTGGGTCCGTCCTGACGTCATTTCGATAGAATCGAACCAATCATCACGACCGGATGTCGTCACCGCCGGAAGTGATGAAAATGACAGCTAATTGAAAACTTGAAGCTTGCGTCGCTTCTTCCTGCAGTCTCAGATAGTATCAGCATAATTCGTTGGTTGCTTTCGACTTGAACAACACGTGCTGCGTCTGCTGATTGCATGCAGCAGTTTGCCGTGTTCTTCTTGTGCAGTGCGTGCAGTTTCTGCGTTCAGTTCGCACGTAATTATTATTATCATTGCATTATAGCTCATCGATCTTTCATTGTTATTGTGCGCTTGTCCTGCTGTAGGCCGCACTACGTGTCTTGCGCGTCCGTCCTTTCGTCCGTGCCATATACGAGCTCCTTACTGGAAAACAAAACGGCGCAGAAAAATCCAAAATAATGCGAACATTTCCCAAGGTGGGAGTAGCCAGTGTGTCGGTTTTTACCTAAAATGTTTTATGTTTTAGAAAGCGAGTTGCAAACGTGTGCGATCCAATCATAGTGACCGTGGTCCATGGAAGTTACAGCGTGGGAAAGTGTGTAACTTGAGTGGGTGCAATGTTATTCGTTCATTTGCTCAAGTCCAAACTCCACTTATTTGGATTTGTCGTTGATTTGCAGTACAACTTGCTGTACGGCAGGCTCTGAAACAAAAACAGGACAAGTCGAAAGTCTACAACAAATCCGCAACAAGTTGTGCAACCGGCGGTGGTTTGGTAGTGTAACAGTCAGAACGTTGGACTTGCGATAGCGAGGTTGCTGGTTCGACTCCCGGTCAAATCGATATCAGGTAATTAGTACTTGGATGGCTGAAAGTTTGCGGACAGGTAGACCATTTTGGTATATAACCAACGCCAAGGTCAGTTCCGCCTTTCATCCCTTTGGGGTAGGTAAATCGAACAACCTGTCAGGCTTGGGTTATGGCGGTGCGCATTCACCTGTGTCGGGTGGCAGGTAACACTGAGTGATTCCGTATGAGACGGTGTTCCTCTGAAGAGCGATACTATGTAACCATAACAAGTTCGTACTTACAGCCAATTCACATCATTTTAACATGTCATGTAAGATGTTGTACGATATATAAAGTCGTCCAACAAGTTTAAACCAGATCAAACAATTTCGGCTTAAATTTACATTTAGTCCTTGTTGCATGTTCACATGCGACCCAGCTGTATATAGATCTATAAACGTCTTACCTTCTCCGGGAAGTCTTACATCTCGACAGAGACTGCTATTCGCTTCAAATGACCCAGAATGACCCGACGTAGCGAGTAACGACGTGCTGTAGAAATATTTCTCTTGCTTACTTACGATGCCGGTGCGCGCGGCTGTGTATTCTAAGCAACGCGACGACGATATTTAATTAAACTCTGCTCGAGTGCTGGGTTACATTTTTCATCATTTTTTGATCTCGCCGAACCGCGCATCACTTCTGTGAATAGCAACACGAGTTGAACGCGAACTCGATTTTACTGAGCACTTACGAAACAAGCGTAGGCCTACCGTATGCATTTACTTTTTTATTCCGTTCAAGCTACATCAGTTACAGCCAACAACGGTATTATCATATAGAGAATAATTATGTAAAAATGTAGAATTCGGACAGAAAATATAGTCGGAAAGCTGATTAATATTCGATAGCGCGTAGTCTAGCACACATTGTAATGATACAAGCAGATTAGAAACTTAATTAGGCCCGAGTGTATAGGCTAAAAGCTTCAATTTCGCAAAAATATAGTTTGACGACATAGAGCCAGTGTTTCAAAATAAGCGGCTTACATAAAAGACGAGCTATAGACATTAAAAATAACAATAGTCGTGCACAGTAATAAATTATAGGATGAATATGTAGCCTAATTAAAATGCATGCAAGAGAAAATAAAGATACCTCATAAAAATATTGGTTAGGGCTACATCGATATATTATATAAGAAATTTCAGCTAATGTTCACGAGACGCGCGAAAGCCAATAGCAGTTCCGGTTCAGTAGTTAAGATGAAAATTGGGGTGTTTGCGCTAACGCAGCTAAGTTAATATACAAATACCAAATTTTCTATCTGAATCGCATAACGATAGTACTGTGGCGCCACCTTGTAAATGATATAGACCTGTGTCGCAGCTTGAAATTGCCAAAAAATCTATAAAACCCCCTATTTTGGCGTTCACGGTCATTCAAGGTCATAAATTCTGCGCCAATCGAGAGTTAGTGTACGACTTCCTATTAGTGATTAATAGTAACCTAGGCCTATGTCGCACCGTTACTGAGACACAGCGACTTATTGGCCAAAAATCGCAAATTTTGCCTACTCTCTCTCATTTAGCGCCTTCGTTCGTGGTGACCCTCTTCGAATTTATGAAAAAGCTTTACGGTTCCTGAAACTAGAGTCTTCCAGGCAGCCAATGGTAAAGATTTGGTAATCCTAGCTTGCACCGTTTTTGACTGATCCACTCGTGTAACAGACAGACGGACAGACAGAATTGCGATGACTGAGACGCGCTGAAAGCAGTAGCTGCTTTTGCGCGTAAAATTTAGCCAACGATAGAGAACGTAAGTGCATTTTGATATTATTTAGACAAAAATATTAGTGCAAATATTAAGTAATTACGTGTTTCATGGACAACTACATTGCTTAACACAACGCATGTGTAAATCAATGCTTACCAGCAACGGAAAATTAAACAAAAATTTGAGATAATGCTCACGAGACGCGCGAAAGCCTATACCATTTCTGGTTTAGTAGTTGAAGTAAAAATCGGGGTATTCACGCTAAGTTAATATACAAATACCAAATTCTCTATCTGGATCGCATAAAGATAGTACTGTGGCGCCACCTTGTGAATGATATAGACTTGTGTCGCAGCTTGAAATTGCCAAAAAATCCATAAAACCCCCTATTTTGGCGTTCAAAGTCATTCAAGGTCATCGGATTCGGCGCCAATCGCGAGCCAGTGTACGACTTCCTATTAGTGATTAATAGTAATCTAGGCCCTATCTCACACCGTTACTGAGATACAGCGACTTATTAGCCAAAAATCGCAATTTTTGTTCATTTCCTCTCATTCAGCGCCCTCGTTTGGGTGACCTCTTTCGAATTTATGGAAAAGCTTTACGGTTCCTGAAACTAAAGTCTTCCGGGCAGCCGAGGGTGAAAATTTGGGGATCCTAGCTTGCACCGTTTTTGACTGATCCACCCGTGTGACGGACGGACCGAAGAACGGACAGACAGACAGACAGACAGAATTGCGATGGCTAAGACGCGCTAAAATCAGTAGCTGCTTTTGCGCGTAAAAAATGAAATTCGAACATCAGATAGGGGGACCTACTCGCAATGTCTTAACAGTCTTTATACACAGTGAGTGAATGCGTACGGTTACACGTGCGTAGTACGTCGTACTGAGAATAGAGCTTACAACGAGATAACATTGTACGTGTTTATATGAAAGTTATAGGCAAATTGCAACAATCAAGTGTTCATGCACAGCAACAAATCTAGTACGTCGACCTGATGGACAGTGCTGTTAGCATAAGCGTCGATTGCTAGAGGACATGGGGGCACGTCCCCTCCGAATATTTGGACTGGGGGCACTATTACGAACGCCCCCAATATTTCAGGAGTAATAGCAATAACGTACAGGAACTTTTTATTTATACAAAATGATACAGTCGACTCTCGAGCAAAATCGTTATAATTGGTGACCACGTCACAGAATCATTGATGTCATTCACTGGCTGCCAGTGCGACAACGTATCACGTGTAAACTGTGCAGCTTGATGCATGGGGCTGTTTACGGGCATGCCCCAGAATACTTAACCGACATGGTCGTGCCAATAACAGATCTTGCTGGAAGATGTCATTTACGTTCAGCACAAGACGGACTTTTCGATATACCACGATTACGGACTGCGTTCGGTTCAAGAGCGTTTTCTACTACCGGACCACAAGCTTGGAATGAACTACCTAATGACATTCGCAACACTGCCACATACTCGACTTTTAAACACAATCTTAAAACGTTCTTATTTAATATTGCGTACGGACTTTAGACATCATCATACCGTTCTTGTTAGGTTTTATTATTATATTTTAGGCGTAGTGTTGATAGTTGTTAAGCGCTGCCGTTCAGGACTGTAAGACGGCGCTATACAAATTTTTTCGATTGACTGACTGATTGACAGAATTGGTCTTACTATTTGTCTTATTTTAAGGCTAAAATGCACCAAATATGACTTCGACTGAGACTCGGCCAGACCCCTTATAGCAGCTATAGCTGGATTTCAGAAGCCTACTTCTAAGAAGAGAAAAAAGGAGGAAAAGAAGGGAAGGAGAGGGTTGGTGGCTTGGCGTAGCGGTAACGCGTTTCATCCGATCAACAAAGTTACTCTACGCCGGGCCGGGTTAGTACTTTGATGGGTGACTGCCTACGGGCAGGTAAACCATCTCGGTATGTAACCAGCCGCCTAGGTCAACTCAGCCTTCCATCCCTCCGGGGTAAGTTAATCGAGTACCAGCCTATCTGGCCAATGCCGGCGCTAGAGAGTTGGAGGCCCCTAAATACAAGTGTAAGGTCCCTATAATGGGGTCCAGGGACGTTCACTGAAAGCTGCAAATTTGTCCACTTTTAAAAAAATTGATGTTGTTTTGCAAAAAAATGAAGTCTAATAGGCCGCAGTACGTCACAGATACTATACATTAATGAAAAGTAATAGACTTGTCCATTTTGGGTAAAATTTCCACATGTTTAGTTATTTTATATTTTGAATTCATTTTTTAAAAACTGGCAAATTTTTTATACCTAGCATGAGGCCCCTGAGCATACGTGAGGCCCCAGCCGGCCGGAGAGTACGGGGGCCCTTCCGCCGGCTCTGTATCTGGCTGGGGTTAAAGCGGGGCGCGTTCACCTGCGTCGGGTGGCAGGTAACACCGTGTGATCCCATACGGCAGATGACGCTCCATAGCTCTGCGATGGGCTTTCCATTAGAGCTATATCACCACCTTTAACCTTTAATCTTTTAAAGAGAGAAAAAAGCAAAGAGGGGAAGTGAAACAGAAATGTCCCCTAACGTACAACCGTGGATAGAAATGGACGTTTATAACTGCTGGGCCTGCTGCTGGGCTGTGCTGCTGGAATTCTGCAGCTTCTCATAGTGCACGGCCTCGTCAGCGTACAGGATACAGATCACCGATATCACACAGATGGACATGATGATGGTAGCAAGGTAAACGACGAAGAACAAACGATCAATGCTCAGAGCCACCAGACGCCATTCCAGGCTGACTTTCTCCTTGGCGTCACGCGATTGAAGCTTGAGCATAAACGAGCGCAGCACGCGCTTGATTTCACGAATCTGTATTACACACAAATGACGATACAATCAGCATAGCAGACGGATCAACGAAGCAACACTCTTTTTTAACTATGACGAGATATAATGCCATAGAAACCGAACTGCTAAACACAATCAAATATTGACACTAAATCATATTAACACTTGATACTTTACTTGCAATTCGCGATTTAAATGTGTTCGCTTATCTGAAAACATTCTCACTCGAAACCCACATTTTTCTGTATGCACGCAGATAGAGAATCAAACGGCGATTATGATAGTTGATAAATGCACAAAACATCAGTTTATACACTTGTTAACGGCAACATTTAACGACTTGCACATCGAAAACAGCAAAAATCACAAAAGGTGATATTGCCCGCATCACACTGACTGTCTGTCAATGTGCTGCTGAAAATATCACCTTTTGTGATTTGTGCTGTTATCGATGTGCGAGTTCTTTCATATTGCCGTTAACAAGTGTATAAACTGATGTTTTGTGCATTTATATTTGCTATTTTATCACTAAAATACTGTTTTCCTACTGGTGATCAGTGAGAAAGATATTGCGCCTCAGATATTTTTTTCGCGCGAAAGCAGCTACTGCTTTCAGCGCGTCTTAGCCATCCCAATTCTGTCTGCTGTCTGTCTGTCAGACGGGTGGATCAGTCAAAAAAGGTGCAAGCTAGAATTACCAAATCTTCACCGTCGGCTGCCTGAAAGACTCTAGTTTCAGGAACCGTAAGGCGTTTCTATAAATTCGAAGGGGGTCACCCCGAACGAGAACGCTAAATGAGAGGGGGTGGGCAAAATTTGCGATTTTTGGCCAATAAGTAGTTGTATCTCCGTAACGGTGCGATATAGGGCCTAGGTTACTATTAATCACTAATAGGAAGTGGTACACTGGTTTTCGATTGGCGCCAAATTCAATGACCTTGAATGACCTTGAATGCCAAAAAGGAGGTTTTATGGATTTTTCGGCTATTTCGGGCTGCGAAACAAGCCTATATCATTTACAAGGTGGCGCCACGCTACTATCATTATGCGATCCAGATAGAGAATTTGGTATTTGTATATTTATTTAGCGTGAACATTCCAATTTTCAGCTAAACTACTGAACCGGAACTGCTATAAGCTTTCGCGGGTCTCGTGAGCCTTAGCTCAAATTTCTTGTTTACAGTAGCCAAGTCGCTTATAAGTGTTACTTACTACCTAATGGCGTGACTGAACAAAGCAGACAACACGCGTCGCCGTTGGCTTGCATTGCTGACAATATTAATAAAATTTCTTTTATATCCACAAGATGGCCATACAAGAAATGAACTAATATTGCACGCATCACCCGCTTAATATAGGCCCGGAAAACACTTCAATAATGCTAATTTAACTAAATTCTACAAATTTTCTTGCCATGGCAACGAGAGTCGACCTTGGTAGACTTACTAAAATTATTTATTTGCTCCACCCCCAAAACTTCTTGTTAGATGCAAGAATCTCGGAGATATCTCGTACATATGTTAAGTTATAGCCCATTTTGTCCTAAATTTCGTTCCCATTGCAATTAGAGTCAGTCGGGGTAAAACTCGATTGGCAGCATTCAGTGGGCCATCCCCGAAAATTCCCCTATAGACGCAAAAATCTCGCAGATATCTTTTACACAGAGTTATAGCCAATTTTGTCCCAAATGTCGTTGCCATGGCAACGAAGGTCGGTCGGGGGAAAATGCGATTGGCAGCATTCAATGGCCCATCCCCGAAAACCACCCTATAGACGCAAAAATTTCGCAAATATCTCTTACACAGACAGAGTTATAGCCCATTTTGTCCAAAATTTCGTTGCCATGGCAACCAGGGAGGGTCCGGGGTAAAATTAAATAACACCGTTAGATTGGCCATCCCCAAAAACCATACCCTAAAACAAAAAATTACGACTCTATCTTATACATAGCCAAAGTTATGACCGTTTAAAGAATTTTAATTTTTGCGAATAAATACTTTAAATAATTAATTTTAATTTTCTCACTCCAAAAAGGCACTTCCTTGTGCAGAACCGCGTCGTTTGACGTATTAAGCGTAAAAATCCCTTAAGAGGTCTAACTTGTGGGTGCGTTGAAGAAAAAAAGCATATATAAATAACATTTTTGCGTATATTTCACCCATTTGCCGAGAAGCCCCCCTTGGAGGGATTTGCATAAAATTTTGCATGACAGGTCGCCTCGCCGACGCTATCAACCGTGCCAAATTTTATCTTAATCCGATCAGGGGTTTTGATTCTGTGGGGGTCAAATTTTTGGCTTCACCATAGGAAAGAGAAGTCGCCGTTAACACCGTTCAGCCTGTGATTGTTAGTTAATCTAACTATTGTGACGAGATTAGAGTTTGTTTGCACGCATAGAAATAGAAATAGTTTACACCGGCAACGAAGTCGTGGCGCCATTTATGGCTCACACTATGACAAGGAATTCAGCTGTCGCTAGGGACAGCCGACCGTACCGCTTATGGCTGAAGGCCAGTGTCCGACTTCCGGTCGCAGAGTGAAAGCGATTACCTCTGTTTCGAAGATGCCGTCGCAGGAGGCCTCAGCAGTGACGACCGTATAGGGTGATTCGAAACTGGGCACGGCGTGTGATAGCGGCATCATCACAGGACTGCTATCAGCACATCGCCCCGACGACCCTCCTTTACTGGGCTCTGCGTACCACTAACCCGCACCACTATAGCTTAGATACAGCAAGTCTTCCAGAATGTCTTCTAGAAAGCTAATTTGTTTGCTTGTTTATTTTTTTATTTAATAAACCAAACATATTGATGGCTCTGCGTCCCACTTGTTGTAGGTCAGCACTGGCGATTTGATCGTCTTCTCATGTACATGGACGTGGCTCTTCCGTGTACCGTCCGGCGCCCCGCCGCTGTCGTCGATGACGTGCGTCACGTGATGTGTCACGTGATCACGTCGCGGCCGCTTCTTCTTCTTATTGGTCAAGTTCTTGCGCTGTTCCATGCACAGCACTTTCGACAAACCCTCGATAGCGATCTGCAAATGCCACCAAGAAATAAATTAATCTATCAATCAGCCAGACAGTAAGTGAGTCCATATGCTTAAATCCATTAATTGGTAATTAGTTAATAAATCTATCTATTAAAAAACTTTTAAAAACATAACTTCCTTTTCAAGCCATAAAGCCTGCAGTGTGGCGCTGATTTCCCTTTCCTTAGCCGTCAGTCGCGCAAAAGTTTACACTGCGAGACCACGGATAGGGGCTAGTGCATCGCGCGATGTGTCTGCTTAAGTCTTAGCTGAGCTTTCGACAGTACTCATTGCGCCAACCCACAAAGAGATAGCTAGGTTGAGTTGGCCTGGATGGTTGTTTACATACCGAGATGGTCACTCATCCAAGTAGGCCTACTAACCGGGGCTGGCGTCTATTAAGTTCATTTAGGCCTATATGACTAAAGACGTTACCGACTAATAGGGTGTTTACACGATGAAGCAAACATGAAGCAAATGTATTGAATATGCACGTGCACGACGTGTGCTGTAAGTTTGCTTCGTGTTTGCTTCATCGTGTAAACACCGCATAAGCGAGACCGCCATGATGGGTCTAGCAAGAAAGTTAACGGGTTCGGTATTTAAATGTAATGTACATTATGCTAAAAAAATTCCTTAACTTATTGCTATTATTTTATCTAGCGTAAAACGATTGCAGATAAGCACAAACTGAGACTTTTATTTTGTTTATATATTCATTCCTATGGTCCTAAACAACAGCTGCTCTAAATGCTATGGTGCACACATATTTGCGGCACGGACCGCCTCTGCAAGCACAGGAATTTGGCAGAGGCATAATAGGCCTAAAACTAGAGCCAGCGCACTGACAGAACTTGCCTTTCTGAGCCAGACGGGGACTTTATTCTTCTTGTCGGTTCTCATGTAGAGGTTAATGACGGTGGCAGACAGGAACGACGACAGCGTTATCAGCACCATGTTCACGCAGAAAAACGCACCTGTGTAACACAGCCATACGAAGAGAAATTTAGCACGTAACTAGGGACGTTTAGGTGAGCAAGTAACTAAGTAAACATTTATTTATACCACGGTACATAGGCCTATATACGCCTGTATATGTACTGTGTTTAAACTGCGCTTAAAAATAAAGTTGGCTTAGTCTGCCAATAAACCGAGACAATGGGCCCTACCAACTTCTTCATAATCTGATAAATTTATACAGCTCACTAGTTACCGTTTTAACCTACTAGTCTATTTAAATACAACAATATTTTGTTATTATTCTGTTGCGAACCCTTGCAAAGTAATGCAACTTTGTAACGCCGCGTTTTGTTTTGTTATTTAAAGTAAACCGAGTCGACGACAACTGTCGTTAATGTTTAGGCCCATTTTTACTTCTCGCGCGTAGTGAAGAGAAGTATATGAGATCAGTGTAATATTGAGGATCGACCGACCGACCGACCAACGACCGATCTCTGTTCCTGGAAGAGCCTTCCTAAAAGAACTTCAAACGGCCATATTACCGTAACGGTGCCAGATAGACGCATGCGTTGAGGTACAAGAAGACGAATGTCAACTAGCGTCATCGACCGTTATTGCCAAATTTTTCCTCTCAGTTTTTAAAATCGGGCAATATTTTATGAACTACGGGGAGACAATTTCCAATAACGACCTCGACGCCAGTCACTATTAGTATAATACTAAACGGGTCTCAATTAGACGCCAGGTCTCTAATACAAGCCGAAAGGAACAAAAAAGATGATGCGCGCGAAAAGTACATTAGATTGGTCACAATCTAATAATCTTTCTTGTTTTTTATTTCATTTCATCGCACACGCATGCGCAAACGCCCTACTACTACGAAGAATAGCCAACTGACCAATAAGCGGTATCGACGACGAAGACGGCGTTGAGCTTGCGAGTAACTTGAGCAGCAGGAAAAACGCCAGAAATATGTTCATACCTACAAGCCGACAATATGCACTCAGTCAATCGTAGCCCTACTCTAACTCACTACCTACTGACAATAGTTTCGACTTATGTGCCAACAGTCAGGGTTTTCAAAATTACTCCAAAACGGAGCATGCTTTGTTTGGTTTTGCAGTAATTTCGG
>Ga0209367_1010776_pt1 | contig 12203 bp, 7 predicted proteins | sample WorMetLIZISLAND2_FD_187412 | JGI IMG/M metagenome (GOLD analysis project Ga0209367, IMG submission 187412) | Marine gutless worms symbiont microbial communities from Max Planck institute for Marine Microbiology, Germany - Olavius geniculatus... ... | reverse complement strand
TGTCAACGGACAGTTTTCTGATTTCTACTCAGCAGTAATAATTCGTCAAGGACTATTCAGTCCCTCTGTTCAACCGCTGTTTGATCTAGTGCTTAAACTACATGGTCTCACGTTGTCCAGTCTCGCGATGTCAGGTCTCGCGATTTCAGCGTCCCGTATTGGTTGAGACATCTCAGTCTCGAGACGGTCTCGAGACGTACTAACGTCTCGTCTCGGTCTTGTTTCGGACAGAATCCTCAACGACTCGGTCTCATCTCAGAACAATATGTCTCGGTCTCGGCCCAGTAGTCTTGTCTTGGGACTCGGGTCATTGCGTCTCGTCGACACATTTTGTGCAGGCGCGCGCCATGCATACTATAGCTCTAATTAGAGCGATACTACAGCATGACGTTTGTGGCTTAGACATATTTGTTTACAGTGTTTTTACTTTTTCATTTACTTATAAAGCAGAATTATGTCATGTTAGTCTTTTTTCGTCATAAAATGACCTAGTCGCAATAAAAATAAATTGTATGATGTCATAATGCATTTTATCAGACAAATATAGATGAAGTGTAAGGCTATAATCAGCTGTAGTTTGCTAATTTCAGTTGTTTGCAAATTGCGATAAACATAATAGCTCATGTCTACAGCATTGCAGTTGCAATTTTTTTATGGTGCAAGCCGTTAATTATTCTCCGATAATTGTCAAAATAAAGTGCAAGAACCCACAATATTACAAACAAAAAGCGCTTAAAATGGTGCGAGTTAATTAATTCATATATTTTTTTATTGTCAATGTATTTAACAATACGTCACGAAAAACATATCGACGAAACGTTGAAGCTCCCGAGACTCTCGGGAGCTTTAAGGTCTCGGCTAGCGTCTCGGAAACTGCAACGTCTCGTTTCGGACAAAATTTTAAACAACTTGGTCTCATCTCGGTCTCGGAGACATGGGTCTCAAGTTTTGTCTCGGTCTCGGCTCAGAAGGTCTCGTGCACATCCCTGTGTCAATCTAATACGATATCAGTATTAACAGATAAGCTCAAAACCAATTATTAATTCAATCAAAACTATTCTGGTTACCTCTGTAGGTGTACGGTCCTGCCGACGAAAATGACTTTTCTACAAATAAATTATACAATATTTGTACACTGGTTAGTACTACAATGCACTAAGTATTAACCAGTGCAAGTGCTACTCAATTCCATCTTGGGACAACAGTTATGCCAGCTTAAAATAAATTAGCAAACATCAAGTAAGTATTCATTAGGCTGGTGACATGGTTTAGCAGTAATGTGTTGTGTCCGATCAACGAAGTTGCTTTACACCGGGCTGGATTAGTAGTTGGATGGGGCAGATAAACCATCTCGGCATGTAACCAGCCGCCTAGGTCAACTCAGCCTTTCAGCCCTCCAGGGTAGGTAAATTGAGTACCGGCCTATCTAGCCGGGGTTAAGGTGTCACCTGTGTTCACCTGTGTTAGGTGGCAGGTAACGCTGTGTGATCCTATATGGCAGGTGATGCCCAGCAGCTTTAAGATGGGTTTCCTATGAAGAGGCGTAGCATTTAACCATTTAACCATAAGCCTATACATTTGAACAGTTTTAACAGTGAATAAGTTTGCGTTTGCATCTGCCAATACGAAAATAAGTACTAAATGTAGCTATTTTCCACTCATTTACTTTACCTTAATCTGCTAACTGCCACCTTATTGCCATTTCTTCCTGTCCTAGATCTTTTGCTTTTTGATCTTTTGCGTATCTTCGCCCAATATTGCAATTTGCTTTCTCTGCATATCCACTTATCTGACAGTCCTGCGGCCGAAATCAGAGATTTGGCACGTGACAAACTGAGGCTATGAAGTAATTCAGGTGGGTTACTATAATATATAACAAGCAAGCAAAGTCTAACACGGTCGGTAGCGGATAAAGCACACGGACGCACCGGCAGGAAATTACCGCACCGGCGCTTAAAACGAACAGTTCGAGGATGGCAGGTATGATTTATGTTTATGATTGCTGTTTTCGAAGTGTCAGTCATTGCGTGTCACCGATAACAAATGTACAAAATGACGGGTATCAACAATGGCCACCTTGACTGGCCGTGAACCACCAAAACATAAATAACTTTTTGCGATTTTTGGCTGTGGCGCACAGCTTAAAAGCAAATTGCGTCGAAATAACTAGAGAGTGACTAAAACAAACCGGCGCGAATTTTAACGGTCTAAGTCACAACTTCTAAGTACAAGAAAACCTGCGAATGCGAGCCGCAAAAAGGGGTGCAGTTGACTTGTTTAACGTGAAAACGGTTGCAAATAAACATAGACTTTTTGCTCACTGTAGCAGCAACTGCAAACAAACTTTTTTCAAAATATCAACAATAATAATTGGAAACTATTCCGATTCTTTAAATTTACATAATTTAGTGATTTTTGCGTTATTTTTTGCCGCGCACTATTCAAGAGTGAATTGCGAATTGTTTAGCCTGTGATGTTTGACGTATGTCGCAATTTATAATGTAGCAATTTTTTTATGATAAGTTAAAAACTGTTTATGGTTGGCGATATTGTAGCAGTCTGAGGAACAAGATATTCGAACAGCGCGTCTACATGTGATGCACCAAAAATGTTTGCAGTTAAACGATTCATGGACGGAGCCTCGCTGGAAAGCAATGTCCGTTAACTACCAGAAACGCGTCGTCATGTGCCTCGTTGGCAAAGCTGCAGGTACGACGTGGATGCGCGTTTTACTAAAACTTACTGGGAAAAAAGGAGCATTCGCATTAGCAAATACGAACCGACACGTACTGCATTCTCGCGCCGGCGCATATATTGGCCGCTTTCATCTCATCACTAAGTCAATACGAGATCACTATCTAATGGGGCACTACTACAAAATAATGTTTGTTCGTGAGCCGTTAGAAAGATTAATTTCAGGCTACAGAGACAAAATGTATCGTGCAGTGGATTACGGGTCGATGCGACACGACATCAAACGCAAGTTTCGGCCAAATGTCTTAAACAGGTTGGCAGAAAACTGTTTTGTTTTTTAATGCATCGATTAACGTAGAGTTTTTCGTTAACAAAAGTTCAAAATTTACAATTAACACACATGCTGACAAAAGCGCCTACCCCCTATTCCTTGGAGCAAGTCCCCCCTAACTCAAGACGCCGTAGGCGCCGAGTAAATGAAGAATGGGAAGAAGTATTCTTTTCCGCAGCCGACTAGAGGATGTGGGTGAAAAACGAAAAAAAACGAATTTAGTGCCTTCTAAGCGTCACAAAACACTTTTGGTTGCAACGTATGTAAATCACAAGAACAGCGTATTACAAGCTGAAATGCAATATGCCATAAAACCTGGGCAGCAGACTGCTTCTGTAGACAATTATAAGGCGGTTTCTGTAAAATTTTCTTTGATTTTGTTACAGCGATATTAACCGTACAGTGCTCAGGAAGAGAACTGAGTCAATCAGCTGCCAAAAAAACCTAGAAGCCTAGAAGTGACGTTAAAAGGCGTGGATTTTTCGGGCTTAACTGAACTTAGGTCATAGCGATTTTCTGGCTACAGGCTATAGCCCCCAAAATGTAAACACACTCTTAGGCTCTACCTCCAGACCAACACAAGAATCAGAGAAAGCCTTTTAAGGATCTACGACGATACCGTTCGTAGCTTTAGCCTACTGCTACTTAATATTTAATTTCTTTTCCAGGCTACCAACCAGAAACTAAGTTTGTCCATGACCTTTATCTTAACAAAGCTCAGACAGCTAGAGAAAACTCAATGTTTGCAGTTTTTATAAGTAGCTGACATTCTACTGGCCACGACGTCCCGTTATACCAGACATTCAGCACCAAACAAACTTTGAGAATACTTTTCATACAATACCAGCAACCGATTAGCTATTCGTTAAGTTAGCTTTCCTCTATTTGCCCCCGCTTTAAAAATTATTTTCGTCCGCGAAAATCGAATTAATGGGTGCCCAAGATATCTACGAGAAAGGAAAATATTGCAGTCTGCACCATCGAAGATACAGTCCATTAACACTAACAAGAATATGACGTCACTCCAAAACAACAAATCACTGTTTATAATGTTTTGGGATAGATATCAAAAATGTTCGCAGTAGAAAAAAAGACAGAACTGAAAATAATGTTAGCAAACAGCATAGTATACAGTATAAGTCTCGTTCAGGGGTAGGTAACAAGATGCAATAGGCATCAAAAATCGTGCCTCGACGACGGAGATGTAGTATAATGTGTTGTCAGATAGATGCGCTGACGACGCCAGTGACAGTCAGGCGAAGTGCGCTGTAGGTGTATTGTGTATTCGTATTCTGTTATCTCCGTTGTCGAACCAGAGTGAACAACATCGAGCGACGTAAACGCACGTGCTAGACAATTCACATCACTCCAAACAACAGTTATTGTGTTCTAAAAGCGCAACATTATGATACATGATGACTCTACTTATAATAACGATAAAATAGCATATAGCCATTATCAATATAATCATCAGTTTTATTCAACGTCAATGAGTATCACTGTCAAGATACAGTGTAAATGTTACTCAAACTATAGCTAATAAAATAAAGATAAGTGTAAGGTATTATCAACGCTTTCATTAACTCAAAAACAATAACAAGTTAAACAACATCAAATACTAATAACTACTGTAAATGTCGATCAAATATGCGAACAACATTAAGCTTTTGTTATAAGCATGTAAATGCTATCTAAAACAAATAGTCAGAATATCAATTGTTAACCAAAGTGAGTGCTAGTCAATCAACATGTAACGTTTATCGAGTAAATTGGCTCGCCAAATTTATCCCCAATTATCTATTAGCGATGGGGTTTACTCAAATTTTGTCAGTGCTAAGAACTAGCGTAACTCAAAGTCGATATCGCATCGCGTTCTTAGCTGTATAACATATTCAACTTTTTCTACTACAAGTCAATCACACTCTACGTGTGTGGTCCAATACGTGGATTACGGAGGCAGTAATAGCGCTATTTATAATGGCATCAACTAACAAAAATAATATTTAATTTTTATAATACAATAAACCACAAGGTCGCGTGGGGTTGAGTGAGTAGTTTCTTAACGGCACATCAGCACAAAATAGGCCATTCAGCGCCATATGCAGTTAAAATTAGTTAAAAGCAGTTAATATATGTATTAAAGGCAAAGTTAAAAGACTTGTTAAGATCAAGGCTATTAAGCTAATGTAAAAACAACATTATATACAATTGTAAAAGCCGATATTTTTAACATAGGCCTAAGCGATAATGTTGCGAGATGCAACATTTTTAAAAACGTCTTTGAGTATGGCCATTCTAAAATATCTCTGACGTGCTGCACTGTAACGGGTGCAGTCTACCAAAATGTGCTTGACTGTGAGCGGGGAATGGCAAGCTTCACATACTGGCTGACTCTCTCCCTTTAGGAGATAAGACTTTGTAAGTCTTGTATGACCAATATTCGAAGAGGGTTAATGAGGACTGAGTCGTAGCGGCCCAGTGACAAACTAACACTGCGACCAACGGCCGGTTGCACATTGTAAAGTTTATTTGATGTACACTGGTTCCACAGTTGTTGTCATTTTTTAAAACACAATTGGTTGACACAAGTTAACAAATCGCTAACTGGAAATTTCATATTGGTGATGGCGACATACAGGCTTGCCTTAGCAGCGATGTCAGCATCTTCGTTTCCTTTGATATCAACGTAACTGGGAATCCAGCAGAAAGATATAGATTTACCACTACACTGAGTCTTAACAAAACATCCCCGACATTTTCAACTGTAACTTGAAAACCAATTATCACATTTTGATAATTTTCGGTACAAATATTTCCGACACAACATGCCATTAAATGACTATTTAGTTTCTTACCTCACCCAGTGTATGTTTTTGCACTACCTGGGGAAAGCACAACCAGCGAAATATCACTTTTTTATCTAATGCAATATAATTGCTTAATTAACATAACGCGTAAAAACACATTTTGTTCACATTTCTGACACTATGGTTGACATTTTATCTAGTTGTCTATTTTTCAACTGCCTGTAGTAAAATTGCTTGAAGTGTTTGCCCAATATGCTAACACAGGCAAGGAGACGCTTTCTCCATTCATTGACAGCAGTATTGATAACGTTTTGCTCCAGACCAATCCAGGCTCTACCAGTCGCTTTTTGACTACACAAACATTTCTAAACTTTATCTTGTACACAAATTGACTGTTCAAGAGTTAAACCTTGTAATAGACTGGCGGTTGGGCCCACAGATTAGGATAGATGAAATTTATCGACGTTTTTTTATTCATTTTAACACGTATTATGCTTGGTCTGCTTTCCCCAGGTAGTGCAAAAGCAGTCGTTTGGTAAAATAAAAACTAAAACACTTATTTAATAGTTAGTTGTGTCGAAAATATTTTTGCCAAAAAGTATTAAAATCTGCTGATCTGTCTTTAAGTTACGATCGATAATGTCGGAGATGTTTTTTTTTCAGATTTTCTGTTTATTTTAACACATATTTCGCTTCATCTGCTTTCCCTAAGTAGTGCAGAAGCATACACTAGGTGAGGTGGAAAACTGAACGGTCGTTTGATGTTAAGATGTATTAAAAATATTGCTGCCAAAAATTATTAAAATCTGATAATTGGTTTTTAAGTTACAGTCAAAAATGTCGGGGATGTTTTAGTGTATTAGTTAATTGGCTGTGATCCTTCAGGATTTTTAAGATTAGTAGATTTTCGACTTTGCAGCTTTCAGTTGCTTGTAAGGTGGTCAAAGTTCGAGAAAACCACATGATTTTTGTTTCTTGTATGGCGGATGATGTTTAACGCCATGTCCAGTGCATAAATTTCAGCAGTAAAAATACTGGCGTAGTCAGGTAAGCGAACAGTTTTGACAGAGTTGGGTGCAATAGCAGCGTCAGCTGTTTTAATTCCGTCCTTGGACCCATCTGTGTAAATCTCTATGTAATGTGAAAACTTTGGGCGAAGCTCAAAAAATTTGCGATTAAACACTTCTGGGTTAGTAGTTGTTTTATCGTAACAGCATAAACTAAAGTTACAGCTATGGCGTTTAAGGAACCAAGGTGCAATTGTGGAAACGGTTGTAGGTAAGACATTCTACTTCTTAAAACCGAGATTTTGCAAGTCGTATTTTGCTCTAAAGCCCAGTAGTCGAATTTGGCTCGGCTTATTGTCAAACTAAATTTTAAACTTTAAATTAAAAACTGCATTGTATGTCGGGTTATTTGTATTAGCATTGAGCTTGAGGCAGTATTGTAAAGCAAGTTTTTTACGTCTTAGTGATAATGGAATTTCAGTAACCTGAGCACATATACCAGACTTGTAACAAGTCCAGCAACAGCCAAGTCTAAGTCCAAGTCAAAGTCTTCTATCTTCAAGTCCAAGTTCAAGTCCAAGTCCAAGTTCAATAGAAAAAAACGAACCTGCAAGCAGTTTTATCCTATTCCAATATTATTTCTCTTGCTGTTATTGAGTAAAACACTTTATCGTACACAAAAAAAACTAATCCTTAAATATTGTTAGCAATTTTAATTGATGACATTAATTTGGCCATCATTCATAAGTTTACACAGTCCAACATCTAAACTTGTTCACACAATGTTGCATTTCAAAAACACCAGTTTAGACAAAAGTTTGTCGGACATTCTTGCTCTGTTTGGGCGTGGCACAATGCCCCCATGGCTAAAAACCCTTTTCACTGGTGCACTTAGAACCGGAATGGCAAATGTACGGCGCACAGCTGGTATTAGTTTGTCATATGTGGCGTTATTGCGAACCCAGAAGTCAACCGGCTCTGAGTCACAATCACCATCCATTGCACGTAAGTATCTGGCTAAAAGCTCGGCCACTAAAACATCAGTCGCAGTGTCACTGTAATGTTCTCTGGTGTGCATGTAGTTTGCGTCGTTTTTACACCGATTTACAAAACCACAGCGAAGTAGTCTGTTACAGTGCCATCGATCTTGTAGGTACAGAGGACTTGAAAAAAGCACTTGCTGGCAGAGCCTTCAAGTCCAAGTCCAAGTCCAAGTCCGAGTCCTTAGAGCCCAAGTCCAAGTTTAAGTCCAAGTCCAGCAAAAACGGACTTAAGTCCGGACTCGAGTCTAAGTCCGGACTCGAGTACTACAAGTCTGACATAAACTATCTGCTGGAGAAGTCCTAAATGCACCCAAACACAAGCGTAAAGCATGATTGTAAATGAGGTCCAATATCTTAAGGTAGGAAGGTCTAGATGAACCATACAAAATGCAGCCATAGTCCAACTTTGACCTTATTAGAAAGCTGTAAAGATTTGTAGCTTTCAGACATTTTTCCTTGAGGTGAGGTATAAACGACAGCTTGCGATCAAATATCAAACCAAAAAATTTAGTTTTTTCAACGACTGAAATAGACATACCATTGAAAAACAAATGTGGATCAAAATGTGGTTATAGTAAACTACAATAGTAAACACAAACTATTTTGGAAGTTGAGAAACAAAATCCGTTGGTATTAGCCCAGTACTGTAGTTTATTGAGACAACGCTGCAGATGTCGTTTTATTATATGTATGTGCTTTGATCTGTAGCACATTAGGAAATCATCAATATATAGAGAACACTTAACATTAGGGCATATAGCCGTCACAATTGAGCTGATCTTTAATGCAAACAGTGTAACTGAAAAGATGCTGCCTTGTGGTACACCTATGTCCTAATTAAACAAAGTAGACAAATGTGTTCTAAGTCGTACTTGGCACTGCCGGTTTTTGAGAAAATTTTTAATAAATATGGGTAATCTACCACGAAGACCTGCATGAAATAGGTTTTTCATAGTACCATATTTCCAAGCAGTAACGTAGGCTTTTTCAAGATCAAAAAATATTGCAACAGTGTGCTGTTTTGTTGACAAATGTTTCACGAACAAAAGTTTCCAAGCAAACAATTTGATCAGATGTACTGCGTTGTTTTCTAAAATTACTTTGGACGAGTCTGGTGTTTACCATACGTTCCATAACCTTGCACAGGCAACTATTTGAAGCGATAGGACGATAACTTATTGGGTCAGTTGAATTTTTAACAGATTTGGCAATTGGTATGACTGTGGCAAAATACCATTCAGATGGGAAGTTACCAGTTGTCCAGATATAGTTTAAGGCACCCAACAAAGTATCCGTAGCAGAATCCGGAAGATTTTTGAACATCTGGTAATGGATAGAATCGGGACCAACAACAGTATCGTGAGAGTTAGTTCGTTATTGAGTTGTTGTTGTTAACTTGTTGGTAACTTCGTCCATGATGAATGGATTGTTGTAAGTTTCTGTGTTATTAGAGGTGAAGGAAATTAAATATTTTTCTGCATTTTGTTTGTGAGATTTGAAAGAAGTACTGCAATGATCCGAGGAGGAATTGTCAGAGAAAGTCTCACCCAGGTGTTGACTATATCTGACACATGTGTAACTCCAACTCCATTAACATAAAAATAGTTAAATTTTTGAGCAGAATGTTTACCAGATATTTTTCGGATCATGGACCAGAACTTTTTAGAAGAGTTCTATTGTTGATTTTTAATACGAAAGATTGTCAAGATTGACGTTTAGTAGATTTCATTATACGCCTTGTCTTGGCTTGTATAATTCTGTGATGTCTAAATTAGAACGAGTAAGTTGTCTTTTGACGAAGATGAGTGCCTTTTTGCGTTTTTTCTCGCGTTTTTTCACTCATTATTGTACCAGACTGTGTTATTTTTTTAGAATTCTAAGTTTGCCTTTAAGGATGTATCATCAGCTATGTCTATAAGCATGCTTGTGAAAGTGCCGATAGGGTTGTTAGCATAAAGAATGGATTCGATACTGAGTTGAGAGTTGTTTTTTTTGAAACAATGCATTCCAGTCTGCTTTTAATTTTCTCAAACGTTATGGCTGTCACTGGTTGTGTGATGAATGCGCGCTTGTTGTGAATAGTCGTAAATGCATGCTGAAACACAGGAACACTAAGACGAAGGTTCCGCGAATTTACGTACGCTCGCCGGTGGCCGTGCCAGCTGATTGCAGTGTTAATGTGCCTGTTAAATTGCCGATGTCTGACCGCTACGCTGTGGCGGCTGATTGGGTTAGCAAGGATAGAGAGCTCCGGCCTGGGCTGTTGGTTGCCAGAACACTGATGCCCGACTGTGATAAATGTGCATCTGTGCTTGTTATTAATGTGTCAAGGCGGGAGAAATTTTTACGTAGCGATTTGTGCTTGGATTCGGCAGTGCCTGGTGAATGCTTAAATGATGGCAAACAGGCTAAAACGCCAGCACACAATGTTCTATTCATGGCCAATGGTCCACAGAGTGTTGATGTGACGTGCGGAACGGGCATGCGTGACTCTAGTTCAGGCGGTGCAGGGCGCATGGCGTCAAACCGTGCAGGGAGGGGAGTGGCTGCGGCGGCCAGTGCAGCAGCTGCGAGCGCTGGACCAGACGCCAACCCCACCACAGCGCAAAGAGACTTGCCAGTGCCCGGTGACCTCTGCGTGGCAAGCCACGCTGTGCTGCAGTAGACTGCCAGCCAGAAGGCAGTGTTGACGTGCAAACCCGATTGTGTGACGATCTGAGCGGTAAGTCGCAGCGGGATATGTACGCTATGTTTGATGCCAATTTTGTTTATGTTAAACCGCTTCTTGACAATCTTACGGCTGATGTAGGCAGTAAAGACAAGCGAAAGGTGGCCGAGTTAATAATTCGGAACGCGGACGTTTTCTCAAAACACGAATACGATTTAGAGGTGACTTCTTTGGCTTCTTACCCCATTGATACCGGTAATGATCCGCCAAATGAGGGGTTCCGTGAATATACCAGGTATGCCCCAAAAATCGAGTTTTGGCTAGAAGGCAAAAACAGTTTGCACATGACATCGCACGTATATATCCCATCGTTCATCAGAAATTCATGAGATTTTCACAGAACAACAGAAGTAGCAATTACTCTGCAATACCCATATATTTTAAAATTTGACTGGCAAAAACTGTCGAAATTTATTTACAGTGCTTTAAATGCCACATACCTGGTTTTTCCATGCACGAATTGCTATTGCAACGCTGTGACATTAGTGAAATAACGGCGTATGTTTACTTAATACTGATAGCACCAAAGATGAATTCCAGCAAATACCAGATATGTTTTATTACATGTGTTTTAATACAGCAACATATAACGGAAATACACGAAATTAAACTTCTTGCATAACAGGTGTGTAGAGCTAACCAGCTTAACTACTAGTTCAAGATCTAAATGCTATCAGTATAAACACTGTATGTCATTTTAAATCAAATGAACTTAATCAAATTTACTGCTATTTGAGCAACGATAATTTCATACAACAACTTTTGTCGTCATATAATGTATTTTTTTATTTTTTTTACCACGGAACTGTGACAATCAGAGGTCGTAAACGTAATAACACAGTGTGCGCGATCTATGCATTGTCGGTTTCATTTTGTTTAAGCATAACAATAAAAATGTTTACCATTTGCATCTGAATCTTATACTCGTACATTAGTACTTCTGCCGAGTGTAAACCACATAACTTTGGCCAATGAACATATAACAGACGCGTGGCGTCATCTGAGCCAAGCACTCTGTCTGTCTGAAACTTGTGTCCCAGCGACATGATGCGGTATGCTTGCTTCCTCAGTCAATACACACACATTTATCTGTCTTTTGTTGCTTTTTCCAACACAATAACACAAATTGTGTGTTCGCATTTCTGGATGTCACAGTGCCAGTTGAACTCTGAGCTAATAATTGTAAGAAAATTTTGTTTATTAGTGGTGTTGGTTATAAAAGTTTTTGTAAGACAACTTGCCTTGTGCTGAAGTCTGGACAGTGTTTAGCCACCACCTTGGTAGCTTTGCTTGCACGACATTGCTCTTACGTCTTTTTTGACAACTTTTCTTTATTAACCGTCAAACACAACACACATGCCATTGCTTAGCTTGTAAAAAAAGTCCAATTACAATGGCAATGTGTTTCACATATCAGCGGCGACATTCCATATTAACGTGTGCAGCATGCAATTTCGGGTCCACTGTCAACCACACAGTGCATTAGATGGTAAAGATGGCAAAGGTGCAGCTGCGAAACGATCTTATAAACCGCAGTACAATGCTGGCTTGCGTTAAACATGTTGTCAAACAAAGCTGCAGGATTATGATCTT
>Ga0209367_1010775_pt1 | contig 12204 bp, 7 predicted proteins | sample WorMetLIZISLAND2_FD_187412 | JGI IMG/M metagenome (GOLD analysis project Ga0209367, IMG submission 187412) | Marine gutless worms symbiont microbial communities from Max Planck institute for Marine Microbiology, Germany - Olavius geniculatus... ... | reverse complement strand
CCTTGTTATAAGTCTCGGTGCCGTGCTGAATAATCTGTTGCTGCATAACGATTAACTTCTTTCGCTGTTGTAATTCCTTCTTAAGGTCCAACACTTCGGTCTTCAGAGCTTCTACAATGTTCTTCTTGGTCTTCTCATGCTCCTGAAACATACAAGTAAAGTAAAAAAAGTAAATAAATAAAGCAAATAAATTTATCAAATTACAGGCTAAGCTGTTAATGTTTTAACAACTGCTGTCACCTTCCTCGAATGATTTTCAATCACTGCTGGATGCCTTACAGTGAACAAATATTATTGTCATAGAAAATAAAGGCTGTAATTTGACGAATTTATATGGCTTATTAAAAAAAGTAAGTAAGTAAGTAAGTAAACAGTTTATTACACATAATGTCACATGCATATGTTTACAATTAGTGTTGTGCAATACCTGAAATTGGAACCACAATAATGATATCGTCTCGGGTATTGAGTATCGTGATACTATCGCGATACCGGTAGTTCATACAAAACATTGGTCCACAATCCCATCAACAGAGTGGTAAAGTTTACCCACACCCCGCAACGTTTGGGTGGCCCTGCTGTCACTTAAAAATATATGTTTACTATATGTTTGAAAAAGCTTGAATGTGACGTGCTTTTTCGTTGCTGTCATGCAGTGTGCAGTATTTGTCAACAGTACAGCGATGCAATTGCAAACTGCGTAGTATCGAAACTAGCATCACGATATATTGAGATCTCTTCCACACTGGTATTGAAACGGTACTCATGATACTTACTGAGGTAATGAAGGTACTGCCCAACACTATTTACAATAGTTACTTTATCAACACACATATGCAAACGTTATTTTTTTGCTATTACTATTCACATGCTATTATTTCAAACGCGTGTATCTGCTGTCTTCATAACGTTTGTTGGATATTAGAAAACAATAGAAACATGCTATAAAAAACGATAAATATGGCCCAGTAGGCCCAATAGTTACTAACATCTTGTTCACTGGTAACTTGCAGGTGTAGCTACTGCATTTTGCCAAAAAGATAGTCTTGAGAATGCTGCAACAATAAAACCATCTAAACAACATAACGGGCATTATTTTGTGATTAATATTTCATCTGATATTAACTCAGCAATAAACTTCACACAGCAATAAGGGAAATATTATGTGTAACTGATCCCGGTCGTTTTTGCCAATCTCAAATACCGGGATTGACGGCATCCCAATCCCAGGATTTCAAGATGACAAAAATTCGTTAAAATTGTACTTTTTTGCATGTCAAATGATAGAAATAAAAATTTTAGCCATCTGATGGATAAAATATTTTATGAGCACCAGAGTACTACTCCATGCTGCGTACTGTAATTTGTATTTTGACAGTCATCACCACTTCGTCCAGTTCAAACATACTTTCCGTAGAAGCCTACACACCATCCTATGCATGAAATAAGTCAATTGGAGACACCAAAATGATGACCAATCTAAAGCCTCATCCCAAAATGGGATCCGAGATTACAAATTTCTCAATCCCGAATCCTGGATTGAGATTTCAATCCACTGGTTTCCAATCACTACTGATAAGCAAACTGACTGGTATAATTCAGTGGAATAATCTTAAAAATCAAAAATTTACCAGCAGATATTCAACAGTCAACTGAGCAAGTTTGAACAACTTGATGTAATTTGGATCAACAGCACGTGAATCCTGACAACAAAGAATAAAAGCAACCAATTGTTTATAAATATAAATACATTAATGACTGCATTACATATGTTTAAAAAATATGTCATACATCATAAACATCAAATCTGCACTGTCATAACAATATCACAGACATTATTACACAACTCTCACAATTATGTGAGCAGCATGATAATGTAAATGTGGTAAAGTTCTTCTTTACTGAACTACAAATATGTAGTCTAATAATAATAATAACATTTTTGTTTCTTCTTTTAAACAGTCAATTTACTGTGGCTAGGCAATTTCAAGTTTAAGCACAAAAAATTAAATGTAATTTAAAACAAAGTGAATAAAAGCAAATCAAAATTAAGTAACAAGAGAGAAAGAGACCAATTCAGACTCGATGTTACAGAACGTAATGTTCATGATGTTATCCTGAAGCGTGACAAAATCCATGTTTCTTGCAACTGCATCCACATCAACTGACGCTAAAAAGTATACCAACCACCAATAAAAACCGCACAATATAATGCACAACAGCTACAGACTAAAAGTGTCACTACACGAAATGCAGCTACAAAAAATCCTCAGGAAAAATTACTGTAAGCCAATTACTGACAGCATAGATAAGCCAATGGCCAACAACTGCACAAAGACACAGACTTGAAGCAGTTGCAGCTCTAGATCAGTATGCAGTATATACTGAAGAACAGTGCAGTTCAGACACTAATAAACAATCATGCTTAGCACATTTAGGAGCTAAATGACTATGTTGAGTTTATCGGTTGCAACAGTTTAATTTTTGAATACCTACAACTACTCCAGTGTTTAGAGTAACACATTTACAACTATAATGCAAACCTGCCTGCACCCTAAATATATACTGTACAACTAGTAGCATTAATATCAAGTAACAATAAACAAATAACAGTAAAACTAGTTTCATTAATGCATTGCGATAACTTACAGCATGGCACTGGCTATAGGTCCGTCCAGACGGACCCAGAAAATTTTTTTTTCAAGGTCTGTCCAAGACGGAACTCCAATTTTATTTCACGACGTTCCGTCAACGCCAAAACGTCTGTGCGGCAGCGGACAGCAGGAAACTATAGCGACCTCAGCACCAGACAGCATATCACGACGGGCTCGCCAGTAGGCAAAGTACCAAACGGTCTCTGGCTTCATCTTGATTACATCATCAACGTTACACATCTAGTTTGGGTGTTTACATGTCGTCCCAAAATTCTCTCAAATAAGCTAGCCGTAACCCCAACTCTACTCTAATACTACTACTAACCCTAAACACTAACCCTAACTCTAACTTTATCCCCAGCCATAGTCATAATATTAATAATAAATCCTAGTCCTTTACCCAAAACACTAGCGCCCTCTTGCGAATTTCTTTGTATGATTTAGATTTACATTTCATACCCAATCACTAATATCGATGTCGAAAACCTGTTTTAAATGATGAAAGCATGCTGAATAAGCGATAAAATAACACATTAATAATTTACAGTATTAACTGAAAAAATAAAAAAGTATAAAATTGGTAGAGCCAGGATTCGAACCTGCAATATACAAAACACGAGGTCGATAGCTTACGCATTAGGCTACAGCTACAACGAAGAATATCTCACGACGGACTTTATATAAACATTGTCCGAGTCTGCTGTGTTAGCGTAAATTCTTTGCTTATTTATTTACGTTGGACAGACTTGGAAAACAAATTTTCCGGGTCCGTTTGGACGGACCTGTAGCCACTGCGTTACAGCATGTAATTGTCTGTATAAATAATATCAGTGAGCTGTGTTGACCAGTGGTAAAATTAAAAAAAAATCAATTTCAAATTGTATGCCAGCAATGTTATTGTCATCTTTTGCTATTATTATAACTACTCAGTTAACATCGCCAGTCACGTGAGCATTCGATTCGCCACCTATGAAAAGTCTATTGTGACCATGCATCTATCTTGCACCGTTAGGTAGATATGAAGCCTCAAACGTTGGACAGATGCCAAATTTCACTGCCATGACAACAGGAGTCAATCAAGGGTAAGCCCCTAAATATAAATGACATTGCAAGTAGGCTGACATTTTGTGACGTCACAATAGCAACGACGTCATGCGTGCTGAGTCACTGATGTGCACAGGCACACAGACAGAAAAAGCGACAACACTATATCTGCCAGTGTTCACTAAGTTCACCTTGGTGGCAATAACAATTCAGATAAGCATACACAGGCAGACAAATGGTGCTTACCGAGGCGTTTCCAGTCAATTCTTTCGAATCGTTTGCGAAACGAAAATGCTGACTGCTTGGTTGGACCTAGCGTTGCTGTTGTCTGCGGAAACTGAATGACTTTTTCAGCCATTGTGTAGCCACGCATCTGCCCATACCCATACTGATGATAAGTCGACATTTTAGACCTGTTGACAGCTAATTCTGCAACTTATCAGCAGCACAAACCAAGCACTAAGCATTAATTATTCAATAATTCTAGCGGTAGATCGGCGATCTTGCTGTTAGCACTGACCTTAATTATTATGTATGAGCCCCGAACTCTAATCATTGAAAAATGATGCTCCAAAGATCGAAAACTATGCATCAATCTTGAAGTAAATACAACACTGACACTTTTGTGTAATATTATAGTTCATTTCCATAACTATCAAATAGTCAACTGATATGATATACAGGTGAAAGCTAATTTATGACCAATTTATACGGTCCTGTCAAGCATATAGTTTACATTGACGATATACCGGAAATAATAGGTCAACAATTGGGTCAAATATAGTGATGGGCGATATTCGACCAATTTGATAAAAAAACTACCGATAAATCTTATCGATATGTTGCGATCAAAGACGTTAGATATTCTAGGATATCTAATGTCTTTGGTCACCCCCGAAATTCTGCCAAATTTGACTGTAACACATGGATTTAACATGGACATTTGCGCTTTTATATCTTAGCGATGTTTATTGATGGAAAGGCGCGTAATATATGCCAAAAGTTTCAAAATTGTGTACAAAAGAAGTGTACAACTTGCATGTCTCAGCACTTAAATATTCTTTGCCTGATTTACACAAATCTGCCCAACCCCAAAAATCATGCTAAATTGGCAGTAACACATGAATTTAACTTGATTTTCATTCAGCATACAGTGAAATATCAACAATCATTAACACATACGTTGAGTTTGAATGAAATTCGACATAGGCAGTTGCCCAGCTTTTGTATTCATAACCGTCATCAGTTCTTTTAGGCAGCTGATCGATCGCTGTTGTCAATGTGTTCAGGATCAGCTGAGCCCAGCATTCGATTAGCACACGTTTTAGCTGGTCAGTTAGTAAAATTTTGTGACCATGCTATCTGTTGCAATGCCCCCGCACTGCATAATTCACAGAATTTAAATCTAGACTTTTTGGCAGTGAGTTTTTGAATTTAATGAACTCGGGCACATGCGAGTGCAGGCAAATGCCTAATTTCAAAGCTAATAAAGATTTAGGCAAATTAGGCAAAGAATATTAAAATGATTTGCTATGCAAGTTCGGCCATTTTTGCCTACAACATTCTAAAACTTTTGACATATTACGTGCTTTTCTACAGGTAACCGTCACTGAGTTATCAACGCTCAAACAGGTCCGGTTTTTTAGGCCCACCCTGTACATAATCTGAAGCTAAATTTTTAGCTTCGGAGGTTTCCAGTCCAATATCAATGTCAACTTGCTGCAATTTAGTGCCGATATTTGCCAGGCAATCTGCTCTTTCGTTTCCTGGTATGCCAATATGACTTGGAATCCAGATAAGTGTGATGTAACTTTGTAGTTTTTGGATGAATTCTGTTGCTTCTGTTGCTACCTTTGGGTGAATAAAGATGTATAATATATAACTTGGGACGGTTACGAGATGCATTTGTGGAAAAGATCTGTACGGTGCTTAGTGAGTCTGTACAAATAGCGTACGTATCTTCGATATGATGTTGTATTTTCTAACAGATGTATGTTCTGAAGTGCCATTCTAATGGCAGCCAGCTCTCCTGTTTGCACTGCTACTCCATCTGTTAACCTGGCCACTTTGTCAATACTCTGAGATGTAGATGATAGCCGTATGTGACAGCCGATTCCAACTTTTTCAGAGGAATCTTTGAAAGCATCAGTATAGATATGAACGTGGTCGGCAATCGGCATATCGTTGATTTATTTTCTCACATGCGAGGACGGTAAGAATATGTGGTGCATCTTTCTTTTTTACCTGGGAAGCTAATGTTTGGTCAATGTCAGGTAATACTATATGCCATGGTGGAATTTTTCCAACTGTAGTATGAACTATGTTTGATGTCATGTGTTGGAAAAATTTGTCAACCTTCGTGGCTAATGGTCCATTGTTGTCTGTAAACTTTACAGTGATCTTGGAGGACATACTGTTTGCTGCATGATTTATAGATGCTTTAATGTTAATTGAGAACTTGATTTGTTGTTCCAGACGTCTGAGGTGTAGTGGAGCTTTGCCGCTTTCTACCTGTAGTGCGGAGGCAGCTATGGTCTTCATAGCTCCAAAGCATAGCTTTAATGCACTGTACTGGTGCGTTTGCATTCTCTAGCTGCTTTATATCGCCTGGCGAGATGACCGCGCGCGACGTCTGTTATATTAGCGTTAATTGTAGCTTTCGAGAGCAGCGTTCCGTTAACAGAGCGTGCATGGAACTGCGTTATCTGTGATAAATCGCTTTCTTTAAATTCTCTCCGTGATTGGAAGTCGGAAGCTGGGCTTCGGACGTAGGCGATACGGTCGGCTATGCAGCTTCTGTTGCAGTACTGACCTTCAAGGTCATCGAGCGGTCATCTGAACGGGTGTATGCGATTTCCTGTTAGGCCCAAAAAGCTGCATGATATTTCTATTTTCAACTCTGGCGATGCAGAGCATGAACAGACCCTAATTAATGGATAAATGATAAAAGCGAATTATTGTAATTTCAATTCGCTTTCTTTATTAGTCGATTTGCACCCCTCCACTTTCCTCCCACGACAGGTTTTTGCAAGAGCGGTGTCCAGACCACACTTACACTGCATCCCTGCTCCATTAAATTTCGTCCGCGACTGCTTATTCGCAAGGGTGCACCACTTGCTATTCGCAGCTTACCTGAGTGTAGGCCTACGTCTGCAGTCCATACGACGCCACGGCCTCTTACCATATACCAAAAGTAAGTATATAGGAGACCGTGGACAGGCTACATCCACAGCGCCCCGTGGATCGCGTGTGATGGCAGCAAGTGATTATCTGCTCACACAAGTGTTCGTGCTATACCCCACGAGACCGGGTTTTGGCGATGCAGAGCTAGGCCCAAGCAGCATTTGTGAATTCTGATTATCAGACTACGTCACGTTGACAAAGCGACTGTGACGTCACAGACGTTGGGCGCTTAGCAACGCAGCCGCAGCAGCAGCATCGCCAGCAAATGCTGCCAATCGAATTTTATCCCGACTGACCTTTGTTGCAATGGAAACGAAAATTGGGATAAAATGGGCTATAACTCGACATATGTACGAGATATCTCCGAAATTCTTGCATCTAAAAAGGGGTTTTGAGGGTGGAGCAAATAAATAATTTTAGTAAGTCTACCACGGTTGGTAACTAACGATAACTAAGGAGAATTAATCCAAACGATTAATTTTATCAACAACTTAAAGACTTGCACATCGAAAACAGCAAAAATTACAAAAGGTGATATTGCCCGCATCACACTGACGGTGTGAATTTCGTTATACAAATTTCGTTTCAATTGCAACGAGGGTCAGTCGGGGTAAAATTCGATTGGCAGCATTTGCTGGCCCATTCTCAAAAACCCCCATAGAGACACAAAAATCTCGCAGATATCTCTTACACAAGCCGAGTTATGGCCAATTTTGTCCCAAATTTCGTTGCCATGGCACGCAAATTTTTCTCACAACAAGATAATGTTCATACGAACACGGAGTCTGTCCAATGCATTTCGATAGTTTACCGCATATGTCTGTATAAATATAATCAGTTAGCTGTTTAGATTAATAGAAAAAAATCAAAATGTTTGATTTCAAATTGTACAGCAGCAATGTTATTGACGGCGTCGTGCGTCGGCTACATCGGTTACATCTCCGCTAATATTATAACTAAAAAGAGGAAGAGGGAAGGGAAATGAAAAGGGAAAAAGAATAAAGGGCAAGGGAAAGGGGGAGGGGAAGAGAACGCAAAAGGAAAATGGGGAAGGAAAGGGAGAAGGATTTTGAAGGGTTTTGAGAGTGGAGGAAATAAATAATTTCAGTAAGTCTACCATGGTTGATAACTAACGATAACTAAGGAGAATTAATTCAAACGATTAATTTTATCAACAACTTAAAGACTTGCACATCGAAAACAGCAAAAATTACAAAAGGTGATATTGCCCGCATCACACTGACGGTGTGTCAATGTGCTGCTGAATTATATCACCTTTTAGCGACTACGATCGGGACCGCAGGCTGAGTCAAGGCCCGAAGAACCGAAAATGGAGGTCGCATGCCCATACTATGCGAACAAGGAGCGTTTCTGCCCACAAAAAAATGACTAGATACGTAATTGAGCTGTCAAGATAATTAAGTCTTATCACGACTGTATTACTCATAATAAAAATTATACAATGCACATTGACGAGCGCTTAACTGATTTTCTCACATAACATCGCTTATATGTCTGACAGAAACATCACATCATTAGCTTACAGGTAATTTGTGACGTCACGTATCTAAAAGCTAATTCGTGCCGTGTTTTTTATTGTTTGTGTGTGTGTATGTGTGTGTATGGGCCACATTGACTGATTTAAATAAAATGGAATGGAATGGAATATGTACCACAGCTGCCAATCAGTTGCCAGCTAAAAATTTTGGCAATCCACATAACTTTTTATCAACATTTCTAGCGTCCTTCTCTTAAGGTTAAAAAGTTATAAGTTAAAAAACAGAAAACACAACAGGCAGCTTCCGGGTCGCATGTCCCATCTTACTAATTGCAATTTTATGACATGTATGTTGACTGACTGTAAGCTACTGTTTTTATGTTACAAGGCGTGACGTCACAATACCCCATTTCTTACTTCTTCTCTCTCCTTTCAGTTCGCGCCTCTCTGCGGCCGCTTTATATCATGACAAAGACGTGCAGGATGACGTCATATAGACGTCGTCACCATGGTGACGCATCATCAGCGTCATTATCGCGAGACCGCAGGCCAAGTTTAAACCCGAAGAGCAGAAAGTAAACGCAGCAGGAAAATACTACGGCGAATATTAAGCGTACACGTGGCTCTGTCCGCTAGTACGTTTCAAAAAAAACTAATAAATCAATAAATAATAAATAAACTAATAAATCAAGCAAAACTGTGAAAAACCAACGCACCCGCCCAACGTCACACATTCGTCCCGACACCAAACACCGCTGATCTGTTGTCTGTTGGTGTTTGGTGGCCCCATAGAATTTTGTAGACTCTGACGTATATGAGCCACAGTGCAAACGTTGCTATGGGTTATTACGTCCATGGTCCACGGCTGTGGTTTTACGTACGTCTCACTTGCTATTGCACAGCTGACCTGCATCGTACAAGCCTATACAAGCTACAGGCCGTCTACCGCGCCACCGGTGGACCATGTACGTGCAGCAGCATGGACAAAAGCTGCTTGCGCACGCCGTGCTATCCTCCACGACACTGAGGACTCGGCTTGCAGTACCGGATGCATTTTTACATTTCATACATCGTAGCATATTTTGTCACGCCTTCGTATCCGAGCATGCAGTGTCGAGCACCACCTTTTGCGACCTTGGCCTTGGCAACAGTGGCGCGCTTCGTTGGAGCTTGTCTGATCTTATCTATGGCTTCAACTCGTGAGTCGTTGGGTAACTTGCGTTAGGCCAAAGACGTAGAATATCTAACGTCTTTGGGGGTGACAAATATTTATGCAAATTAGGCAAAGAATATTTAAATGCTTTATTATGCAAATTTGTCACTTATTCTTTACAGCATTCTGAAACTTTTGACGTATCACACGTCTTTCTACCACTAGAAGTAGTTAAATATTCTTGGTCGTGTTGACGTGTTTTTATATTTTCTTGATTTTAATTCTTGTCTTTATTGATTTTAACGAGTTTTTAGCTAGAGCTTTTTGTGGTGTAAGACATCACCCGGTGAGCGGGCGACCTGCTGACAGCACAATTATCTGCCTAACGACGGCGTGCAGTCCATGGGTATCGTGGGTTTCAAAACTGATGCAAGAAAGCATATAGCGGTCCAATATTTTGGAGTCTAGGAACAAATTTTCTGCACTGCATAAATTTTTTTGCGTCTCGTCAGTCGTTGCACGTGCTAGCCTTGCAAACAGTAGGCCATTGCGTCATGTACGTGTAGGCCTATCATTCATAACGCTGACTGCTGCATGATAAGCATACATGGGCGTTGGAAGTGTTTGAAAGTTGGGGAAGCAAGCAGTGGCCGGGGCCATGGCGAGCGCGTGGAGTGCGAGCCTATAACGGGGGTCTGCGGGCGGAGCCCCCAGCGGGGTCCAGGGGCAGAGCCTCTGGTGGGGGGTCAGGGGGCGAAGCCCCCCTGAAGCTGAAAGCTTTTTGGTTCTTGAACGTCCCACTGTGCGGCAAAACTTATCCCGTTGTCAGTTTTTAGCAAAGTGTTCAATAGGTTTACAGGTTTACTCCCAAAATTCAGTGTCTATGGATCGAATTGGGTGTGCCGTCCGAAAATGAATAGATTTTTACGAAACAAGCAGCTTGATGGCAAGTACAATACAAGAACGATAGATGACATGCCACGGAAGTGCCTTGTGTTGAACTTTTTCGGTGGCATTGGCGTGATTCCGCCTATTCCTACAAGTGTTACTGTGGCTTGGTCTGTCGGTCCCTGGCAGTAGTAAATTGGTGTCCACTTTGGAGAACACTCTGAATTGGATCCAAAGAAGGCAATCCCGATTTCTATGCATCTGCTTTTTTCTTGTGTCATTTGTAGATTTTCAAATGCACATTGTCATAATTTTTGTCTTAATCACGTCTGTTGTTGTTTAGGCTACTTTTGTAGCCATTTTTCAGCTGATCCAAAGTCTCTGGATGTATTAAAGACCTGAGTCCATTCCATTCTCTGCCGTCTCTTTAATTTGATAACAGATTACTGTTTTGGCAGTTCCAGCTCTTCAATTATTGGGACGATTGAGTGACGCTGTTCGATATCTTGGTGACTGGATGTAATAACATTGACTCAGTCTAACATCACAGGCTCAAACTTTTGGGGGAGCAAGAGCTATGGCCTGCTCTCCCATGCCAAAAGTTGGGGGAGCAGCTGCTCCCTCTGCTCCCCCTGTTCCAACGCCCATGTAAGCATAGGATTATGGGACATTTCGCCGGTTTTCTTTGATCCGTGGAGTGTTACACTTCGCCGGTTTTGGGCGGCGGTGGCGGGAGGGGCGCGGCCATGGCTGGCTGTGGGCGGAGCGTATGAGCAACGATGTGCGTCGCTTTATTGCCAACAATGTACTGCTTGTCACGTAACCATCTGTAATACGAGCAGATATTCCAGGCAAAGTGTATGAAATGAACTCAACTCAAATATGCTGCATCCGTCGCTGCGTTCTTTCCTGGATTGGCTCCAGAAGAACCAGTATGAAGTCCAGTGCCGCGGCATCGAGATCGGTGCTGGACGTCTGACTAAATCACGCAACCCAGTGTTTAAGCTAGCTCGACTCAAAGATACAGTCGCTCAAGGCGTCGTACAGTTTAGACATAGGCCACATATTCGCGTCTGTTGATGCGTGGAACATGTTTCACTCCCGCACTCTTCGGTACTTCGACGCCGGAGATATATGCACTCTTACGAGCGCCTTCTAGTTATAATAATTCATTCAGTTTTGCTACTAACGACATTTTTACCGATTCTACACAAGAAATATGTAACTTGCTTAGTGGAGTCATTCAGGGAAGTAATATTGGTCCTTTACTGTTTATCTGTTTTATCAATGAACTGGCTGAAATCCTTGGACCAATGTTTGTTACTGCAAAATTTTTTGCCGATGATTTGAAAGTATACGCTGAAGTGTTAACTACTATTGATGTTGACTGTTTTCAATTCGCTCTTGATCGTATAACTGCATGGTGCAATGATTGGCAGTTGCAAATCGCAGTTAAAAAGTGTAGCATTCTGAACATAGGTCCTACCACTCTCAGCACTGATTTTCAAGTTGATGGTAATGTACTTCCTGCTGTTAGTAAAGTCAAAGATCTTGGTATTACTTTCGACAGTAAGTTGTCAGCTACACCTCATGTTAGGTCTGTGGTTGTTACTGCCAATCAGCGTGTTAATTTGTTATTGCGTTCATTTCTCACTCGTAATAGATCTGTGCTCGTTAAAGCTTATATTGCATACGTTCGGCCCATTCTAGAATATGGCTCTGTGGTTTGGTCACCTTATAAGACTGGCGATATATCCTGCATTGAGCAAGTCCAGCGGTCATTC
>Ga0209367_1010773_pt1 | contig 12206 bp, 8 predicted proteins | sample WorMetLIZISLAND2_FD_187412 | JGI IMG/M metagenome (GOLD analysis project Ga0209367, IMG submission 187412) | Marine gutless worms symbiont microbial communities from Max Planck institute for Marine Microbiology, Germany - Olavius geniculatus... ... | reverse complement strand
ATAAGTTCTACCATGTACCTAATAATGTGCCTACCCGATCTACCTCTAGCAATTTTCCAGTGCTAACAGCAAGATCGCCGATCTACCGCTAAAATTATTATTAATTTATTAATGTGTTGATGCATTAAGTTAACGCTTTAATTTGACAGCTCTACTCTGAAGTATCTTGACAGTAGATATGTGACATAGTACACACTTCATGAACTTTGTTTGTGTCACCACAGTCAGTGTTAGTTCAGAAACAATACTCTGACCGGTACACAGTAAGAATTAGGGATTACTGTTAGTTACTGCGGCCGCAGTGAACTGAAAATAGAGTTTCAATCACTGTGCGGATGCACTGACAGCAAAATTTCGACCAGTGAATACGCACTGATAACAGCAACTGCCGATGCGATCCAGGCATCACTCATTTACTGCCTGGAGAACTCACCGTGATCTTTGAAGAACCGATACAGCTGGCCAACTAGAACAGGGTCGTCAGTCCACACTCGTTCCACAGACATCATAAACAACAGCAGACCAAAAACTTCAACTTAATAAATAAATAACTACACAATTTTACAATGAATCTCGATTCATGAAACTCTCATTATGTGTAAAATGATAATGTACAGAACTCATAATAATCATGTGAAAACAAGGTAAACATGACCCACTAATAATTTGACCTAGTTGCCTAGTTAAACATAAACATCATCAATAATAAATAAGTAAGAAAACTACCCACTCAGCTGTTATTTCATTTTATTTTTTACTGACTGCAGGTACACTGTGACAAAATTATGATTAAAAGGTTAAATTAAATGCAACTACAATGCACAAAAAATAAAATTTTAATTAATGTGTTGACAATATAATTTTGATTAGTGGGAATGGCAATCCAGACACATTTTTTACTTTATCAGTATTGACATTCGGTGACGAAACCGGAAGTCGTGACGTCATGAATTTAAAATGTAATCATCGTAGGTTGACAGAAATAAACATCTTTGCTGTATTGTGCTGGCATAACTTAGAGTGAACGCCTTCTCCGTTGGTAACTGGACGCAAGAGATAGCGATCTGGTTTGTGAACGAGTTTATTGCGGTATTGTTCTTCGGCTGCGACTGTCATCGAATAAATGTCTACTTCGTGACTCTGGTGGCCGTGTACGGGCTTGTCTGGTATCCCTCGGAATTGACATGATCGCAGTTTTGTTGCAAGGCTGATAGGCAACACTGGTCGCAGCGATGGCTAGCGTACGAGCTGATTCTTTGGACGACTTTTTGCCGTACATTCAGACGAGTGACACGAAGAAGCGTATGCACACATATGAACAGCTGATCTCGTACTTAAAATGCGAGTACACGTCGTTGGAATGTCGAAACATGGAGAAAGTGATCGATGGGCTCATTGCGTGGATTTCATCCAGTAATTATAAGGTAAATCACACATTTTTCTCATAAAAATAGCTTTTTTATTGGCATTAGTCTTCAGTGTTCAACTAAATGCTTTATTAAATCAGCTGACAAAACTACCGCATTTTGGACGATGGCAGAAAGCGGAGTGGCAGATGTGTGGATGTGCGAATGTCGCAACAGAGTTAGGGCCAGGGTTATGGATACAGTTAAGGTTAAGGTTGGGATTAGGGTTAGGGTTAAGAATAGCATTAGGAGACTGTTAAACTAATAAATTACGCCTTAATTACAGCGTTACAAGTTGTGACAGGCACAGATCCGCACATATGCAATCCACTTTTTATCCATAGTTTTGCATTGCGAACAGTATAAACAGAAGTAAAAATTTTTGCAAGAGCTGTGCACATATTGAGGTTGCTGTAGCAGTTTTATCAATTGTTCCATTGTGTTTTGTTGTAGTCCATTGTGGTATTTAGTCTTGCTGAGAAATTTATTGCATTTCTATTATGCTATCTCAACGTCCGAAAGTCGGTAGTGTATTTCCTGAGACTCCACGTTTGACAGTCGCAACGGGTACGACTTTTGAACGTTCAGACACTGCACAGTGCAGTGTTTCAAAGTCCGAAAGTCGTGGGCTACCCATGCAAATATGATTGGCCTTTCTCGGCTGCACTCAATTCATGCACCAATGTTACACCTTTATTCGGGTTTCCGTCTATCGCCACATAATTTTCTGAAATACGCTAAATTCGAACTCTAACCCTAAACCTAATCAAATCGTACACCTTACTGAAACCTAAACCATGATAATACTAAACCAAAAACAATAACGCTAAGTCTTGCGTGCAACGCTAGCGCCACCTGTAGAATTTCTGACTGTCGGACATGGAGCCCCTTTGAATAGCCATCCAACTTTCAGACGTCCAGACACTTCGTTTCCATTATTAATGTCATCTTGTTATCATGAAAATGCACTGGCTGTGTCAGCCACACCAGAGCACTTAATATTATAGGAGCAAATACAGAGGATTAAGCTTGGGGTTAAGGTTGGGGGTTAGGATCAGGGTCCCAGGGTCAGCGTTAGATTTAGTAATCTAATTTGGTCATTTGTTACCAGTATGGCAGTGTGGTGTTTTGTGACACCCAGGTCATCTGATCAAAATTGCTTATCAACTAAAGGAAAATCGCCATGTCACAGATGAGCTGTGGCATACCTAATCTGTTCAGTGGACTAGTTGGTGATTGTTGATTATTGCATGCCATTATTATTAGTTTATTAACAAAATCTTTATTTTGAAGATTATTTGTGTGTTTGCGTATTTTAGGTGTCATTATGTGGTCTTGAAATCGTGGAGAGTTTAATTGAACGACTTGGACGAGACTTTACACCGCATATAGGCAACGGTGAGTTGTTGTAAGAAGTTTGTTTGTGTTCATTTTTGCTCAAAACATTGCTTTCTTTCTTTCTTTGGTCGTACTTCAGCAACTTCTGACTAGTGGCTGTAGACATGTCAGCAGTGCATAGTGCATAGTGCAAAAATATCCAGGTGCATAACTGTAGTGCTGATGAAGTGTTGATAAAAATGTCAGTCAGTGGCTGCCGATGAAAAAAATTGCACCTGTCAGTAGAGTATCTTTGTTAATAAAAGTTAAAATAGGTTGACTTTTAAAGTCCATCTAAATTGATAATTTTTTAGCTTTAACATTTATCATTAGCACATATGCTACGTTGCATTTGTCATTTTGTGTTTGTTTGTGTGTGATCTCTTGTGCGTGCTGTATAATATGAATTTTAGACAAAGTTTATTGCTTATATTTCTTGGTGGAATATTTACTGTTTTTACAGTATGCTTTGCTATGTTGCTTTATCACTTTGACACTAGCTCCCTGTTGGGCATCAGGGAGGGTTTCTGGCCGGTAGAGCAGTTTGCTGCAGTGAACCTCAAAAATTCTCCCTTATGAGCATTGCCTGAACTGGACTAACTTCCATGTGGTATGCCACATAAAAAAAGAAAACAGCGAAGTGCTTAGAATACTCTTCGATTTGCTAAAAGTTGTTGTAAAATTGTTGTTAATTGTGGTTTCAGTCTTGCCTGCAGTTATTGACCGGCTTGGAGATGGCAAGGAACAGGTATACTACTGTCTTCATATTGCCATGATTGCCTGGATGGGAAATGTTGTAGTGTGGTTGCAGATCTAATATTGTCTATTAAATACCTGGTAGATTATTTTGTAGCTGTCTTGCAAAAGAAGTGGCAGTATGCTCTTTAGTTGGCCAGGGAAAAATGCATACCAGCTCGCTTAAAGCTTTGGATGTAAAGACATTCTGGCATTGTTTTTATTTTCTGTTGAAAAAAAATTGCATGCCATCTGTATTCATTTGTTAGCGGTGATTGAATGGTGGATGCATTTACTTTCGTAGACTGGATCTTGGGTGATTACTGAAGATGTGGCAGCTGGTGAATGTTTTGTGTTAATCGAAGCGATGAGGCATTGATGGAGAAAGAACTCCTGGTGTTGTTCACATTGTGTATAATCAAAGAGTAGGCATAGGAATAAATTTAACCCCATCTCCAATCAGCATTACATTTTTTTCTATTTACACCCCATCCACGCATCATAATTATGTCCCCATTAAAACACCATTTGTCCTAATCTCTACCCCATCTACATACCAGTAATTTTTCTGTTATTTTCATTCGCTGACTGATCGTAAGTTATGTAAACCATGTCAGTTCAGTTCAGTCCCCTGTCCTCCAATAGACAGCATTATCACATTGATATCTGTCTGGAGGATAACAGGGAAGGTTATTAGAACTACCATTATGTTAATTACATATGCACACGTATAATGAGTTCTTACAATTTTAGGTTTAGCTCTTTTTCTGCATTTTGTGTTTTGTGTTTGTGTAAAGGTTAAACTTACTGTTCCGTTATTGTGTTTGTGTGCATTCCGCCTGGGAAGGCCGTCCCCGAAATGACCTATACTGAGTCAGGTGGGACGTTAAACCCTACTCACTCAGTTCAGTTCAGTTACAAATGTCACTTTATGTGCATTTTACTGATACAGTAACTCTTTTGTCATGAACGGTGTTCCCTTTCCTCCAGTATAACAACACACATGCTGTCGATTATCATCGATGGTAATTACCGTGGAAAAGCTACAGTAGTTGTCACTGTGGCACTTCCTGGATACTGTAGAGTGCGTGTGATCATTATGTAGGTGAGAGATCTGGCTCATGTGCTGATATTGCGGCTAATGGTGCCAGCATCAAGTCCGCAGGTAAGGAATGTACAGATTGTTGCACGTGGTGTTCTCGTTAGAGGCAAGGGTGACTTTGTGCTTTTGTGGACCTTATGCGGAAAATGCATTTTCAGCAGAATTTTTGCGCTTTTAATGCAAATTTTGCCATTTTGATCATAGATCATACATATGTGATCTGTTTTGGCTGTGGCAAAGATGTTGGTTTATCCACCCATGGCTTTTGTGATGATGTTTTCTATTTTAAGAACACAACCACTATGTGTCATTTTTCCAGCTTTGTCCAAGTTGGCCAGTCGAAGGGATTGCCGACATTTGTTTTGTAACAGTTAGAACGTTGGACTTATGATTAAAAGGTTGTGGGTTCAACTTCTCGTCAGGTTGCTATCAAGTGGTTACTACTTGTATGAGTGACAGGTAAACCATCTTGGTATGTAACCAAACCAAGATCAACTCAGCCTTCCATCCCTCTAGGGTAGGTAAATTGAGTACCAGTCAGTCGGGCTTGGGTTAACACAGGGCACATTCACCTGTGTCGGGTGGTAGGTAACACTGTGTGATCCCATATGGCAGGTGACTTTCCATTGCTTTGTGATGCATTTCTCATAAATAACTATATATGCACCCTATAATTTGTCATTTTTTCAGTTTTAAGTTTTAAACATTTAGCTGTTTCTGTTGTTTGCAGTATATCATCGATCGTATGATTTGTGGATTCACGCACAAAGTCTGGAAGGTGAGAGAAGAGATTCTGAAATGTCTGCAAAGAGCCCTCAGCGAGTACGCCACTTTTCTTTGTACATTTTTCACTGTTTCGGTTTCAGTCAGCGGTTTGATGAGTTAAGTCCAACTTTCATCATGCTGATTTTGCGATAAAGTCCGTGGACATTTGTGATTTGTGTCTGCAGAAAAGTTTGCGCACTTTTCCTGTGCACTGTCGTTGACTAAGTTCCGTTAGAGCAACACAGATGGGTTTGTCACGGACTTGTCCCGGACTTTGTCGCAACCATCTCCAAATGTCAAGATGTTTCGATATTCCAAAAATTCTTCGTGACAATCCCATTTTGTCATTTAAGTGACTTTCACTGAAACTTTTTTGCTGGAGGTTTTGGTGAAAGTTGGTGTAATGGAATTTGGGCTTTAATTGCTAATTAATCAGGCTAAATTAATTGCCATGACTTGCTTGACTTGACTTATGCTTTGTCACTGTCAGTGGAACATAGACTGCACAGACTAATTATCTTTATCCAGCTCTGTTTAATGTTGCTGCCTCCATCTACCTCCAGCTGTATTTAGAACTTGCTGTTCACACACTTTTTACTAGCGATTTTTTCTGGTGTTTTTTTTTGTTTTCCACTGTTTCTGTGACCTTTTGGTGTCCACTGTAGTGCTTGCTTGGCAACGCTCTTATTGTTTTTCTTCTCAGTATTTGTTCAAGCCAGTTCCATTTTCTTCATTTTTATTTCTTTTCCGATAATGCGCAAATCCTCTAGAGTTGAGTAATGTCGTCGGTCGCTGGTCAACTGGTCAGAAGTGATTGGTGTAACTGTGGTTTATGGTCTATGTGTTACCAAAATTGTGACTACAAATAAGTGCACTATGTCTCGTAAAAATTGTCCACATTGTCTTTGCTTATTTGCTTATAACTTGGCAGAAAATTACATTGTGAAATGCATTTTTTTAACATACATTCAGTTATAGTCAGTTAATTTTTATTCACTGTACCTAGCAGTTATTTTTTTAACGGAAATTACTGTCATTACACCATTGGAGTGGAAATTTGTATTATTATTTATTGTGTTCTAAAAGTGATGAAGTATAGTTGGTGCAATTTTGACTAAAAACATTTACGTGTTGAAAGCTGTTGACTGTTGATGTCTAATGCATTTTTGCAAATTCAGTTTTTGCTTTTTTGTACTTGTTAGACATTGGCTTCTAATGCTAATATTTTATAATAAGTTGTACATCCAATATGCTGATATTGTTGTGATTTTAGATTTGGGGCCAAAAGCCTGACATTGAGCAAAGTTGTGCCATATATTGTAAAGATGCTTGATGACCAAAACCCTGCGGTAAGTTTCTTTTGTGGAGTTTCAGTTACATATTAAACAAATATGGCTTAACGTCTTTAACTCTACTTTACCTATTATCACATCTGTGGTGCATTTAATGCTGCTGTGAGTGAATTAACTTTTGGCCGACAGCCACTAAACCTGGTCTCAAAAACTCTGCAGACCGAATCAGTGCGATGACAGACTGCAATTTTATCAGTTTAATGATATATTTGCTCACCAGGCTTTGACATTTTTATAGGACAAGTAGAGACCTCAGGAAGTAACGTTTGCTTTGCCGATGTGCTAAACTGAAGCACCAGTGTAACACGAGTGACATTGTGACAATGTAAGTAGCACCAAGTTCTGATTTTAGATATTAATATTAAATATTATGTGCATTATTAATCTGTCGGGTAATTCTTTGACGTAGATTACCATTAGGGGCTAGAGGCAATTGTTAACCTCTATCGTAAGCTTTGGGATTTGCATCAGCATAATTTTTTTTTATATACTTGAAGTTCATAGCAGTTGAAATAATCGTGCGAATGCCACCGATGTTCAGGTGAAGGAGCAAGCAGGAAACACGTTAGTGATCATTTATCAGCACATTGGAGAACGATTGCGGTCAGATCTGTCCAAGAAGGATATAAGCCCTGCAAAGTTAGTATATTGCACCTTAGTTGTAATTAAAATTACTTGTCTTTGATGGAAGTTACTTTAGTCTTTAAAAACTAAACAACATACGTGGTTCATTTCTAGGTGATTTTTGAAATTTTCTTAAATTTATAACCAAAAAAAATTATCGGCTGTTAATTGTGCAAGTTCACTTTTACATGTCAGCTGAAACATTCTGCTAACTCAGCAGGTTTCTTTAAGGTTATATCTATTCGAAGTTAATGCTTGTTATAGATTACTTATACTTACATACTTACTTACTGTTAAATACTTGCTATCCTATTAAAATCTTTTATGCCAAGTTTTGTATTTGATGTTTAGAATCTGTGTTCCCATTTTTGCAGGACGTCAGCATAGCTTGTTATGCAGATGCTTTGTCTTAAGCTGTGGCAGATGTGTATATCTGTTCGTCTGTCCATCAGACCCTGCAACCCTATCAAAAGTCAAAACGATGCCAACTAGGATCACAAAATCTTCACTATCAGCTCTGTTATAATAATAGTGATAATAATACGAGGGGCGTTCAATAAGTTCTAGGACTACATCCTTAACACAATGACAGTAAATCGCACATTTCTGACAGTTACGTTACTTTTCAACATATTCTGCCTGCAGTTTTCCCATTATTTTACAAGTCGACTGGAACCCGTAGCGTTAAATCTTTGTTAGCACCTGTAGAAATTTCCGTAGAAATTTCCGGACGCAGTGTTGAAGAACATCTTTATAGTTCTTGAAATGAATGTCTTCAAGTGATTCGCTCTGTGGTCCAAACAAATGATGATTACTTGGTGCTAATTCTGGGCTGTATGGCAAATGCTGTAGCAGTTCCCAGCCTTTCTCTTCAATTTTCTTAACTCTCTGATGGGCCTATTGCACTGTGGGGCACTGCCATTTTAATGAATGACACCTTTCTGTAGCATACGTGGTCGATCGCTGTGAATTGCTGGTCGTAATCAATCGGACTATAATGAACAGTAATATCCTGCATTCACAGTATGTCTTTCAAGCAAAAAGTCTGCGAGAACAACTCTCCAAGTAAACCAAAAGATGCTTTGCAGCTGATCGTTTTTGCAGTATGCATTGCTCCAACACTGACATCATCACTAACTGACTGATGATCGCTGCAAAAGTTGGCGAACTATTCAAATACTTTCAAATGTGATAAAGTGTCACTGCTGATTACCTATGCCTTCCGTGACTAAAAATTTTTTTGACTATTTTCTGCGTATGCCAAACGTCAATGCCCATCATTTATATCTTAATAATAATGACGTCACAGTGTGACATCATAAATGAAACCACAGTAAGTGATGTACAGTAGTTGCCCTACAACTTCATAATAGTGTTGGTTTTCAACTGTCACTGTGTGCTTACTGAGAAGAACAGTCCTTGAATTTATTGAACGACCTTTGTGTAGTCATTTCTGAGGTGCACAGTTTTAGCAAGCTGAGAGTTTGATCTAAATAATTCTGCAGGAAGTATTTAACTGTAATGCATATTTTGTCATGTTCTGCACATAGTTAGTGCTAATTTATTGTGCGTGCTTGAACATGTAAAGGCTGGAAGCTTTGTTTGCAAGAATGGATGAAGTTAAGGACACATGCTGGCTGACGGGTAATTTCTGCTTGCATTCATCTCGGAAAGTTCTATATGATAAATGAACTATATGAAAATCATTCAGTTTAACTTCCACTTGTAGATTCAGTTTTTAAAATATTTGTTCTTTCAGTTTCATTACATTTTTCGCTATTTTGTTTTCATGTTAGTTTTTTTACTGAATTTCTGTTCTTTGTTTAGTTTTAGTTTCAAACTTAGTTTATTGTAGTTTTTGTGAACAAATGCGTTGCCTTTCATTATTGGCAATTTTCGTGTTCATTTGTGAAAAAAATACACTTATTACTAAGGTGAAGTGTGGTGAATTTTATTTTTTAGCATTTAAAGTTTTTTTTTGAAATTCACAACACCGTAGATTGAAATGTGGTTGCTTGCATTTCCCAAACGTCATGCAAGTCTCCGGACCAAAAACCGCGTGCCCCATTAGAACCCTACTTCTGTCTCTGTTGGTACTGTATTGACAGTGAACTAAGTGTATTGATTGATGTATCGTTCAGCATATCACACCAGTGGCACTGTAGCGCAGTATTCTTAGATTATCTCAGGTTATCATGTAATGGCGGCAGTGGCGGCAACTGACCTGCGATTGTAATTATGGTCACGGTGGCGTCTTCTGGCGGACGTTGGACGCACTATTATGAAAATGTTAGCTTTGTATGCTCTGATATACGCTGATAAGGACTTTGTTCAGTTGGCTTGTCTGGCTGGTATTAAGACGGGGCACGTTCACCTGTATGGGGTGTCAGGTAACACTGTGTGTGACTACCGTTGTCGTGCCAACCAGTCATTTCCCAAAGTGGATCGTAGATCCACTGTTCACCGGTGCTTAATGGTTCTTGCATCTAGGAACAAACTCTGTCTTTAGTTAATAGATTTTTATAGCACCTACGGCTGATTTAGTGCTTGCTAAGTTCCTTGGCTGGTCCTGATAGGAGACTGCATAGTCCTGTGAAATTAGCTGTTGAAATACAAACACCTGCCGCTTGCTGGCGTTTCTGCGTTGTCTACCTGACCTGGAATTTCTAGTTGCTATGCTAGACGTCGATGTAATACACATGTTTTTACGTTTTTTTTATTATTTCTGCCTCGTTTTTTAACGCTTTCTTAATCTTTTCTGGCACGATTTTACATTTACTAACAAAGTCCACTCCAATACTTGGCAACTTACCGCCCCCCTTTTTTGGGTCGTGTGTGGGGGGCGTGTACACAAGGCCCAGTGACTCAAATGCCATGGTCGGGGTCTGAGACAATGTAACACAGAATGTAACAGAGGTTTGTAACAGACAAAAGATGGTACAAGACGGTCAAAAACAATTTAAGAAGTAGGCGCCTTGTGTCGACATTTCTGCGGCCGTCCGTTCCACTGCCCACGGTCTCACACTTAACTGTTGGATAAAAGTGGCGTTTGGACATTTTTGAAATATATCTCCAACATGTACACATGTCCTCACTGACATTTCTAAGTGTGCCCCTGTTCAATCAGTGGCATGCGTCAGGGCAAGGGCACAGTTCCTTTTCCTCTTAAATTGTAACCTGTTGGAAAACTTTTTCTTGTGTGAAATTTTTTTTCAAAAAATGCAAAATTTGTGACTGAAGCTTTCGCCTTTTAGGAAGCTTAGGGACAAAATATAAATTTTGAGCACCCAACCTATAATGTCGTCTGTCGGTAATTTGCAGCTGTCTGTCTGATAATTGCAATTTTCTGCTACCCCCCTCCCCACCCACTTTTCAACCCATGAAGCCACTGCCAGTTCTGCCGTCAGATATAAGAAAGATTTCACACAGACAGCTACGGTGGTAGGTCCATTGCGTGGGAGCTCATCTCCTTTTGGCCGTTTGAGCCGGCGAGAGTTAAACCCAATCAAGCTGGTATACAACCCAAGTCGGCCGGATGGCCGGCTCTAATCAACAGCTAGCACCTTTAACCGACTTGGCCACTAGGTCTGTTACAAACTGACCGTTACTTTCCTAGTGATGACTGTTGCTTATAGTTGTATTAACAGCGCATTCTGCGCTCTGTGTGTTCTGAACGTAATTTAATGTGGCGTTTTCCAGCCATCAGCCAGGGCTCCTTAATGATTCATTACTAATGACATTAACGGTATAATTTATAGTCCAGCAGCTTGGTTGGTTTCTATTGTTTCTTGGATGGGTGCGGACATTTTTGGTCTCGTTTCCTGCCCAGAAGTGATTAGGTAGCCCTTGAGCGACGCGTGAAAAAAAACTAATTAGAAAAATGTTGTGCATATTGCTTTTTCCCCATAAGTCTGTAGGTATGTGCGTTGCGTTGGGGGATATTAGGAGGAAAACCAGACTTCAATCACAAAAAACGGCATCACTCCAGAAGCTACCAGGACCAGTGCACATTACGTGCTTCCCATAGCTGGGGGGAGGCTCGGGGAGCGATGGGTTTGAACGACCCCCCCATCATCTGGCCGGAACCGGGAAACATTACATAAAAATTGCCAAAAACGTGACTGTCGGATGCAATTTTTGAGCTTGAAATTCACGAAAATGCGTTTGTGGCCCAGGGTTTTTCCCCCTTACTCAACTAGGGAGCTTCCCCCGACTTCCTTGACTGGATTGAATCCCTGTAGGTGGAGTCAAGCCCCTCCCCCTGTATAAATCCGGCTGCGAGTACGGGCTTATATGGTCTGTATTTTGTTTATAACTTAGACTGCTGTTTGATGTGAAAAACGGATCTGATATTGGCGCTGCGTAGCTGCCACGTAGAAAAACGCTTCATCAACTACTTCTGTCCGATGCTCATGGTGTCTGTCTGTCACTGGGCTGTTTGCTCTATTAGAGCATTTAGCGGAGCGGAATTATCGCATTCCACACCTCCTCCATGTTTTCTCTCTTTCCTTGCTTTCGTTCTGGAGATGTGCGAGGTCGCAAATCGTTGGTAAATATAGTAACTGCTATCGGTTTTGTTTTATGAATACCTTACGCTGCTCGGGCCCGTTTAAGAATTTATTCCATTATTTTTATGCCAGATACCCTGCCTGGCGTTCGACGAACGGCGTGGGTGCAACATACAAAATCCGCAGTACGTCCACCCCGTCATACCTCAGTCGCCACATCAGACTTAGGGGATCTGCTCGTCATCTCCGCTCGTCCGCTGTACCACTACTATACAAGCCGACCACAAGAACTCGCTTTGCTGATCGTGCTTTCCGTTGCACAGCACCCACCGTTTGG
>Ga0209367_1010772_pt1 | contig 12206 bp, 11 predicted proteins | sample WorMetLIZISLAND2_FD_187412 | JGI IMG/M metagenome (GOLD analysis project Ga0209367, IMG submission 187412) | Marine gutless worms symbiont microbial communities from Max Planck institute for Marine Microbiology, Germany - Olavius geniculatus... ... | reverse complement strand
TGTTCTAGTTTCGTTTATTGGCATTGCACTTACATGATAATTCGCACGCTGTAAATATTCTGCTTATTAAATCACATTATCGTTTTATTTTCAATTTTGTGTCCAGTTACTTTAGCATTAGGCCTAGGTTAACTCTAAATTAAGTTTAGCGCTAGGCCTAGGATCAAACCCACCAAGACAACCTCACACCCTTTTTACGCTGTCCTTAGAAGTAGGGTCCCTTAAACCCAGCTAAGAAGTCTGGGGACTGCTGTAGCTCTCCCAGTTGTGTCTGAAGCAAAGCCCCAGCCAAAATCGAATTTGGTGCATTTCAGCCTTAAAATGTGACATTTGGTGGCAACAGTAACTTTTAATGGTTTTTCTGAGAATCAACTGATCAAATTCCGTGCAGTTTACACAGTAGCCTAAAAGTCAATCACTCAATTGGGGACCAAACGTTCGTCGTCAGTTGTTTACGCAGGGAAAAATCGAAATCGCAAATCCTTGGGGGTCCCTAGACTCCCAGCTCCCACTTCCCCCTAAATGACGCCTTTGCTACAACGTCTGCACGAACGGTAGGAAACGCGTTGCGTGACAGTCTAGATAGATGTGAGTCTCATATCCCGTGACACTGCCAGTAAAACCTACAACCCGCGCTCCAGCACAGCACTGCGTGGCTCGCTGTTTGTACGGCTGATGAGTTGAGAGAATTGAAAAGACGCGTCATCAATTCCCTTAGCAGCACACGCTAGCTGTTGTACCGCTCGTTGGCGCGCCGATATACTACACTGTATAGTTGTCGCCATTACGACGTAGGCTACCCACCTCAACTCGCTGTTAACTCATTTGCACTGCAGACAGCGGAGAAGCTGCAGGCGTGAAGAATGTAGACCTATAGCGTTGTCGACTGCTAATCTTAACATACAGATAGGCACTATGACCACTTTATTTCGACACAAGAGTCAGAATAATAAAAAAAACTAGGCTAAATGATGATGATGATGATGATGATGAAAATGAACAAAAAGTACAGATATTACAGAATAAAATGCTATGCTAAAAATCAACGTCACCATCTAACAATCATCAAAAATCTTATGCATAATATCATATTTACTGTGACCGTAACAAACACAAAATAAAATCCAGTCTGAACAGTTCAGGCGTAAGCTGGACCATAACACATTATGCAAAACGGTAAGGCTACTACTTCGTAAACGAAGATAAAAATTCACACGTCTTAACATAAAAACATGGTGCAAATCTAACCTGCCTAGGCCTTTAACAAAAGCTTTAACAGACTCCCATTTGTTAAAACCAAAAATTCGCCTATAAACCGAGTTCCAGGCAGCATTCAGCTCTTGCTCCTGGCGAGCTGTATATTTAACTGCTACTGCTGCATAGGTTAAAATAGGTAGGCAATAACTTTCCTGTAACGTAAGGTGCCTATATAGGCAGGCTGAGTGATACCAAGGACTTCCGCATAATAGGCCTATCACATCAAGAATTATGCATACGGAACATGAGAAAAAACGTATAAACCTTTAAATCAGCAGCAACCCAACAGGATAAGCCCTATGCTAGGCTGACATAATGGTAGATATTTTATGCTACTGTATATAAGCTTATACGGTATGCTATTCTAGGCTATGTGTCAAATTTACACGAAGTCACCTGGGTCAGCAGCATTGCGATATTTACGAAAGTACGTAATTTACAACGCGCTAAAGCACAGTTGAACTGGTAGCAAGAGCCTAGCTGTCGCTAGGGGAAACCGGCCGTACTGCAGTACTTCATGTGCCTGTTTGTCGCTAAGTTTAATATTTTGTTTAGTTATTCAATATCGAGATAGTAGTATACTACTGCCGGTTAAAGTGTTGTCAGTAAATAAACGAAAAACTTTTTACACGAACATGGATGGATGGTGTAAGCAGGCGGAAACTTTGCGTTGCAAATTGCGACCAAACCGCTGCAGATAGCGACATGATTAGGGCTTACTATGACAGCCTGTAGGAACATAGCAACGCCTTATCCAGCGGTACCATTGCTGACTCTATGACGTACCGTTCAGCCACAGTACTAAACGTTATAGACGACAGACGGACGGACAGCATACGGTACCATAATCGTGACCGTTAGTGCTGTCGGTTAACAGAAGCCTGTTCAGTTCAGCGTCAGAATGACGACTATAGGCGAGTTATTATTGTAGAAGTTTTTGCTGTTATTGATTGATAAACTTAAACTCATGTTAATACGAGAGTTAATATTGCTTACACCGTGACGGCACTGGAGAGACTTGGTCGCCGATGACGCATTCACTGTCAGTGATTTAGCTAGTCAGTACTTACTTATCTCTAGCGACGTCTAACGAATGCGCCAGAAACTCGTCGCTCGACGACGACTTTGTAATTATCAGAGAGACAGACGCGGAGAGAGAGTGGATGAATATTGAGACTTTCCTGAGCGGTGCACAATCGGTGCACATCATTGAGGTTATAGGTGCACACCATTCATTCGACATCGCACTCTTTATGACTGACTTAAGATATACGCTAGAGCAGTCAAAGTTTCAGTGTCATATATTAGGCTCCTAGACATGGCGAGAAAGATGGGGCAAGGAGAACGCGAGCATAACGGAAATTAAAAGGCGGAGCCCTAGCGGAGTCCAGTGGCAGAGGCCCTGATCAGAGAGAGGTCAAGGAAAAGTCAAAACACTTTTAGTTTTTTAACGTTCAATTAAAACAACAAATTTGCCTACTTTTTAAATTTGGAAAAGCAGAAAACCACAAATGCTTATGTTGTTTTGCCAAGAGGAATCGCTAAAGGTATGTTCTGGTGATTTTCTTTCGTGATTTCAATCTGCGACGCATACTTCAACGGTTAACCGTGTAGAAATTATTGGAGATAGATCAAGCGTTTTAACCTACTATGGTCAAAAAGTCCTCCGTAAGCACATTATTATATTTATTTCACGCTGTATGCTACACTGATTGTTCAGGTGGTATAGCAACGATGATGTGGCGCGTCATATGAGCTTTGTTCAGCTTACTTGTGAAAAATCAGTCAGTGGATTACGTGACGAAATTGTGGCTGACATAGACAATGACACGGGATATTATTTACTGGAATCGCCTATTGCCACACATGTTTCCGTATTGTAGTCTGTCGTCTGTCACTCATGCACCTTGCTTACGAAACCGTTTGAGGGATTTATACAGGGTGGTCCAAAAAAACTGCACAAAGTTTATGGCACCATAATTTTGCAACCGTACGTCATAGAGTCATGTGGTTTTCAGCCAAATGTTCAGAAAGAAATTCTGACTCTGTGATGTACGGTTGCAAAATTATGGTGGCATAAACTTTGTGCAGTTTTTTTGGACCACTCTGTATAGAAAAAATCTAACTCCTTGCCAAAATATGCAACTACAAATTGCAACCAAACCGTTAGTCCTATACGTTTTCACCTGGCGAATCCAAAGAAAAAGAACGATAGTGTGTGTTATCAAATTACTTGAGTGCTTGTTCAGAATTCGCACACGTCTGCAGGGACGGAATGACTGCACACGGACGGCGGTAATTTGTCGTGCAATCTGTGTCAGGTCATTGCTATTATCCCGTGATGACAATTACGCATCCAGCACACACGCGTATGGGACTAGGCTATAGCCTAAGCCTATGTGCATAAATCTACGTATAAATGTTGGCGCATAAAACGCATACATGCTTTAGGCTTGCGTGTAACCTGCATAGATCGCGCAGTCGGACAGTTTCTGAATCGATCGGCCCGCTTTAATTGCAGTGAATGTCGCCCATGCTGAACAGCTTGAACTCAGTGTTTGGCGGCCCTTCACTGCAATAAATGCCTATAATCCTGGCTAGTCGTTTTTTCAGCAATGATCGCGCAAATATCTACCGTACAAAAAGCGTGTATGCCCATGTTCAACACTTTATGCGTCACCTTATAGGCTTACAGCGAGGTCTGCAGCAGCAAAGCAGAAGCAGCCATTGCAGTTCTGCAGCAGCAGCCTGCATCGGCTGGTTGTTGACTGCACAATGATTAGGTCAATTTTGATTCAATCAATTTCATAGCTCAGCTGAACTGACACATTGCAGGCATAGGATTCATGTGGGCTGCTACAGAAAATTCAATCAATAATTTTTTGTCACAGCCGTTTTAAATACTTACCGAATTATTTCGTATATACTTCTGTCGCCGGAACACCAGGAAAGAATTTGATAAAGTTAGCACCCTAAATGTGTTATCACATCTCGAATACATCTTCTTGATATTTTTTACACGTCAGCCGTATTAGCTATGGGTGGGGTGTCCGTCCGTTTGTCCGTCTGTCTGTCACGCGCTGGCATTATTCTATGCCATTGAATAGTCATGAAGACGTGGTGCAGGGCTCATGTAGGCCTACTGTGTATTTGATATATACCACGGTTAATAGGTAGCCACGTATGGCTTTGTAGGTCATCATGCAACAGTCGTATAGGCCTAATCCCGCCTCACAGTCACAGCTCAAATTGCTGTAACCTGTCTGCTTCTTGTTGTTTGATTTTTCTGCCTGTGCTGTCTTGAGTTCTACGAATAAAGCTGAATGTGTCCTGAGCCCTGAGTGAGCTTGATGGCGTAAATGCGAAATTGCGAAGCGATGACAATGATGATTGTGTCGTGTTTACATACAAGGCGGCATATGCCACGTGTATACATGCACACGGTAGGCCTACAGTTGTAAGCTGTCGTCGTCAACTTGCTAATGTCCACATAGACTGCAGTGGCGTATCCATACGGGGGTCACGTGGTTTATGTTCCCTCGCCCTCTAGGAGAATACAGATGACAATCATCCCCATGTTCGACTTTAAGCTAATTTTTCTCAGAACAGTGCCAAATCCAGTGGCTTCTGTGTCCCCAAATCTGGAGTCAAAATCGGGCGCAAATTCCCCCAGTTTTAGGCTCAAGTTAATTCCCCCGCCCTCACTTTTGGGCTCAAGCCCCTCCCTATTTTGACCTCCTTGTTAAGGGTGTAGATTTCCCAGTGAAAAATAAGGGAGAAAGTTTTGTTAAGAGTGTAGGTCAAAATTCCCCCCTCTTACTTTTGATCTGCACTCTCAAAAAACTTTCTCCAATTTTTCACTGGGCGCAGGCTGCTCACCAGGTATAGGTATAGAAACCAGTGGCCAAATCATGCACCCAAACACACCATCTTCACATAAAACTAATAACAAATCTTGGGAAAAGACAGCCATGACCCTTTCCCCGGCTGGGATGGGACACTCCTTCCCACACCACTCCTCTTAAGTACCCCCTCTGCTGGTGGATGTTGGTTGCTAGCTACGCCAGTGATAGCCTGTGAGCATATAGATATTCAGTGGAATCATTAACTGAGAACGGTCGTGTATACGACACAGGCCGCCGGCAAAGCGTGACCCAACACAACACCTCATACATTGTAGGTACAGCCGCCGCGGCGCGCCGGCGCAGATAACACCTAGCCTATATACCGACAGGCGACCGACACTTGTTATATGTGCAATAACTGCATGGCACGTCGATCGTGTGACGTTATGTCTACTTTATTCACGCTGTGTACTGACGTTGCATATACCGGCTGTGCATGGGCGTGCGGCGAACTTTGGATGACGGTGGTTTGTTACAGTTAGTGTAACGGCTAGGACATTGGACTTGAGATCGCAAGGTCCTTGGTTCGACTCCCGCTCAGGTCGCTATCAAGCAAGCGGTTAGTACTTGGGCGGGTGACTGTCTGCGGACAGGTAAACTATCTCAATATATAATTAACACGAAGTTCAACTTAGCCTTCAATCTTTTCGGGTTATCAAGTAGGCCTACCGGCCTGTTTGGTTGGCGGAGCGCATTCACCTGTGTCGGATGGCAGATAACACTATGTAATCCCACATGACAGGTAACGCTCCGTTGCTCTAAGATGGGCTAAGAACTACTGGGTATACCATTTAACCATAACCATAACGACCAGTAATGTCACGCCACACTCCCACAATCCCCAAACCGTATCTGTGACGTCAGGTACAGATTAAACCCGATTAGGCGTTGTTTGGTAAAAATGCGGGGCTCCTCACACTAATTTTTTGACAGCTGACCAAGACGGTCGGTAAAAACCGGATATAGCAACACATCTTCAAACAGCTGACAGATTTAGCAATAGGGCGTAAAAAGCCCGCTTCCCGGGTCAAAAAATGTTGAGCTGCACCACATTTTTAATTTCGTAACGTGTCACAAAGAGATTCATGCACAGACCAAAAAAAATGTTGCGCTGTTTCCGACATTTTTCTGTTTATTTCCCCCTCTTTGTGGGGCCGGGTCCCCGTTTGGCCGAACACGCTAAACGTGCCTAAATCTGCCACTACGTAACATCCGTCCATGCATCGTGAACAGAGTATAATCGACGTAACGTCAAAATACCGGCTCAACCTGTAGTAGATGGGGCTGGCGGAGATGTTATCTAGCGTATCACACCATACAGGCTTTGCTAGCGACGCAGTATTGTGACAACACGTCCATGTAGCACACGTACACCGTATTGAGATGGGCGGCAAACGAGCGAGAGACCTGTAAGGACAATTAGTTATCAGCGAAGATGATCGCAGATAAGGACGACGCCTGCAGCGCGATGTCATCAGATAGCAGTCACAGATAGCACTCGCGTGGCTCTTCCTGCGGCTCTACGGCTTAATTGCTACAAACTGCATGCGCAACACGCGCCTTGCTATTAATTACTGCAGCACCGCCACAGAGTCGGTGCAGTGCAAATAGGTTTCGCATTTCGCACCACGGCATGCACGCTTTCAGGCCTATCGGTTGAAATGATAGATCAACGATAAATTAAATCAACGATAAATTTAATAGCTTTCTTGCTGGCTGATGGAAAACCCAATTGTGCACTATGCGTAATGTGTTGAGGTAATTCAAAGTCATTAACTTTAGTTTCTAGCACATGGATGTTCTTGGAAAAGGGAAGGCGTAAAACGGCGTGGGGTGATCCAAAACAGCAATTTTCGTGCAACGTCAGTCGCTGCGAGTTTGCGATGCCTTTCTTCTAGCAGCTCGCTAGTAGTCGATCGCATGCGTAAAAGCGCGGGACGCTAAACATCAGCGACAAACAAAAGCAGCAAATGTAACTGCTATAATTATTAACATGCCCATCATGAACAATACCAGACCATAGGGCCTACGTCTTATGAATAATTATAAGCTAATTTTCAACCAATGCACATTGTAATCAGTGGCATAGCCAAGATCTGTATGTACGGGGTCCAGCAGGGGCACTTAAATGGTGGGTGTGGGAGGAGTGTCTTCTCCCCACCTGGCAAAGGGTCTGGAGAAGGAGCTATAATGCTCTTTCCCCAAAAATTTTTCCGATATTTTGTGTGTGAAAATGACCTGCATGTTTGGATAATTCAGATTCTAAAGATCGGATAGGCCTATACTTTTTACCTGTTTAGTCAAAATTTTTACTTTTTCTACTTGAATTGAATAATGAGTACAGCTTATAGTTTTTATTGTGTACTATACTTTTACTTTTAATAAGTAGATTTTTAAGCGATTTCTTTTACTTTTACTCAAATACGAGTGTATAAAGCTATAGCAATTTTTCTACTTTATCAATCACTGCCAATGACTTTGCATTTTGCGTAGCCCACATCATGTGACATAAGCCTACGTCCAGACATACTGTTGCCTTGCACAGTGTAAAACTGCACGTCATCTTCAGATGACTTGCTGTATTATATAATGCAGCAGTGCACAAGCAGCTACTTCGTTTTTTTAACTATTGCAGCACTCGAGACTCGAGAGCGCGTTGACGACGTGCGTGCGTCGCCGAGCTCGCCAGATGTCTGAAGCTCAAACTCCATCATTGCGTTTTGTTGCCGAATTGCTGTCTATTGTCTATAATATGAATTCGCAAATGCAAATCAAATCCACGGCATGTTGTAGCCTAACAGTAGTCTCACGTAATATTCGAAAACATGCATGCAACATATTCATTAATCCATGGTGGTTTGAGTTGGTAACGGTCGTCGCATCAACAAAGTTAATCAACTCTTGCCCCCGTTAGTGCGCAGAGGGGTAAACCATCTCCGTATGTAACTAGCACCCACCCAGCTTAACTCAACCTGGCCATCCTTCCCTCAATAGGTGAAATGAGTGCCAGCAAAAGCTGGGGCGTAAACATGTACATCGCTCAATGCACTAACCTTGCATGCATTCGTGGTCTGGCAATGCAGTGTAAGCCGGTGTCTGGCTGAGGATAAGAAAACATGCAGAGAGATCAGCGCCGTTCTATGGGCCTTACGGTTCAGGAGGGACTTTACGTCTTTGCTTATGCAGGGTGGGCCAAAAAAATAAGCTACTGTATTTTGTCCACATCTTGGCTATATATTGACCAATTTTCAAATTTTTTACAAGCAGACTCTGTAAAAAAATTTGCTACTCAGTGGCATACCTGCAGAGCACACTTATTATGTCACTATCCGTATCTTGTATACAGAGCAAACGAAAGGAAAGCTAAACTAAAATGCATTAACATACATGTATTGCAGTTACTTCAGTTCTGTCGTTTAGTACACATTTTATATGTTACACAGGGTGTCGTAGCCTATATGTACGACTTGTCGCAGGCAACAGTTTTACAACAAGTCGAACCAGTGGAGATTGGGCTCAGACTGCAGTCTGCGAAGAAGCGTCAGTGAAGCGTATCTTGCATGCATGCTGCAGTCCGTGTCACCGTTCGTTTTCGTTCGTTCAACGTGCATGCTGCTGTTATTCAGCAGCGATATTATGCTGTGCACAGCAGATTGTAGGGTATGGACTGTATGGCGCAGAGCTCTAGCAGCGGCAATGTCATAGCCTACATCACAGCAACGCAGTGACTAACGCCACCAAGCAATTACCGATACACCTTGTTAGAAATCAGTAGCATCGTGCAAACGAACCGAACTCTCTGAGCATGCTTGAAACATACAGGGTAGAATGCGGTATAGCTATTGTGTGTGGTCTGTCTGCCTGTCTGAGCCGATTCGCGCATGCGTTGTGATGTCATAACTGCTAGTAACAACTCACAGCGGGCATCTATATTAAACTACAGCCCATGTATTGTAGGTATTGCAGTATTGAGTGCAGAGGTTTCTGTAGACAATGCTCACACAGTTGCTAACAAGTCTACAGGTCTCTTAATTCTCCGAGTTGCACGCAGGTAGTTCAACAATGGTTCCGCTGCAGCATTGTTTCACAGTAACGGACGGACGGCTGTGTTGGCGCGGCAAGTTGGCCGCGTTGCAGCACTGCTATCCATCCATTCGTATACGTTGCTGTAGCTCGAGTCACTTAATTAAAGTCGAATTCTGTCGGACGCGATGCCATGCTGAGCGGCGCCCCGCTGGTTGGCATTCAGCGTCGCGGCTCAATCGAACCTATATCCGCCGGATGCTATTACACACTGCACCGACCTCTACCGGCCGAGCACCTGCTGATTAACCACGCCCCGTGACGGCTCGTCGGCCAATCAGAGGTCGGCTGGGCGTGGCTAGCGGTCTCGGCACGATGCGACGACGTCATGCGGCGTTGCATGGCAGCAACGCGAGACCTAAAACAGCGCGGCGGGAAGCGCTCGGTCGGGTCGGGTTTGTGGCATGATGACACGAGTTGGTGTCGTATCGCAGTTTACGACGTGAGAACCCGATCATCTGACATCTCGATTCGCCGGCTGTTTGACTGAGGACTGCGATAACGACGACGACGCCCCGTCAGCATCCCAGCCGTGCCAGGCGCCGCCCGTCCGCTCCAAATGCCAAATCTGTAACGATGTCTTGATTAATGTGCTACGGCACGATATTGGACCGGTCGAGTTATCGTACGTGGCAGAGTTATGATACTTCTTCGACTCATCGCCCCGCTGTGACAGACTGACGTCTTCGTCTTATCCTTTCAACGTCGTCGTTGTTGGGCGACGTTCAGCTAGCATCAACCACAGCGGGGTGGCGCTTGGTCGAACGATGGAGCTGCAGCATTTACTGCTTGGACGCGACTACCTACAGCGGGCGGCGGCAGCCGCAGCCGGTCCTTGCACGGGCGGGTACCACCAACTCAACAGAGCAGCAACAGCAGCGTCAATTGACATCGAGTCAGATGACGAGGTGAGATTGTCAGACAGAACGTTGAGAGAGTCCCAGTCTTATATACTAGCGGACTGTCACAGTGCCGCGCGTAGTTCGCTGCATGACGTAAGTCTGCTGTTACGTCACCGACAACGACATCAGCGACATCAACAACCACATCCGGTCTCAGCGATGATGCAATATCCGCCGCCGCCGCCGCCGCCATCACCGTCCCAGAATCCTCTGCGGACGCCGGCAGCAGCAGCGGCAGCAATAGTGCCGTACTACGGCAATCCTTACTACCAGCGATCAGCACCGTCGTCAGCATCGTCTCAGCAGTATCTGCCAGCACCAGCGCCGAGTCAGTACTGCCTTCCAGACGGTTCCAGATACTCTCTGATGGCGATGGACTCGTTCACGGCTGCGGGGCCGCCGGTGGGACTGAGTTATGAACAGCACGCAGCGGCGGCGCTGCTACGTGAATCCGCCGTGTCGAGGTTAGCCGAAACTGCATCACGTTGTGCCGGTAACCCTGCAGCGGACTCGCGACTCGCTGCCGCCGGCTACTGCGCCGTCGACCCTCGTCGATGTACTGGTGCTACTGCAGATCCACCCGCTGCCTCAGCACTCAGTCTGCCGCCGCCTCCCTCGTCACCCAGGTAATCACCGTAAATGTAAAATGTTTGTTTTAACTGTTTGTAATAGTTTTATCTCTGCCAAAAGCAGGGGCGTCATTTAGGAAAGGAGGGAGGGGGTGCTGGAAGAGATCTACGGATCTTCGGAGGATTTCTGATTTTATTGTTTCCCTGTAAATCATATCTTTGTAACAGTGTTACTGCCGCAAGAACAATACGATACGTAGACTGAGACACCTCCTAATGATTTACTGAAATGACGCCACTGGCCAGGAGGGTCCCAGTCAGCTCTTCTAGTTAAGGTTTAATCTGCACATGTTTTTATTTATAGAATTCAATGTCATCAACATGTATGCTATAGGTACTACATGACGGCGAGCAGACAGATCGGTGGTCTAACCGCACAGTCAGTGCACGGCAGCGTGGGGATGGACTCTAGGCCGGCTTCACACGCTGCGGGTCCAGCTGCCGCGGCTTTTATGCGATATCTTCGACCTCCTGTCAGCTGCACGGACAACTTCACCAGCAGCGGCGACTGCGTCTGTCAGTGGCTCGAATCTTTCGCTAGCATCAAACTCGAGGTCTGTATACGTTTATAGCATCTGATCTTGAATTAATGCATTTTCATTGGGAGTTTTTATGCTTCACGTGTTTAACTGCTGTAAGCATGTGCATCTGACACGTGTTTATCTAGCAAAACGAAGACCAAAGTAATTTGGTAAAAGGCAGAATTGCCGATTTGGCTGCAATTTGCAATTGCTGTTGGGGTTTGACCCTCCAATTTTTTTGTTTCTCTACAGAGTGTCAGGTCAAGGACCTCCCATCTGACACAATGTGTCGAATTGAATCCTATATAAATGTATCTGCCAAATGCCATGTAAATTCGTCGAACGGTTTAAGTATAGAATGCACGATTGTGACAGCAAGCGATCCGTCGATTGTGACAGACAGACAGACAGACAGACAGACCACGCTACAGAGCAAAGTGTATAGCAAGGCGGAATCGCTTGCGTTGCAAGACCGATTCCGCCTAATAATGTTGCCCCATTTAGATTATTAAAGGCTTTATACCGTATAGGCCTAGCTTTACATGTGAAATTCATCTTAAAGCTATGGAGCGTCACCTGCCATATGAGATCATACAGTGTTACATACCACTCGACATAAGTGAGCGTGCCCGCCTTAATCATAGCCAGACAGGCTGGTACTCGATTTATTTACCTCGGAAGGACGGAAGGCTGAGTTGACCTTAGTGTTGGTTATACCAAGATTTTTTTACCTACAGTTGTCAGTATAGACAGTCACACTTGGTGGCGACCCGACCAGGAGTGGAATCCACGATCTCGCGATCACATATCTTACGTCCTACCATTGCACTACCGAACTATAGACCTACTGAGTTACTGACGTATTATGCGGCCGTCCGCGTTGCTATATATATATATATATATACATAC
>Ga0209367_1010771_pt1 | contig 12206 bp, 6 predicted proteins | sample WorMetLIZISLAND2_FD_187412 | JGI IMG/M metagenome (GOLD analysis project Ga0209367, IMG submission 187412) | Marine gutless worms symbiont microbial communities from Max Planck institute for Marine Microbiology, Germany - Olavius geniculatus... ... | reverse complement strand
CCTATACTTAACGCTCATCGTTCTTACAGCGCTGCACTGTGATGAATGCGACCGAAAGCTGGGACGTAAGCGGGCACACCGCGCGGTGCAATAGCTACGTGTCCGTGGTTTTGCTGGTGTCTGGCTCAGGACTAAGGTAACGTTTTTTGCATAAAAGGCACCAACTGACAAATACGAATCACAAAACATGTTTACAGCCCCGTCGAGAGGGTGGGGTAGGGGGTAAGCTACCCCGTGCCCCGCGACGTTTGGGGGCCCCGCCGTTGCTCAGAAATACAAAAATACATCAGAATGAACCATTTTGAAAAGAAAAAGTTCAGATTTTTCCCCCTAGAGGGGCTTCGCAAAATGTCTGGGGGCCTCGCGAGAATGTTTCCCCGGGCCCCGCTGTGGCTCTCGACGGGCCTGCATGTTTACACGGCAGTTGCATCAAGAACGAAAAACAATAGCAATACGACTGTTAAACAGCAGAGTGTCGAAACTTAATAAGTTTAGTTATAAACAGTATTTGTGACGTACTTGAAGCCAAAAAAAACATTCAACAGGCCTACTTTATGATAGCAAGACACGATCAAGTTTGGACATACGACTGTGTTTTGATAAAACAGGTGGGGTCTTTTGCAACTAGTTTTTTGCAAGTTAAATGTATCGGCTATGTCGGCGAAAGAATAATGTGAAAATCGGTCGGCATTTGGTGTTAGTCGTGCAGAAACTTTGTTCTGCTGTTTTTGGTTCACGGCGTCAGGCGTACACGTGGAAAAGTCGTCAGGGTGTTTTTCGACTGCTATTTATTGCAATAGTAATTGCAACAAAAACAGTAATTGACTGTGCTTATGCTGTCGTATGGCTCGCAGATATACGAGTAATATAAAAACACAGATAGGGCCTACTCAGAAAACGAGCCATTTTATTTTTAAATATTTTCGTGAAATATTGACCGACTTTAATACGTGTAATTTTGGCACGCAACATCGAAAAGGAACGACGTAAATGACTAAGCTTATAGTTTTGCCCACTTTACCTTAAATGTGCAAACTAACTAACTAACTAACTACATACGACACTGGCGAGTCCGACTCTGAGTCCGAGACCTGAACAGTGGTCATGAGCCGAGTCTCTAGCTGCTATAGTTGATTTATACATTGCCACGGCATTGTCAATCACTGCGAGAATTGGACAGTCGAGATTTATTTTATTTGTTACTTCTCGCGCGCTACGTTTTTAACGTAGCGAAGAAGAGTATATGAGTTCAGTGTAATATTTAGGACCGACCGACCGACGACCGACCAACGACCGACCTCTGTTCCTGGAAGAGCCTTTCTGAAAGAACTTCAAACGGCCATATCCCTATAACGGTGCTAGATAGACGCATGGTCACTATGGACCACCGATGGGAAATCGACCCCAGCGAGTCGAATGGTCACGCGACCGATGACGTCACGTGACACCAAAAGATCAAACTCGTGAACCCATAATATTTGAGGCGCCATATCGAATTTTTAAAAAATATTTTTCGACAGCCCAAAGTTATGCGGGATATTGAAAAATAGGTCCAAAGTGTCCGGACCTAAGACACTTCGGACCCAAAAGTTAGGTCCAAAGTGTCTTAGGTCCGAACTATCTTAGTGTCCGGTTAGCAATATTATAGGCGATCAGTCTCTTGTCGGCCTACCTATAGCATCTATACGTTATAGGTTTATTTGTCTTTTTCTTTAAATAAGCGGCCGTATTTTGAAAACGGTGTAAGATAGTGCGGTTGCTATTGATCACTAATAGGTAATAGCATACGCCCTTTCAGATGAGATGAATGACCTTCAAGGTCACTGACAACCAGTACGATCGGCTATCCTAGCGACAGCTAGGCTTCTTGTTGCGCTTATTACGTACTTTCTTGCGTGCGTTGCGTACCTTGCGTGTCTCGCATCAGTTAGGCCGACGCCACTGCATGAGGCCCGCAGATCATGCTGCGACGCCAAAGGCAATGCTGCTGCTGCTGCTGCATGCAATGACGCGAGCGTGAGATGAAGCGATAAAGCATTTCATTCATCCGTGATGCGAGCGACTGACTGGGTGCATCACGATGTGACATTGCACGCGCGCAGCCATGCGACAGTTGGTCATCGTCATGCTTGACTCCACCGAGCTCACAACAGTAATTGCTCTGACCGTGCGAGCTTTGGAGTCGCTATGTCACTAGCCAGGCAGACACGCGTGCGGGCCGAGCCGGGAAACGGGGGAGGGGGTTGCCGTCCAAACACTGCGCCTAAGAAGAACCAACGTGATTTGGTAAAATGTGGAATCGCTAACCGATGCCGCTACCCTGTACATCATAGTCATAAATTATTTCTGCCGCAAGTCGGAAGCATTAAGTGTAGATTTTACATGTTTCAGCTACGTGCTCGACCGTCAAAATATCTTCTTTCCCTGGGGAAAGAAACTCCCTAGCGGACACAATGTGTCGCTAAATCCTACAACAGCACTGTGTCTGCCAGACGACATCTAAATCTGTCGAGCGGTTTAAGCAGGGTGAGCAAACGTCAGACAGACGACGGACGCTACGAGGAAATGTGTCGCTATAGTCAGAATCGCTTGCACTGTAAGAGCGATTCCGCATAATAATACGACCACGTACGCGCAAAACGGCCATATACAGCAATCTGTAGGCTCAGTTTCTATTTTACGCGCGAAAGCAGCTATGCTTTCAGCACACCCTAGCCATCGCAGTTCTGTCCATCTGTCCGTCCGTCTGTCACACGGGTGGATAAGTCAAAAACGGTGCAGGCCAGGATCACCAAATCCTCACCATCGGCTGCCGGAAAGACTCTAGTTTTAGGAACCGTAAAGCTTTTCCATAAATTCGAAAAAGTCACCCCGAACGAGGGCGCTTAATGAGTGGGGGTAGGAAAAAATTGCGATTTTCAGCCAATAAGTCGCCGTATCTCAGTAACGGTGGGAGATAAGGTCTAGGTGACTATTAATCACTAATAGAAAGTCGTACACTGGCTCTCGATTGGCGTCAAATTCAATGACCTTGGATGACCTTGAACGCCAAAATAGCGGTTTTTATATATTTTCGGCGATTTCGAGCTGTGACACAGATTTCAAGAGCGAATTGCGCCGAAATCGCTAGAGATAAACCCCGACAGCTTGCGTATGAAACTTTTAGCATTAAACGTAGTTTTTACTTGTTGAAATTTCGCCTTCCCTGCGTTCAAAGAATTCTCCGAACGGAGGCGTCAAACTTAAATATTTTCTTCAAAATACTCGTATTCGACCACTCAAACGGCAGCATCCACGCGAGACGGTGGCGCCATTTGACGTGTGTAAATACATCGTACCCAAAAAGCTTAGACTTGTTCGCAGTGGGCCTTCAAACATGCACCGCTGTCGAGCATAGTTTGCGAAAAAGAACTGCTATAGGCTTTCGCGCGTCCCGTGAGCATTAGCTTTAATTTCTTGTATCAGTTGCTATTGAGACACTGCAGGGTCTATTGAATGAGTCGGTTTGAACATTACCTGCTGAGGGTAGTTTGCAGACTTATTGTCAACCGTCAGTGTGATGACCTCGCGAGTGTTATTTTTGTTTCAGCATCTTTCAGTCGTCGTGCAGCAGTTTAACATCATCCTGTTTCGTGACATTTTTGTGTCGAAAATCGGCCGTGTGTGGTGCTTTCTGATGTACTTTGGATGCGTTTTTTTTTATTTCGCGTGAAAACAATGATAAATAAAACATTTAGTTGTAATTTAGTTTTTATTTCTTTTAAGATTAGAGATATGAAGCGGCAATTTTTTTTCGAGAGAGACAGAGCTTTGCAAATTTCCGACAATGAAAATTGCGAGTGGTCCAAATTCTAATTTTGCTTTTAATTTTTTTCTGTATAAAATTATAGGGTCTAAGAGACTTCCAGCCCACAATTAGCCTATGTATTTTTACGAAATATTGACGACAAAAAGTACCAAACGCATTACAGATTTGTTCGAGTATGCGCTATATAAATTCACACTTTACTTACTTACTTATTCGCCTACTATTTAGCGGAGGGACGGACAATTGCCCGTACGACATTAATGTCTAGGAGCTGCAGGAGCTGCAGTTTGCTGATGGTCTGCACAGTCTATCACGTGACGTGATTCGGGCGACACGCCATGTGCAGTCTACTTCATTCGGTCAATGGACCGACCAACTACCGAAGTACTGACCCAAAAGGCTGAGTCCTTGGACGCGCCCGACTGCGTGATGATGATTTGCCCGACCGCAATATTGCACGGCGTTCCACCATTGCACCCCCCACCCACCCCGCACACAGCGTTATTGCAGCATCGGTCCTCAGAGATGTATCTATTGTTCCTTGGGTGCGGTTCTGTTTGTGAAAATAACGATGAATGAAAATAGTTTTGTACAAAAATCAAACTGCTGCCGACGAAATATGAGTAGTTATTATTTTTTCTCATCATCATCATTGAGCAAGTTCTGCTGGAGCGTAACCGTCTTCGACACTTGACGCCAGCGAGCTCGGTCTTGTGCAGAGCGCCTGTCCACCCACAGCCCGGTTTTTTGTTGTCGGAGGTAGCCACGTTTGTCGAGGACGGCCGCTCTGACGTCTGTTAATGCTTTTGTGCACAGTGCGCGTTGGGTTTCGCTAGTTATAGCTGTGGATTTTGCTTTTCAGTAGATTTCTATTTTAGACTCGTTACCTGTTTGTCAAAATGCGGCGTTCCGACTTAATTTTTTTGACATAGATGCTCGGTACAGAATCTTACCACAAATTTAGTCCTACAACAGTTACTGCGAACAGTTTTGCTGTTGTAATCCGATTGACATAGCCGCCGTGCTTTCCGAGTTCGAAAACCTTACTAACTAACACATTGCGGCAAGTTCGACGAAAACCGAATAAGTAAGCCTAAGACTGACTGGCGTCGTAAATTTCAACATTTTCGCAAGACGGCGTACAGTTAGTTCGGCTAATGCCTACGGTGCCTGCAGTTATTTCCAAAGTAGGCCCAATACCGGGGTAAGTCCGAGTCCAGTGAGTCCGATTCCAAGACTTGAAAAAATAGGGAATCGATTAGGCCTAGGCCTACAATTGTCACATTGCCGGACTCGACTGTAGTATGCCTATGCATCATTCGTTTTATAATTATAATTATTAACCCTGTCAGTTTTGGCGGATGTACGTTAGCACTCGTTGATTGCTGTCGAGTTAAGGTACCCGGTAGTTAATTTGTTGCGTTTATTCGCTGCTAATACACTGTCACAATATTTATGACTGATACAAACGGTAGGCCAATTAATATCCATTCTATATGATAATTTAATTTAGCACTAATTGCAAAGGCACTAATTGTCGCAGTATTTATATCATTAAGTTAATATCGGCTGGCGCCAAACTTTTGACGTGATCATGTGACAAGTCGTCTGCACCGTATATAGGCCTACTTACATATTTGTCTGTCCATCGTTTTATACAGAGTCCGGTTTAATCAGATCCGGCATTAAACTTGTCATGCAGTGCCTTTCGCTGTTGAGAAATGACCGTCGCTGTGTCTTCGGTGACTGACAACCAGAATATCGCAAATTTAAGTCATTTTACGAACATCGCCGCATGGGCCCCTAATATTCTCTGCCGCGGTTTGTTAGCGCTAGAATAAACAAAATACTAGATATTAAAAAAACTTTCATTTAGTATATTTGAACTAACTATGAAAACTACTATCGCCATAAGCTAATGAGCTATTAATTCGTTTCTGTGGTTTTAAAAATGCTTCTCAAAGTTTTTATGAGAGTTTTTAATAAAAAAACTTGCAAAATAAAAAAAAACATTTAAAAATCGTAACAAAGTGGCAAAGATAAAAACAACGTAAAACGCTTTTAAGGGGGCCAATGGAAATGCTGTAAGCATGGAAAATTTCCACTGTTTTTAACATTAAGGATGCTAAATTTTAGATCAGGGGGGATCTGGTCAGATTGCAAGTGAATATCATTAAACACTCTCCTGGCTTACTTCAATCGTTACGTTTCCTCAACACTGCTAGGCCTAGGCTATAGCTGGGCAAATTAAAGGATATTATACTTGATCGTGACATGCTGGCGACTGGGTATACACGGTTGCCGGAAACGCACACTCGGCATCAGATGCCGGATGTAATGTGAAGTGTTCGTTGACGTGCAGTCAGTCACACACCGCTACAGGGTGCACTGTGCAGGATGCATGATGGGGAACGTTATTTGCACAGCGTCATTGGCTATCCGTCCATCTGTCTACAGGCATGGTCGTCGCCAGAGTATTTAGTTTTTAGAGATTAGAAAAAAGACAGGGGCAAATGTCCCTTTTCTAAACTAAATTTTGTCTTGCGTTGTCGGATTTTATTTTACAAATGCCCGGTGTATGAAGTCTGGGGCTAGATATACAATTTTAAAAGAGCAAATTTGAAATCACTTATAATTTTTTCTGTCGTAAATCTGCCAGATGTTTGTTGGAAAACGGCAACCAGTTTCATTTCTGTTCCGAGTTTACGAACCAAAGACGCCGCTGGATAAAGGTAAGGGGCTTGGCAGACAGGTATTTCCAGAGGCGAAGCCCCGGCGGAGTCTGAAGGCGAAACCCCCTGAAGCTGAACTGTGACGTTGGATAGATATGGGCCTGAGGGCTCCACATTTTTTCGAACGCCTTATTCGGGTTTGAATCCGGTGTCGTGGGAAATTTGTCGCACCTGGAAAATTTTTCCGACTTCCATATTGTCATAATGTAACTAACGCTAACCGTAACCGTAATCCTAACCCTAATCTTAACCCTACTCCTAACCCTAACCTTAACCCTAAATTTAACCATAGCCTTAATCTTAACCTAGCCTAACCCGTACTGCTGCGTGTGGGAATAATTTTCCGGTGCGACGAATTTTCCACTACACCGGTGCTGGCAGGACACGTTAGTTTATGCTAGATCTCAAGGGATGTGGATTTAATTGTTTACAACAAACGCTACTTACGACGTGACGCTTTGTGTACCGTAGGACCTACGTTAGACGTGCCGGGAACAGTAGAAAGTGCAAAGACGAGGTACTTTGACGTGGTGCAGATTTGGCGTCTGAAGGTAGGCAGAAACGAAGCGCTGCATTTAAACTGGACTGGACTGGAGTCGGATTATTTAACGACGCTGTATAGTATCGAAGACTGTCAGCGTCATTACGGATTATAGTGCGTAGAGTTTATCCCTCAAGAGTAGACAATGTCTTCAAATTCTAAAGTGGTCACTGGATACTCCGGTAAATGGCTTTTATAACAGTTGCTGAGCATAGTATTGTGCGCAGATCAAACTGGAGTTTGTGTTCAGCTACTTCAGCACAGATTTTTTTGACTGTTTGTGATATGTTGTTTCTTGTACACTCGATGAGATAGTGTTCTATAGTTTCTGGAAGGCCACAAAAGTCGCAGTTACCAGTTTGGTGAAGGCTGCATTTAAAGCCGCGTACAGAGCGACGTCACTGAACTGAACTGACACGGTTTAGTTTTTGACGAACTGACCAATGGGCAAGCAGGACAAGCCTATTGGTCATTAATTTACCCGTATACAAGAACATAAAGTCACGTAGACCACCGACGCCGTTGGACAGTAGGCCTACCTACTGCAATACACTACTGTTTGCCCATTGGTCGGTTGGCCGAAAACTAAACCACGTTAGTTTAGTTAGGCCGTTCAGTTAGGCCTACCTCGCTTTGTATACGCGCTTTAAGATTGACCGGAAGAACTTTTGGGTAACGTAAATAAACCAGCATGTCCAAAAGCACGTCTAGCAGCAACAGACAAGAAATTTGAGCTAATGCTCACGGGACGCGCAAAAGCTTATAGCAGTTCCTGCCCGTACTAACCGAGCCCGGCGTAGAGTAACTTCGTTTCAACAGAAACGCGTTACCAACTATGCCACGCCACCAACGCCAGTAACGTGGCGCCGCCTTGTGAATGATATAGACTTGCGCAGTCCGATATCTCGAAAAAATCCATAAAACCCCCCTATTTTAGCGTTCAAGGTCATCCAAGGTCATTGAATTCGACGCCAATCGACATCCAGTGTACGATTTCCTATTAGTGATTAATAGTAACCTAGCTAGGCCTCCCCTCTCATTTAGCGCCCTCGTTCGGGGTGACCCCCTTCGAATTTATGGGAAAGCTTTACGGTTCCTGAAACTAGAGTCTTCCGGGCAGCCGACGGTGAAGATTTGGTGATCGTAGCTTGCACCGTTTTTGCCTGATTCACCCGTGTGACGGACAGACGGACAGACAGAACGTAAACGTGAACGTTATAGCCTAGACAGGTATACAGTGTTGATATAGGCCTAGGCCTATGATGGTGATGCCTATGGTGAAGGAATTATTTTACAATGGTATGTCTTTGTGTTGAAGTTATACATTTTTATGTTCTGGCTGGTTTTTGCAATTCGTTATAATCATATTGTTTGAAACTGACTATTGCGCTTTTTTCTTTCTTTTGTCTTTTTTTTATCTTTAAGTATTGTATCACTGATTACTTATAGTTACTGTGGGCGGCCAGCGTTGATGAGCGTTTGCTTTTTTGGTAGCCCGCCTACATTGTCTAGTATTGTACGACAATATTGTATTTTATGTTTTTGGCAAATAAATACTCTTTCTCTGATATGCTGCATGCTGCTGCAGCTGTTAGCCTAAACCACTCGTTTAATGATAGGTAGGCCTAATGCAACGCAGGCGCGTACCTCATCAAACTACCACGTCTTCAACCACTGCCGACCGTCTTCGCCGTAATAATAATAAATATTGCACCAAATGCCGCACGTCAGAAAAGTAGGGAGGATTTAGAACCCTTTGAGAGATGTTGGCATAATTTGGAGCTTGAATTACACCTGCAGCTTCCTCTCTGCAGGCTGCTTCCGAAATGTTATCGTGGCTAGTAAATTTCTTCAAGCAGCAGTAGGCCTATTTACAGTTACAGTTACAGTTGCAGTTACAGTTACAGGTTACACTCGTCAACAACGTTCTCAGAGGAATCATGCAGTGTAGACTTGTCTGAAAAGATAGGTTTTCAGCTTAGATCGAAACTGTTTGCGACTGATGTGCGGTGAACGTAAGTCAGGTGGAAGCGCGTTCCAGACGACAGGAGCCGCGATGGAGAAACTTCGCTGGCCAATGGACGTGTTAGCCCGCGAAACGAACAGGTCGCCGCGACCAGCCGAACGAAGTGATCGACGTGACAGGTCCGAGACTGGGCAGATGACTTGCTTGAGGTAGACGGGACCAGTACGTCGGACACAGTCGAAGGTCAAAAGAAAAAGACGCAGGAAAAACAGACAAAAGAGAGGAGAGGAGTGAGAAAAGAAAGAAAAATAGGAAATAGGCCTACAGGAGAAAGCTAGGAATATGAAAACCTGCTGCTGGGCTCAAAAAGGGACAGATGCGATCTGGTTTTAAAAGGCCGGGGCAGAAATTAGAGCTTAGGCCCTATTTTCCGACAGACTGGCTGCAAATTTCGGACAGAATAGATATGGGTGCTCAAAATTTTGATTTTACTCCTAAATTTGCCACAAATGAGGCACTTTCCAGTCTAATTTTTAAAAAGAATTTCTTGTCCGGTACAAAAAGATTTCCTACAGGCTAAAATTTATAAGAACAAGTAATTTGAGCAAAGCTCACGAGACGCGCGAAAGCCTATAGCAGTTTCTGTTCGCAGGTAATCGTAGTCTATCTCCATCCGTTTCGTCGTAATTCACTCTTTTGCAGCCAAAAATCGCCAAAAAATCACGTTAAATCAATATTTTTAGGGTTCAAGGTCATTCAAAGTTATCGATGTTGACATTCGTAAGAAGCTCCTCATCAGTGCTTGTTATGATAAGCAGCGTGGCTGTGCCTATCTGCAACCATTTACACGCTAGACAAACCAACAGAAAATAAATAACCACTTTTTATAGGGGTACCCCTCTTTGACACCCACGTGCGCAGGCCTCCTTGAATCGAGAGGGTCCGGACTTGAACTGCTAAAATCTACATTCCATGCTAAAAATTTCGTACGCAGGTTGTCTTGGTCTATCTCCAGCCATTTTGACGCAATTCACTCTTGAAATGCGTGTCGCAGCGCAAAATTGTGCAAAAAATTCACTAAAACCCCTTTTGGGAAGGTTCAAAGGTCATTCAAGGTCATCGATGTTGATAAATTTAAAAAGCCTGTCACCAGTGCTTGTTATGAAAAGCAGCATGTCTGTGCCTAGCTGCAACCGTGTTCACGCTACGAGATATAATTGCGGTAAAATAACCACTTTTAGGGGGGTAGTTGTCTTTGACGCTCGACTGCGCCGGCCTCCTTGAACATAGGGGGTCGGGACTTGAACTGCTAAAATCTACGTTGAATGCTGAAAATTTCATGTGCAGGTTGTCTTGGTCTATCTCCAGCCATTTCGTCGCAATTCAGTGTTGAAATGTGCGCTGCATCCAAAAATTGCGAAAAATTCACTACAAACCTCTTTTTGAGGGGTTCAAGGTCGTTCAAGGTCATCGATGTTGATAAATCCAAAAAGCCTGTCACCAGTGCTTGTTATGATAAGCAACATGTATGTACCTATCTGCAACCGTTTTCACATTATTCGAGCCAATAACGGCAAAATGACGTCTTTTTAGGGGGGTACCTCTGTTTGACGCCCTCGTTCGAGAGGAACCCCTGCACCCAGTGGCACGAAATTTTGTCACGATAAACTAGAGACTTTGTGGCAGCCCACAGTGAAGATTTCATGATCCTAGCTTGCACCGTTTTGATACAGATCACGAGTGTGACAGACAGACAGACAAACAGACGCCCAGACGATGGCAAAGACGCGCGAAGCATTCTGCTTTCGCGCGTAAAAAGAGGGCAAAGAGGCGATTATCTTTCCCCTGTCCACAACGCTAACGAGAAAATATAGGCGCCCAAGCGTTTGACCATAAAGGTTAAAAGAATAAAAGTCGTGTATAGCTTTTATGGGAAACCGCGGAGCGTCACCTGACGTATGGAATCATTCAGTGTTATTTGTCACCCGACACAGCTAAGCACGCCCCGCCTTAATCCCACCCGGAGAGATGGAAAGCTGAGTCCACCGTGACCATGACCTAACATCATCATCATCAGTAGCAAAAGGTCAGAGGGCAAGGTGAGGTGAATAATTATGCCGAGTGGGGCGTGGCTAAGTTACCGGTTGAGATGCGTTAAGCTGGCGGCGCGTGGCGCCACTGTTGCGCTGCGTGCAAATTGATTGCAGAAGTTCAAACAAGGCGCGGTCGGTCGCTCGCGGGGGCACATGAGTAGGCCTATCTCCGTCAAAGCCCCTCCCTCTTCTTTCTCAGATGACTGAGTTTCAAAATTTCGAAAAAAAGCAGAAAGTTGCAATTTTCGACAAATGTGATTACGCTGCTCAAAATTTCGTCCGCAGGTTTTTTAAACATGAGAACTTCCTGCTCAAGATTTGTGTTTCGGAAGATATTTACGGGTCCTTGCAATGACGCCTCGGAATATAATTATTAGATCACTGTTCATTTGTATCGCCGTTTATTATTTACGTAATTTCTATGTAGCGCTAAATATAATTTGCGCGTCCATGCGCCAACACGGCGATTTATTCAGAAATTTCGATGTGTATATTATTGTGCATGCTACTGAACGTGTTTTGTTATCTTTTCTGGAGTCAAAAGCCAGCAGTTATCGGCATGGAATATCGTAGTAGAAATTAGCCTACATCAAGCGCCACAAAATTAAAACGTTCGTAGTTGAATTAAAAGCGCTAGGCCCTACCTAAGAGCTGTCTGGATAACGGGTGCGCCCTGTGAACGGTAGAGCCCACTACAAAATTGACTCATGTACAATATAAAAAGTAATTAAAAGAAGTGGAAATTGCTTGCACGAAAGCGTCCCAGCCACAGAAGAGGGTGTTATGTTCGACGTCGTCGTGGGTAAAAAAACAAACAGGCAGAAAGTTGTAATTTTTTGACAGATGAGATTATTTGTACTCAAAATTTTAATTTTGATTCCAATTTTTCTCTAAATTGGGGTTTTCAGCCCAAATTATTGCATTCTGTACCAACATTTTCCGACAATAGAAGATCTTTCGACAACTTTTCGACAGCCGAAAATGTAAACAGAAAGGACACAGGGCGGATATGTCAAAACGCCACTGTTTATGTCGCAGGGTGAGTTGTCGTGGGGAGGGGTGAGGG
>Ga0209367_1010770_pt1 | contig 12206 bp, 5 predicted proteins | sample WorMetLIZISLAND2_FD_187412 | JGI IMG/M metagenome (GOLD analysis project Ga0209367, IMG submission 187412) | Marine gutless worms symbiont microbial communities from Max Planck institute for Marine Microbiology, Germany - Olavius geniculatus... ... | reverse complement strand
CTTCGTCGCAATGTCGTCGTAATGAAATTTGGGCTTAATTCGCTCGCTCTTCCGAGCCACCAGGTGGTGCCGATGATATTGGCTTCCAGCCATGCTTTTAGTGCCAAACCAGTCACTGGCTGCCATACGCAATAAACGGCGTATTATCATGGCCTTACAAGCTTTAGAAATCATCAAATCACCCAAAGTTAGTGCAATGCTGGCCGAACGGACTTGGTTTATTTTCTAGAAAAATCGGCCAAAAAAGACAGTTTTTGGGCTCTAGCCCCTAAACGGTGACACCTAGCGAAAAAGTGTCCGGGACAAACATTGTTGGCTTTCACCCGCACTATCGTTTGGTAGCAAGAACAGGGACACAATTGGCCAGAGGGCGCCAGCCCGGGCGTTGAAAGGTTCATTTTCGGCAGTTACTGGGCATAAAAAAATTGATTTTGGGGCTCCCTCAAAATCCCCTTGATGTATTCGCCCAAAATTTCGTCACTGACCAGCAATCGATGCCCCCTACAAGTGGCCAAAATTTGGTGCACGTACCATCGATAGCTTTTCGGCTAGACAAAAAAAGTGGGTTGAGCGAATGCCAGGTATAAACATGCAAATTTTCCTCAAGTCGGAGTATGATGACACTTCTCTCACAAATGTAATCCTGAAAATTGAACAGAAAAAGAGCTAATATTATTTACGTAGATATTCGTTAACTGAAGGAATACTGGCTTTGTGGAATTGATAGCCGTCTTGTGTTGTCAGTACTTCTGTTAATAGGGGAATTCAGACACTATCTTGATAGGATACGATTATGTCTTAAGATCATGTTATCACGGCATTTATTTTACATGATCACAAGACTTGGCACAAAAATTGTAAGCTCTTGTCTCGGGATATATCTTAAGTTATGTTGTAAGTTATGTCTCAAGTGTGAAAATTGCCTTAAGAGTATCTCAAGATGTGTGAATGGGTGGACAGGACTCGCTGCTACACATGGCATGCTGGTCTGGAGGATGACGAGCCAACCACAGTGACCTCTGCAGATCTCTCGCTGCTTCGGGGTGGGCTGGGGGTGAAGAGACCGGCGAGGCGTAATGCATGGGGTGCTGCTTCCTATGCAGATCTGATCGCTGCTGCCATTGAAAGCTCACCTGATAAACGGCTGACGCTATCTCAGATCTATGACTGGATGGTGTCAAATGTACAGTACTTCAGCGAGAGGGCTGACAATAACAGTTCAGCAGGCTGGAAGGTGACTGGCTTCTGTGTATTAGTAGATAGCAATACTACCAATGTTATGTTGGTGATTTTATTTGACGTAAGATTTAGAGTTAGAGTTAGATGTCCCTTGGGTTTTAATTGATCTAGTAAATCATCATTTAGAATAATTTGTGTGATTAACTAAATTACAGATTAGCTGACTTTTAGCATGTGGATAAGTATATTGTTTTGTATCTCGATTTTACCATACTATACCGAGTCCTAATAACTCTAAATAGTAATTATCATGGGAACCAGAATGTACCTCATACTTTGTATACCAGTAACAGTAATCTGTTGTCTCATGCCAGTATTGTACAGTATCGTCACTGAGTACATGGTAAATGTTGCTGTGCGCTATGATTTTCTTTACTAAGGTTGCATGCGGTTGGGTTAAAACAACTATAGTATCACCAATTGTCTTAGTGTGATGGTCGCAGTAGTGCTGTGCTTTTTGTGATTTCGGGATCACGAATCTGGTGTCAGTACAAATTTGGTTTAACTGCATTACTAGTAGTATGTTTTCATAAGTTGATTGTTTTTGCAGCATTACTTGTGAATATTATCTGTTGTAGAATTCAATTCGGCACAACCTTTCACTGCATCGGAGGTTTGTTCGAGTGCCTCATGCAGATGGCAAAAGTGCCTGGTGGACAGTTAACCATTCAGAGACATTGTTTACGCGAGTGCCACGTGGATCTAACTCCATAAGACACCGTTCTGATTCTATCGACACACGTCCATTTGTCTTGCAGCGACAAAGACGAAACCGAAAGTCTGACAGTTCCATTAGAAAGTGTAATACGAGTGCTGTGCCTTTGTCATCAAGGTGTTTTGAGACGTTAGCCGAAGCAAAGTCAGATAGTTTAGAAACACAAGACTTCACGGACAGTGCCGCATTTCCATCAACGCTTGCCTCGGATAGCTTGTGCAATATGGACACCTTTTCGACAAGGTCAGACATGAACTCCATTTTATCCACACAAACATCTGCATTTTTGGGTACCAATGATCAGCCCAAGAACACAGCTGTGACATTATCCTCCCCATTCCACTCGAAGATATCATCTCTCCTCGAGCCAAGTTTCACTGAATCGTCAGTCCTGGTTGAGGACGAATATTCAAACGTGATGATGGCTCAGTGGAACCTAATTGGTACGTCAGATTTGGTTAGTGATGATGCAAATGTTGTGCCAGAAAGTCGCAGCCTGCCCCTGTTTTCTGATGACTCTATGCTGACGGCTAGTCAGCTGACAGACAGTTCGCAGGAAGAACCGGTCTTCTGTGATGACCGAGAGCTGATGCTTGCAGCGTATTCCACAGTTTCATCTCCGTCAGACCAGCCAAGCTACCGTCGAGGTTCTGATGCCCCGCCACCAAGTCCAGAATCTGCATGTGGTGAGCAGTCGTCCTCGTTTGACGAGACTGTTAGCAACTTAGCAGAGATGAAAGTGGAAACCTCGATCGCTGTGTCTGGAAATACCACGACACAGTTTGCCACCGGTTGGACTTCGGTTTTTCCGCTAAAAACCGGCGACGACTTATCGAGTCTTTCAGATGTGGACATGGAACATTGAGCCATTCGTACGAACGATATGTGATAATGCTATCTGTGTGCTCTGTGCTGCTGCTGCTGTGTGTATCCGTATTCCGTATGCTTATCTTCTGTGTGCCATTTAGTTATGATTAATTTATTAAGCACTGCTTGGCAGGTATTGTTTTATATGTGTGTCATGCTGCATCAGTCAGACTGTCACCATGCTGCCACTGCCTAGCTATGATGCAGTATTCTCCACCTAGGTCACTGTTTAAGCGCATCGATTGCTGCTGGTTACTGGTAAGTGACATGAATGCTGATCTGTCTAGCACTCTGGTCTGTTGAAATTAAAAATTTGACTTGAGCTACAAGTTTACCAGAAACTCTTTAATCCTGTCCAAGATTTCAAGTAGAAATGTCCCGCCAACATGACGAAGCAAACTTTCCTCTACTTCTGCAGCCTTCTATCAAACTTCACATTGGAAGTCAAAATAGAACAGTAAAAAACTGAAATAGGTTAACTCACAACTAACTTGCATACTGGATTTTTACCCAGAACATATTGTTCAGACCTAACCAGTTTTGAAATGGAGGGTGGTTTCTTGGACTTCTTAAATTTCAATACCAACTGGTCAGTAAATAAATTTGCAGATGCTTAGGTTCAAACTTCCCTTCTTGCATTGCGAAGACTTACTGCTTTGCTTATACATCGGCTTGTTGCTATTGCACAATCTGTGATTTTTATTGAGCGTAATCTGTAAATGGCAAGTCGTTGCTTGAAAGGACTACAGACACTGTGACTGACCAATTGTCTGAAAAAACTTTAATGCCACAGAACTGGCCATATGTTAGGTAACTGTCAGGAAACTTTGGTCCACCTAAGTTGTAGACTGTTTTGTGTTAACTTCATATTTCAGACAACACAATTCGCAACTTCACTTTTTGACTTAGACTTTCGCCGAGCCTTTTCTCTGAGCCAAAGCTAAAGCTGAACGCTGAAGTCTGTACTTAGACCAAAGTTCAACTAAACGATTAACAATGGTGGAAAACTGGTAAACGTAACAGAAATAAATCAACCAGTTACGCTTGGACTTGTCTATTTAATTGTGCCACACACGCAAATAATGTAATTACGTAACGTCTTACATCATTGTGTAGCCATTATGGCATTTATTTTTGGTACCAGACTGTTTTAATTTACTAAACTATCCGTGTTAGTCGCCATGTTTTCGCTCAGCAAAATCACTTCACTTTTTGACTTAAATAGGTACTTAGACCGAAGTTTAGGCTCAGCGAAAGTCTAAGTCAAAAAGTAAAGTCGCCCAATGTCTTAACAGCATAGCAGTCCTGTTGTGGATTGCTCTGCAGTATTGTACCATTATTACTGCTGTTGTATGTTATTATACTGTCAGTGTCAAGTGACTTGGGTAGCCATAACATGAGGAGGAAGTTCACAAAGTCACCACAAAATGCAGGAGTGTGGTCACTCTAGAATGAAATTTGCATTTTATGTTGAGAGTTTTGTTTTACTATTGAGTACTGTTTGTTGGTCTGAGGCTAAGTGTTCAATGTGCAATTGCTACCACCATGTGCGTCTATGTAAGCGCTGCATTGTCTTTAATTTACTGATACATCTAGCCAGACTTTCGTGTATTTTGTTTGCTATTTGCTTGCTTTGCACTAAGAAGGAAAATTTCGGAAACAAAGGTTATCTTTTCACTGATAGACTTTGCTTTACTAAAATTTATAGTTTTGTGGGGTAAACATGCAGTTTAGCGGCCTAAACAAAATACACAGTAAACTTACTGCCTATACGTGCCAAAGCGTGCATGCGGTCAGTTAACCCTAACCCTAATCCTAACTCTAACCCTAACCTAACCCTAACTCTAAACCTAAGCTTAACCTAAGCTTCGCCTGTATATAGGCAGTAAGTTGACTGTGTATTTTGTTTAGGCCGCTAAACTGCATGTTTACCGTTTTGTGGAAGTATTTCAAGTTAGTGATGGGCTAACGCTAACCTTACATTTGTCAAAAAACTGAAACCAATGAAAATTGCCAAGAACTTGAAACAAACCTTAGAGCTCTAAAAAAACAAAATCAGAACAGCAATCAACAACAACAATCAGAACCCAAAATTGCAGGCCAAAATCTGCAGAACCAGAACTGACATTCTGCCGAAAGTAGTGATAGCTAATAATTCTGCACAGCGGCATTTTGGTATAAGAAAGTTGCAATTTTTCAAAATTCAGCTGTAGATTTCTGACAGAGTTGATATAAGTACTCAAACCTTCAACGTTGCACCTGGATTTCCACAAGATGGGGTTTTTTAGACCAAAATTTTGTATTTCTCGGAGAAAATTTTCAGACAAGAAAATTTTTCAACAGGCTAACAATGCCACGATGCCAATGATTCTATGATCAGTACATCTTTGTGTGAAACCAGAAATCTGAGCTAATGCTCATGAGATGCACGAGAGCCTATAGCAGTTCCTGTTCACAGGTAATCTTGGTCTGTCTCCATCCGTTTCGTCGCAATTCACTCTTCTGCAGCCATAATGTTGCAGAAAAATTACTAAACCCCTAATTTCTAGAGTTCAAGGTCATTCAAGATCATTGATGTTGATACCATTAAAAAGGACGTCATCAGTGCTTGTTATGATAAGCAACATGACTGAGCCTATCTAGCGACATTAAAATTAAAATACACACACTGAGCCTATCTGCAACCGTTTTCACGATAGACAAGCCAAGAGCGGATAGATAACCACTTTTTAGGGGGTTACCCTTCTTTGACACCCGCGTGTGCAGGCTTCCTTGAACGTAGAAGGCTGGGACTTGGACTGCTGAAATCTACATTTTTTGGCGCAATTCACTCGAAATGTGTGTCGCAACCCGAAATCGCGAAAAAAAATCACTAAAACCCCTCTATTTTGGGGGTTCAAAGTCAATCAAGGTCATCAATGTTGATATTCCTAAGAAGCTTGTGTCGCCAGTGTTTGTTATGATAAGCAGAATGTCTGTGTTTATCTGCAACCATTTTCATACTAGACGAGCCAACAGTGGTAAAATAACGTCTTTTTTAGGGGGAGTGCCCCTCTTTCGCTTCCTTGTTCGTGGGAACCCCCGTCACCCAGCGGCATGAAGTTTTGTCACTAAATACTAGAGACTTTAGGCTATCGTATGGTGAAAACACAAGTTTCTATCTCATTTGGCCTTGAATCGGTACCAAGTTGTGACAGGCAGACAGAATTACCATAGCTAATACACGCTATGCTATCTCTCATGCGTAATAATGCAAGCATTATTTAAGCTATTGTATGAACAACTGCTGTGCTTTTTCTTGACATGATAGTCTGAAACAGTACATCATGCTAAACATGTATTTGTTGTGTTGTTACCTCATGTGATTGAACAGGGACACCATTCCCCATTTTTTTAGACATGGAACATTTTCCTGCAATATTTCTCCAGAATCCATGCAAAACAAGGCTCAAAGTTTTACCCATGCCTCTTCTACTCTTTTTTGGTTGTGATTTAATTTTACAACAGTTTCTCAGCTGAGAAAATCACAAATGTACTGATTAATTTCAATCAGTGTTTTTGATTATTCTATTAGATTGCTATACAATTACAGTATTTGAACAAAAATTCAAGCAAAAGGTTGCCTTATGCCACTTCACTTCATACTGGGCACACAGCAGCCTTTTGTTTCATAATATTCAGCTACAGATACAATACTGTAACAAAATCATAAGTAATATTCTATAATAAAGATATAAAAACATACGACAGATGGGAAAGTATAAATTATGTTAAGCAACAAAAAATTATAGTGGAATAATGCAAACATACAAAAAACACTGATGTGACATTTTCACTAAACTAGTAACAAGACAGTAAACCTGCTATAATGTGGAATCACAATATGATAAGTATATTTGTAAAATATTAAAAAACATGTATACATACAGATTATGTCACATGGATGTAAAAATTAACAACAATGAAGTTGTATAAAAATGACTAGAAGTGATCAGATATCTCAAACATTCTCAAACCTCTGCCAAAAATGGTGCGGCCACCTGGTAAACACAAAGGACTATGGCTGCTATCTTTTAACAGTACAGAATCTAAAAAGCTGGACTGCTACAAACATGTAATCCCTTCCTTGCTGCACAACAAATCCAAAAATTTCATCAAAATTTCTGAGTAACATAACTGACACAAATATGTATTGAAAACAGCCCATTCGCTTTGCTTTGGCAGAAGTAATAATGCACATGCAACCAACACAGCAGAAATAACAATGCATAGAATACAATGCAGACTAGACATAACATTTATATGCTGCGTTCAGAAAAAAAACACCCACTGACGTTTTGTTTTATACCTCCATGGAAAATGTTCAGATATACACAAAAATTTCAGGAAATGTTAAAGAGTTAAATGTTAAATGTTAAAGAGGAAACAAGTATTCCACCAGTATAAAAGTTAGATATTCTTTGCTACCAGTGACGTCATACTTACATCTTAATTCAGTGTTGGTAAACTATGGGTTTTACTGCTGAAGACATACCTTTGACAAAATGTTTGCGAGTCGGCAAGGGTTATGGAACAGCAAGTTTGTGCAAGGTGTTTCCGGACATAACACAGACAATTGAATATTGATGGAATAAAATGTTTCAGTATCAAGCCATTCGACTGATAGTGGGCAAGTGTCTATCAGCAAAACCGATAATATACAAACACGGAAATATGACGTTAGGATGACGTCACCGGTAGAAATGAATGTCTAATTTGTTTACAGGTGGATAGGTTGTTTCCTCCTAAACATTCCCTGAAAATTTTGTAAAAATCTGATTTCCCACAGAGATATAAAAGAAAACGTGAGTGGGTGTTTTTTTTCTGAACACAGTGTAGTTAGCTGGCTCTTGTCATTTACTGACTAGACAAATGTCTGGAAATTCAGTTCACAGAGATGGACACACACTGTGTTCAGAAAAAAAACATCCACTCACGTTTTGTTTTTATCTCCATGGAAAATGTTCAGATTTCCACAAAAATTTCAGGAAATATTTCTGAGGAAACAAGTATTCCATCGGTATAAAAGTTAGATTTTCTTTGCTACCAATGATGTCATGCTGACGTCATATTTCCGTGTTTGTAAACTATGGGTTTTACCATTGAAAACATACCTTTGATAAAATGTTTGCGAGTCAGCATGGGTTATGGAGCAGCAAGTTTGTGCAAGATGTTTTTGGACAATACACAGACAACTGAATATTGATGGAATAAAATGTTTAAATAAAACAATGACATGACCGGCAGTATCAAGTTGTTCAACTGATAGCAGGCAAGTGGTCATCCATGCAGTGACGCAGTGCACGTACGTTTGCCAACATCAGCAAAGTTGAGGATCTTGCACTTAGCCAAAAAGATAAATCGCTGTTCAAAATGAAAAATTGTGTAAGAAATTGGTATATTTTGGGTTCAGTCAGCACAGTGACCAACTGGTTTGTTTTAATATTTCACCAATATCTGTCTTCAACGGTAAAACCTATAATTAACAAACACCGAAATATAACGTCAGCATGACGTCACCAGTAGCAAAGAATATCTAATTTGTTCACAGGTGGAATGCTTGTTTCCTACTAAATATTCCCAGAAAATTTTGTAAAAATCTGGACATTTTCCATGATGATATAAAAGAAAACTTAAGTGGGTGTTTTTTTCTGAACACAGTGTAGAAAGTGAGACAAACACAGAAAGCACACAAAATACATGACTGATTGTACCACAATTCATGGTCATGATACACGTTACAATTCATCTCGTTTATGGACTTTCTCATGCCAGATTTCATGTGGATCACGTTCACCAAACTTCCGCACCGTGATTCTACCAAGTATCAAATCGGCAGCTTTCTCAGCTATCATGATGACAGCGGCATTTGGATCACTAGAGACGATCCGCGGCATCACAGATGCATCGATGACCCGGAGTTTCTTGACTCCGCGCACCCTACAACCAACTAACTGAAGTTAACCTCCGTGGCTTTCTACTGGGCTATTACTGGCTGGACAATAATTAATTAACGTGTGAATTTGTAAAATGCCCCCTAACCAGAGTTTTCAGAGGCCATTGTTGCAAGTACGCATTATCAAAAAGTCACGTCTTAATGCCTGGTCTAAAGCATTGTCAAGTCATGTCACATTTTTCAGTTCCAAAGGGATATCGTTCCACACAATGTGACTAAGGGGAAGAGAAAGCTATAACATTTATTTTATCTGTAATGAGAAGCAGAGCATCAGTGCTATTTTAGTGAATGCATGATACATACAGACATGATTCAAGATTAAGCTTATTCAAGGAATCTTGAAACAGACAATCAAAATTAAAACAATAATAAGAGCTATTAAGCGGCGGCAGTGGTAGTAGTCAGTAGTAGTAGTAGTTATTGCTAATCAGTACATGTTTTCATTAAATGATGACTGACTTTCAAACTTTTGCCACCAACACACTCTACTAAATTTTCAACAATGCCATCACTGAAGGCTTCACCACACCTCAAACACATTGCTACACTAGGGATTTGAACTGGAAAAAATAAATATGGGAACGGTTCGAGTGTGCTTCCAGATCTGATGTGGTATGTTATTCCGTAACTATCTTGCTATGCTTTCCAGGTGACCAAAGAAGTACTGGTATGGCACACCAGCCCATAATGTCCCACTCAAAGCCCTGGATACTCTACCATGTAGTAGCAAGTCCCACCATTTATTACCTGAGCTGTGGGTCAACAACTGCCGTGTTGTCACCGCCAGCACCCATCTTGCACGTTCCTGCCAAGTGATAGCCACTCATAGTGTTCTGTCGGATGAAGCACTCAAAGTACTCGTCCGAGTTGAGTTCGGCCATGGCACACTTGGGATGACGGCGACCGGTCGGTCGAGCACCCAGCTCACTGAAGACACGTGTACGTGTGAAGTTCTCCGCCAACTGCATCGCTGCAATGCCACATATACACGTAAGCAACATCGTGCAGAAATTTTACAGCAGTAATAACAAAACCAGGGTTCGAAAAAAACAGCTTTATAAAACCTGGGCAGGTTTTGAGATTTAAAAAAAACCCAAAAACCAGTCAAATTTTAGGGATTTTTGCAGCACATTCTGAATAAAGATCATAGTTACATTTCATATTTACATCGTGATTTCTGTATTTTGCTATAACTTACGGAAGATGATGTGACACAGAGAATGGTGTGATGGATCTACTTCTAGGTCATAATTTTGTGTTCAGTCTTCATTGTACACTAAAACTCGAAAAACCTTTAAAAACTAAAGCGCAAGACAACAAAGTAACTCACTTATTATGGCCCATTAGAACAGCTATAGAGGAAGCAACAATGAAAACTGCATGTACACAGTTACTAATACATACCCTCGAGCAGTATCTTGATGTCGTCGGGATGTGCGAGGTAATTAGGTTCAATGGACGGATGGTCGGAAGGGTCCCGGGATCTGAGGCGAACAACTCCGCGGGTTTGTGGGTGGAGTAATACTGGACGCAGACTGAAGCCTTCACTGTACAACATGTCACCAAACAGATCCTTAAATACCTGCACAAACAAATACACACATAAGTAAAAGGAAGGAAGCTGCAATGCATAGCACGAGAATAAAATTACTAAACACATCAGCACTGTAAAGCCAAAATTCCATTACGCTGACTTTGCGACAAAGTCCGTAACTTTGTCGCGGACACAAATCATGAAAGTCGGCGACATTCATGATTTGTGGCGTGGACTTTCGTGATTTGTGTCCGCAACAAAGTCACCGACTTCGTTGCGGACTTTCCCCATGCACTGTAACAGACTAAGTTCCATTACAGCGACACAAACGGGTTTGTTGCGAACTTGTCACAGACTTTGTTACAAACATCTTGACATGTCAAGATTGTTTTTGTCCACAACTTTCAATATCTATGTCCACAACTTTCAGTGAAACTTCATGATTTCATAATCTGTCACCGTTTGTGTCCGCAACTCTCATGATTTGTGTCAGTGACTTTCCCTGTGGGAAAGTTTCAGTGAAAGTCAGTGTACTGTAATTTGGGCTTGAACGAGAATTACAATTTAATCAAAATTTTATTGACGATATATACATATCAAGAATATGCAACAATAAAAAACATTCTAAAGAAAACTAACACCCAGATGTGTCCGACCATCTGGCTACATAAAATAAGCCAGGAGTATGTAATAGCTAAGTCTAAACAAAACAACTCAATTATTGCACAACTAGACATACTTGTACAGAATTACTCAAGCCTAAGCCGGTCTCTGAAAGCAAAGTTTTAGATAACAACTTTTACAAATGAACGCCTTTTTCATCTAACTAGTGCCATCGAAGGGATGATGGTGGTCAAAGCATACAAAAAGTCTAGGCTAATGCTCATGAGATGCAGAAGAGCCTATAGCAGTTCCTGTTTGCAGGTTATGTCAGTCTATCTTTATCCATTTCATCGCAATTCACTCATCTGCAGCAGAAATTAAAAAAAAATCACTAAAATTTTTTTTGTGCTTCAAGGTCATCTATGTTAATGTCACTAAAAAGTACGTCATTGCTGCTTGTATATAAGCAGCATGTCTATGCCTATCTGCGACCTTTACACACTAGACAAGCCAATAGCGGAAAACTAACCACTTTTTAGGGGGGTAACCATTTTTGGTACCCACGTGCGCAGGCCTCGTTGAGCATAAAGGGTCAAGACTTGGACTGCTAAAATCTACATTCAACGATGAAAAATTCATATGCAGGTTGTCTTGGTCTATCTCCAGCCATTTTGGTGCAATGCACTCTTGAAATGTGCTCTCACATATAATAACAAAAAGTTGAGAGAAAAATATGTGATGCCAGAAATGACAACAGATGGTGTCAATGTAATGGCATGACTAGCCAAATGTTACCTTGTGGTTCAAATTGAGTTTGGAACGAACTGTCTTCAGTCGATCGTTAGACAAAGCGCTGCCATAGAGTGACGTCACTAGCAGCAGCTGGATGTCTGGGTGTGTCTCGTTCTCTGGCTGGTAGCGGGAACGGAAATACCCGACAGCCTCGTAGCCAGTTGAACTCAACATACCTGAGGACATCAATGACAGACACATGTGATACACTGGGCGACTTCACTTTTTGACTTAGACTTTCGCTGAGACTTTCGGTGAGTCTAAACTTCGGTCTAAGTACCTACTTAAGTCAAAAAGTGAAGTGATTTCGCTGAGACTTTCGCTGAGCCTAAAGTACCTACTTAGACCGAAGTCTGGACTCAGCGAAAAGTCTCAGCGATTCGCTGAGTCCAAAAGTACCTACTTAGACCAAAGCTGAGCCGAACTAACCTGGCTAAAGTCGGTTCGATTTGCATGGAAGA
>Ga0209367_1010769_pt1 | contig 12207 bp, 9 predicted proteins | sample WorMetLIZISLAND2_FD_187412 | JGI IMG/M metagenome (GOLD analysis project Ga0209367, IMG submission 187412) | Marine gutless worms symbiont microbial communities from Max Planck institute for Marine Microbiology, Germany - Olavius geniculatus... ... | reverse complement strand
TGGCAATGTCATCTAAGGGCTATAGGTACCGCGGCAGCGATGGCGCCACAGTCTGAACACTTGTGTTTGTTTTGACACCACGAATTATGAAAATAGCCTGTTTTACAAGCAAGACAACTGTCATGATGCGGTATCATATGCTCATGCCAACCAACTGTCTTTTCCGAGATTGCGAAGTGCCTCGACTGGTCGCCAGTCTGATCGACTCATGTAAGCAGCTAGCGTTGCAGGAAGTAGGCTACCTGACCTCTGCTTGTCTACTTGGCATCTCTTGCATCTCGGGCGCTTTTAGCTCACAATGCATTTGTAACTATTTGGCGGTTGATCATCTAATGGACCCTAAATTCCCGTAGGGAGCTCGTAGCGTTAATTGGTCAAAAACCTCTAAAGCGCATTTGAGCCAAAAAAAATAAAATATTAAAAAAAACTAAAAGGACGAAATAATTTCGTGAAAAGGGGAAAAAGGAGAAAGCTGAGAAAGGTGTGAGGAAGCCCGCTGTTCCACCGTTAGCTCCAAGAAGTCGGCCCACCGGCGACGATGTATGGCTTGGCCTGAAGACACGACGACACGGCAACCTGCATGATGGGACATACATAGAGGCCGCGGCGACGAGTCGGGAGTCCATGTTGTTAGCGGGCGGTCTGACGAGCTCTATACGTTGTCATCATATCTGATTTATCAGCTAATTTTACGCATCGCGGCGTTCCTTCATCATCGGTCGTCGTCGTCACTGCAGGCCGCGTCCCGCCCAGTCTCAGCAGCAGCAGTAGCAGTCTGTCATTCGGTGTCTAGCCTTTCTTCCTCCGAGTATTCCCGGCAAACCCCTCCTCTTACGACCAAACCTATGGGACAATGCAGCACAAAATATACAGGGGTGCCAAAATGCACCTCACTGGCATAGCCATGGGGGCACTGGGGCACGTGCCCCGTAGGAAACTACAATAATGATAATCATCTAGTGTCTGACTTTAATCTTAGTTACTTAAAATAGTGCCAAAATGCACCAAAACATTTGTACACAAAAATCCAAAAATTTTCTGAGAAGAGTGCACACCACTTTCCATACTCCATCCATCAAGTGCTTTCCCTATACATCCAAATTCTGGCTACGCCACTGATGCACCTCTGCACTTTTGTACACTTTTGTGTGCCGCAGATTTCAGTTCCGCATTGTCTTTTTTTCGTATTTTAGCGTCCCCATCCCTTTCACTGAGTGAGTGATTAAGAGAGTGAGTAAAGTTTTATGTCCGCTTATCTATAGGAGAAGCACTGGGATCATTTCGGCGACACTGACTCCAGGCAATTATTGCACTGGTACTGACAGCAAAAATAAATAGCAGACAAAAAGTCCGGCTGTCGCTAAGGTGGGCCGACCGTACTACCTATATCCGAAGACTAGCGTCTGAGTTCCGGTAGCGGAAAAAAGCGATTTCCCAGAGTGACTGCAGTCGGATACACACCGTGGTGACGCTGCTATCGAACGCTACAATAGATGCTAGAATACGATACGGTAATTCGGCGCACGTGGGTGGTGACTGCAGGCAGCAACTGTGTACATGGTTACGTTGATGAGCTTTTTCGTATAGCTTGTGCGTAAAATTTGCCATTTTCAACTTGTCTGATGATCAAACGACGCGTGGTGTTAGTTACTGAGTTTTCGATATGTAAACTCGTAAAATAGCATACAACAACAATTAAGATACGAAAATATGGCATAGAGGAGGGGTTTTTGTCGCAGGGGAGTCTTGTGTTGGTAGGTTTTCTTTTTCTGCACTCCTCCTCGAGGGGCCCAATGACATTGCCAGTTCGTCTGGCCCGGGGTCTACGGCACCGCCCTGCAGATCGGCATCGCAATAGATAAATTCGACAGCGCGACGGAGACTGCTGCCATGGACGCGAGATGTCGTCCGTCCACGAATCCTATTTTTGCAATGGTCGTGGATGGCCGGGGACGAGAAATGGGAGAGGTTGACGGGGAAGGAAAGGAGACAGAGGGGGCAGAGTCCATTAAGTCCGTGCTACGAGTGACCGTTGGCTGGAGAAATGTGACAGACTGAGCGAGTGACCAGGAATGGATCGCTGTCTTCTTCAGTCACATTAGCATCTTCTCACAGACTCACGCACATGTCTTCGACTTGCTCATGTCGTAATGTACGTGTCGCCGCTTTCAAGTTTCAACTGCATGTGCCGCTGTCACTGGTGACGTCCGCCCTCCGCAGAGGTAGGGAGTTTGGAGGCCAAAAAAGTCCTCCAAAGGGGCAAGTTGAACGGTAGCATCACGTTTATAGTGCTGAACATTTTTTGTCACGTTGTGCACCCTTTTGACTGAAATGCTAGAAATACGCGAAGATGTAAACGACATTAGATTGTGTTGCGCAACTGTGTGAGAAGTACGTGATATTGTACTTTTATCCTAGAGAACCGAAACAGTGATGTTATAAAATCAGCAATTGGCTGATGAAGACGAATAAACACTGTTGTACACAGCCGTAATATTAACACGTCAAGCTACGGACTGTATTTTATTGGCTATCTACTAAAGCTCTGAACCTCAGGCAGCTTAAACTGCTCTCGCTTGACGTGCCAGCAGCTCAAAATGTGCAGCAACAACGTTCAGCAGTTGAACCGTATAGGCCCAATATATCGTGCGACAGCGCATTAACGAAATCTATCGTTAACGTTAACGAAGCGCCACGGACACCCTGCGGCAGTTCGGATGCGGCCTATGGCGGCTGCTGAAACTGCTATGTATAGGTCTATACGTGATGTCCCGTAGACGGTTCTACTTTCTCCGACAGACAAGGACGTCAATCAAAGTAGCTTTCAGTACTCCAAAACTGATTATGTTTCACTGCGAATTTAATGAGATCTTGGTGTTTTGTACTTTTTAATTACCACTAACGGTTAATATGAGTAAAAGTTGGGTGTTTGCTTTTCAGCCGACCGTACTTACGCACCTATGGTACAGATTGTGTCTGTCTGTTGTCTGTGACGTATGTATTGCGGCTAAACGGTACGTCGTAGAAGGTCAGCGATGGTAGCGTTGGATAAAGCGATGACGAGTTCCTATTGGCTGGCAATAATAACCATGTTTTAGCTGCAGCAGTTTGGCCGCAATTTTTAACGCAAAATTGCTGCCTGCATCTATTATTCATATGTGTCAAATCGTCGTATTAGCGTCGTTGTAGTATTCTAAAGCAGTGTAAGCATAATGTGTAAGACTGGATATGTCGCTATCTCTGACAAGTTTTTTTGGTCTGCGACTTGAAGTCGGACGCTGGCCTTCGGATATAAGCGGTACGGTCGGCTTACACTAGCCGGACGGTATGTTAAATTGTGTGGAATGTGTCTGTCGCAGTGGCGCTGCGGTCGTCCAGTGTTCCCGCTGGTGTTTGCCAGTTTCCAGCCGAGTGGCGTGGAAAATGGTTTGAGAGCGGAGTCGGTGACGTCATCGTGACGTCACACAACATCTCACGCAAGGGTATTTGTCTGGAAAACGTTGGCGACTTCTACCTGCTGGAAAACCGGTGCGTAAGCGAAACTGAAGCTAAATCGAAAATTTTGACATTGTTTTGTGTTTGCAGTCAGAGCTTATTGCGATTAGTTTGTACATTAAATGTGATTTTTATACCGTACGTTTATCGCGGCATCGATGAATTGGTAGGCTATACGAGATATTCGGTGTGTCAAAACCCAAATTCTTTTGAAAATTTTTATCGTGGTTGTTGTCACAGTGTTGTGATAGTTCTGTAACAGGCTAAAAGGAGATCAAATTATGTGAAAAAATTAGGTGAGTTAGAAACTGATGCGTAACTAACAGCTGCTGTCTATTTTGATTCAGAGAGATCGGTTGCTACACGTGTCTGCTTATCGAGCGACGACACGCCAACGTTCTCCAGTACAAAGAAAGTGAGACATTTCTCTGAGATTTCTGATAGGCAGTGTTGTCTTGATTAGCCAATATCTACGATAAATACAGGATTTTTACAGTGACGCAGAGCACAAGGCACTAATTTCAGAACATACGAAGCAAGAATTGAAGTATTTTTTGCAGTTGTTTTTCTATGTTGTAAGAAAAACATTTTACACTTTATTTTTAACTGTTTTTTACTGTACAAATTAGCATAACTTGAACTCGACAGGGAAAATAATAATTAGTCTATTATTACGTTTGTACATTCGCATGTAGTTAACTCAAACTGTCCCCACCGTGGTCAGCCATCTTGTCGTGGTGGTGGGGCTTTGCACCGATAACCCGAAAGATTTCTAAAATCTGGAGGCGAGGAGCTGACTAAGCGCTGACCGAAACGTGAGAGCAGATTGCTGCACGTTACCAGTGCTTTTGTGCTGGTTTCGGCTCCACATCCGACTACGGCTTCACAGCCGTCTATTTACGGTTTTACAGCCGTCTGTTTACGGCTTCATAGCCGTCTACGGCTTTATAGCCGTTACCTGTAACCTTGTGTTTACATTCGGGGATGCGCATTGGGCCGAGCTGATACGGCCTCAGCGCTGGGCAGGTGTAAGAGCCTGTCCACCCCGGAGGTAAGGTAAGGTAAGGTAAGGACTCAAACTGTATTCTTGTGTGTTTCTACAGTGTATATTATTTACAATTGCAATCTGATCGACAGTATAGCATGCAAGCATTTTGATGATTATTTTGTGTAAGGTTTCTGCATTGGCAAAGAGTCTTTTCAAACTGTCTGCTCAACCATTCACTTAGAAACCGTGCAGCGAACACTCATTCGAGGTATCGAGTACTGGAATTAACTAAAAAAACAGTAACATAATTTTAATTGCACGTCACACATCGTCTAACTTATACCCGGTTTACACGAACGTGCGCTCGTCGTGCGCTCGTCGTGCCAGCTTCGTCTTGTAAACGGGTATTTTTTGCCATTTTGCTTGTTACATTTGAGGACAAGTCAATTTATGTTGCGTCAATTCGCGGACTAATAGGTCTTCTCGTCGAAAAAAATCAATAAGACATTGCTGTTCTTCGCGATATTAAAGAAACATTGTACATACTGCCATGCATTGCTTACGCTTATGTTTCTCGGATGACGCATTTGTCGGACTCTTTTACCCTCATTATATAATTCTGTTGAACGACTTTATGATTTTGGTTCTTTCGGCGTGAAAGTTGCAAATACATTTTGACGAAATTTTTGGAAAGTTGGGCTTGAAGGTTAGGTTCAGCATGGTCCAAAAAACGATTACATTTTGGTGGCTATCATGATTCTTTTAGTTTTGTTAGCTGTGCATCGTCCAGGATTTTAGAAATATATCATCTGATAAAGTTTAGCCGCAGTATCTCAGCAACTATATAAAACAATTGGCATGGACGTGTTTTTTCTGAGTTTTTGGAGCACTTCTCTCCTTCACTTATTCTTTTTTGCCCATTTTTGGGGCATTGTCCACCTTTTCCTTTACCACGGCGCCGCTGCTCAGCCTGTTTTATTGTACAGTTGTGGTCTAGCAATAATGTTTCATTTAAAAAAACATTTGATTTTATTTTATTTTATTTCGTCTGGTATGTTGCAGTGCCTAGCCACTCAGTGCGCTGTCCGTTCAATGATGCCTATTGGTTGGGCTACAACAACAACAGCGGAGGTTTCTGCGCTCACCCTGCATCGTACGTCAGCCCTTGCGCCAGCGATACACATCTGCACTTCCGACTGCGGAAATGCGCGCACGCCGCTTACACATATCAACGAGGTACAGACCGTCTCAAACTTATTTCTGCCGCAGTCATTTTTTGCCTATTTTAAGCGTCATAGACCTAGACCTAATAGCGATGTTCTTGCATCTCTCAGATAGCTAAAAATTTTGAAAATCGATCAAAATGTGGCGAGAAAAAAATACAAAAACTTGATGTCATGTTTTTTTTATTTATCTATAGCACAAAGCTGTTTATTTCCGCTTTAAGCAAATTTTCATAGACTTTTTCTGGTAGCCAGAATTGCTTGTACTGAATTTTAATACTGTTCTGCAGCTTTCTCACACGCATGTTACTTTTTTCGTTGTTATGTGGCCGTCCTAATTGGCCGCATTACTGGTCTTATCAGTCTGTCTCTTTATCCTCTACGGGCTCCCAAATCCCAGCTCAAAAACAGAAGAACGCAAAAACAAAGTGAGGGTAGAATGGCAAAACACCCTATCTGTTGTTGATAACATTAAAAAACTGAACTGAACACAACTTTCTACGTGATGCATTTTTGGACTTTTCTCAGTGTTTTTAATGTTCTCGTGAAGTTTGCTAATAAATAATATACAGATTTGCTTGTTCTGTTACATTTTGTAATAAAACACATATGCAGTGACATATTCAAGTAGCATTTCGAAAACAATTCGTAGTTTTCAGTTAAGATGTTTTGCCATTCTGCCCTCGAAAATTGGTGCTAAAAGAGAAGTTACTTAGGACAGGTGTAACAGGTGTGCCAATGTTTATTTTAAAGGTCAAAGGTCAAGGTTAAGTTTAAGATTAACAGGGCATTGGGCAAGTACATACAATTGGGCAGACAGCCGCACATTATGTCGGCACTTGGCCTACATCTTGGCTGGTTCGCGGGCGCGGTTTTCAGCTGAGACAGGCAGAGACATTGGCTGAATTAGCAGAGACAGAGAGTGAACGCTTGACATAGCATTGACGACATGAACGCAAGTGACAGCCGAGGTTATTATACACCATGATAGCATCGCAGCAAATTCGTTGTCTTTCTCCTGGAAATAGGTAATTATTATTCCGGCCACGTTAAACCCTTTTATGATGGCGGCACCGAATCCCACTGATGACGAAGAAGCGCGGATCGAGATAATAACAAGCAAGAAGCTTGCATGGATGCATTGCATCATCCTATAGCCATACTCTCTCGCCGTAAATCGGCCGCTGACCCGTGCCGACCTATAGCTGCTCGGGCCGTGTATATATGGAAGCCTGTGTGGCCGGGTGGTCATTGTGGTCAGTTACGGTCAATGGCTGGCTGCCGATCAGTGAACCTGCAAGATGATGTGATGACCACTACTGCTACCGGCGAACTGTGGCGTTGTGGCTGTGGAGACAGGAGAGGGGTCCCCTGCCTCCCCCTAATTTTTATGCTGTCGGAAAATTCTCCGAAGGTCTTTCTGTGGGAAAATTCTCGTCCAGAAATGCAAAATTTGAAGCTGAAACTCCCCCATTTTGCGGAATTTAAGGAGAAAATTCAAACTTTGAGCACGCATAACATTCTCCGTCGGAAATTTGCAGCTGTCTGTCGGAATTCTGTCGGAAAGTTTCGGTGTCTGTTGGGAAAATAACTTTTTGTCCCGTACGCCGCTGCTTGCAGACGCGCCAGAAGCGAAACTGGGGTTTACGTTGTATATTAATTTCTTGACATCGTGACTGCAATTGAGTAAGTGGTGGGAAGAATAGAAGGGCGGGGAATAAAAAGAGAAAAGCGCTATGTTCTGAGTTCATTGTGAGGTCAGAAGTTTATTTTCTGTCACTTGCGCAATTGTAATCTAATATTCGTGGCATTGTAGTGCAATAGCCTAGTAGGACGTCCATGATTGAACTTGGTTCGACTGCTGGTCGGGACGCTATCAAATGGTAACTACTAACTACTTGGATGGGTGACTCTCTGCGGACAGGCAAACCATTTTGGTATACAATCATAACCAATGTCATCTCAGCTTTCCATCGATCCGGGTTGGAGTGGGACGCGTTTACCTGTGTCGGGCGGCAGGTAACACTGAGAGATCCCATATGGCAGGCGACGCTCGGCAAGTCCGGTTTTCCATGAAAAGCTGTAACCTTTGAATCTTTTTTAAGATTGTCAGACATGATGTAACTGTGTGAGTGTAGATGTGGAGCTGGAGTGTCTGGCGACGTGGAGCGTGAACTCAGAACAGTTTGCCGTCGGACGTCTCCATGGCCCTGGCTTCACACGACCTGACCAACGATATCGATGTCTGGTTAGTGGCCATGTACAATAAGTACCGGTAGCAAAAAAATCGCGCAAGAGTCTTGTGTTGCGTTGGATGCATTTCCTTGGATGGAAACTACGCTAAACTATAGTCAGTACATGTTGGATATTATCTTGGTATTTTTCTAAGACAAAGTGTTTAACTATGGTGTTAATCCTCGTACTCCTCGATGCAACATGAACAGTTATGTATTGTGCCGTAGATGTATCGTCAGCTGGGTACGGTCGTTCACGCTGCTATGTCTGCCGACTCGTCTTGTCGAGGACTCAGGTCTCCCAGGGACGGACCAATCGTGCTCGAGCTTACCAGAGGTAGCCTATACTATCAGTTTTCTCGGCTGTTTTGATATATTAATATCTTTCACTATACCGATGTCATGTAGTGTCTGGTGTACAGTGTCTGCGAACATTTAAGATTTAACTCAGGACTCATCTGTTGTTCGCCCCTTTGCCGTAGTTGACTGTAAAGTGACTGTGGTGCCATGCCTAGGCATTTTTCGAGAAAAAAATTAAAAAGTGCTTAGATTTCCTCTGGGTTTCCGTACTTCTGTACTAGTAGAATAAGCAGTAAAAATGTTGTATATGACGTCTAGGAGTGTGTGCTTCTTTTAAGAATGTTCGGAAGAGCGTTCCAAGTAACAGATCCCTGTTCCCATAAAAAGCTATACACGCCCCTTTAATTGTTTAAAACAAATCACCGACAGATCGAATCAGTTGGAGCTTGGGCACGTGTATATACCTAGCTGAGTAGTAAATGAGTAGTAGCTTACCGGCTACGGTGTGAAGACCTAGTGGGGCTGATTGCGGATTTGGTGCTATGCCTGCTAGCTACAAACCTCGGGTCCGCTTCAATTGTTCCGGGCAACAGATGGCCGCATAGTGCACCGCGATATCATTAATAGCTCATGCCAATCAGCTGGCACTTCCGCGATTGTAAAAGCGCTTTGGTGGCGAGTCTGATTTATGTAAGAAGCGCTATAAAGCAAATTACCCCATATTACCTGTTTACCTGTACAGACGTGATCGGCTGGCCGCAGACCTACTGCCGGTACCCGGGCTGGCTGGCACGTACTATATGGCGGGAACTCGACGCTCAGAACATCTTCACCGTAGACAACTCCAGTCACGTGATGCGAGTCGCGGTTCGCGGATCGGATATGACGTCAGAGCGCGATGACGTCACGGTCGTCAAGTCGCTGCGCTGTTTGCGGGTCGTCGTCGATCGCAAGTCGAGAAAAACCGCTTCCGTCTTCATCGCTCTGGCTTTTGTATCCAACGTCTGGTGAGTACACGTTTATTGTGCGAGGCCGCATTACGTACGCGTCTTGCCCGCCCGTTCGTCCGTTCGTCCGTCGGTCCCTCTCTCTCTGACCCGTACAGGCTTCTGATTCGAAAACAAAAGGGCGAAGCAAATCAAAAATTGGCGCGAACGTTCGCAGGGCAGAAAGACCAATATGCTATAGTTTTCTGCTCAAAAGTCAAAGTTCAAGGCCATTTTAAGCTGCAGTCCTTAGATTAAAGTCTTTAAAAAGTGAGCGGCTGATTGATAGATTAAGGTCAGCGTTTTTCGAGGTGTCGACTACAACACGTTTTGCTGTTTTCCTTGCTGCTGCTAATTTGTTGTTATTAATCCCTAGGGCCTATATTAGAACAAACTACGATGTAGCATGATAGCCTATTAGTCGTCTTGTATGCCTAAACTCTGCTAGCTATACTGTTAAATTGATTGAGTAGGCCTACATCTTTCTAATTGTTAATGTTGCTGATTGCAGTCTGCCAATGTACTGCTGATTCATTGATCTGTTACTGGTGCGTGGTTTTGTGATGTCAGCTCGACGAATTATCAGTGCGTCAAGTTTGCTCAGACCACCGACGATGTCGTCGAAATGTTCACAGGTAGGCTGATTTCTTTAACTTATTGTGCGTCTTTCCCTTCCGTCCACTTTCCCGTTTCAGTCCGGTCTTTTTAATTAAAAAACGAAAAAGCGTACAAAAACCGAAATTGGTGCGAACGTTCCTAAGGGCAAGAGTAAACTTTGTGTAAATTTTCAGCTGAAACGGTTTTAAGTCAAAGACGGCCTCACAATGTAGGCCTATGTCGGCACTGGGCCGGCATAGTTTTCTAGTTTTTAATCTCGTTATTCGGCTAGGCTACATCTAGTCGCTTGATATGACAAGTAAAAATGGCCACTTTTTCATTTAGCGTTTACGCTTTTCTATGTTTCCCAACAAAACGCGTTCCTGGCGTTTGAACAAAAAATTTTTCCTAACGTTCTTTGTCGTTGTCTTTATTATAAAAACGTTTATCTGCATGTTTCTATCGATTTGTAGAATAAATTTTATTTCACGCTGTGTTGGATGCAGGGCCGCTGATGGACCACAGTCGGGGCTCGTGCATTGAAGACCAGTTGACTGCAATTCCTAATAGAAAGCTTCTCATGTGTACGTCATTACTACAACCATTATTCTGAGAGCAAACAGTAGCTTATGTACTCAGGACAAATTTATGGGCAATCACTGTGATGATTGCTCTCCGTAAGCGTCCGCATATCTGTCTGTTTGTCTGTGTCTATCGTGTACATATGGTTGCCATTATTAAACTTGTTTCACGCATGGGAAATAGGCCAACAATTGCCGATTGGCAGAGAAAATGCAAAACATTTCTGAAATGAAAAAATCTTTAAACTGTCAAATGAAGCACACCCTTAAAGTTGTATTTTTAAACAATCCGTAATAATGACGCCATGTCTATTTGGAAATACTGATGAAACATTGCAGGAAATTTTTGTGTCATCCTGTGTTCTCATAGTCCGGTTGTCTCATTATTTCTATACCGATGATTATGAAGTTGATGCTGAAACGCTGTTTTGTCCATGTTTTGGACTGTCGGAAAATTGTCCGAAGATTTAGTCAGCAAAAAAAATTCGTCCACAAATGCAAAAATTTGGGAAAATTTAGGGGCAAAATTAAAACTTTCAGCATTCGTTATTTTCTCTGTCAGAAAATTGCAACATTCTTCCCCGCCTACTCTTTTATCCCACGACGCTGCAAATGTACGACTTGTTGTCGTTTAACAAGTTTACAAGAAATCGAAGTAGTGGAGTTTAGACAATAAGACAGTTGATGCTTTCACAGCTTTTCTTATCGCTTATTACGTCTATGTGTGCAGCACTGTCGCTACAGTCAACGCGCTGTCCGTTGCCGGGTCGCTACAGCATACTCACAGGGTCGGCAAACTGCGACAGCTACTTCCGGTCTGGCTGTAACGGAAGTGACGTCATCGACATTATCAGCACGTGCTCGTCGCGGCCCGGTGAGCCAGCTAATCTCTGCCACTGACGATCTCTTTATAAATGCTTACCAACAATATGTAGGCGGTATTTGTAGTTATTTAAACTACACGTCAGCCACCGGCTGACATTGTGCACTTTAAATATACACCTACTTACTTACTTACTTATTCGACATTTCTGTTGACACATAACGCTTCTTACATGAGACCAACTCAAGACCAGAAGCGCTTTGACAATCTCGGAAGTGGCAGCTGATTGGCATGAGCTAACGATACCGCAGCGCACTATGCGGCCATCCATTGCCCGCGTTAACGAACATTTGGACCCACGGTTTGCAGTTAGCAGACATACGTCACATATCACCTCAATCAGCCACATTAGGTTTTCATCCCGTAACCCGTAAGCTACTACTTATTTCTCGTCCTACGAAAGGTAGGAGGCTGAGTTAGAGCTGAGAAAAGTGACGATTAATGTGTAGATTAATCGTTACCATTGTCATTGCCTGACTTTGAAATGTCGTTCTAAGCTAAAGTGATTTATTTTACTGTATATAGGTTTACAGATGCAGTGTCTGAAGACGTGGCGCCAAGGTCACAAGATATTTCTCATCACTCGTCTGCTTGGTCGCAACACCGACAACGCCGCCAACTGCTTCGTAAGCATACATTACGTTACGTTTTTTTATACCTCAGTGTCTAAAATCTTAGTTCTAACTCTTTATTTGCATTTTATACTTATTTCCCCAAGGAGGTCTGACCCCGTGCAAAATTTTCTGCATTTGCATTTTCTTACTTTACTGCAAACTTGTGCATTTATTGCAGTAGGTAGGCCCCTATGTGTTCGTGTCGCTTTGTCTTCTAACTTTTCGTGGCTTCAGTGGCATAGCCAAAATCTAGTTGTAGTGGGAGTACTTGATGGGTGGGGCATGGGGAGGGGGTCTCCTTCCCAC
>Ga0209367_1010768_pt1 | contig 12207 bp, 3 predicted proteins | sample WorMetLIZISLAND2_FD_187412 | JGI IMG/M metagenome (GOLD analysis project Ga0209367, IMG submission 187412) | Marine gutless worms symbiont microbial communities from Max Planck institute for Marine Microbiology, Germany - Olavius geniculatus... ... | reverse complement strand
GCATGCTGATGGCTAAGACGACGAAATTATGTAAGGTGCACCTCACTTAATTTATGTCAGTACACTACCATGTGAAACATAGATGCTGCAAATTGTTGCATAATGCTGAGTTGTTGTCTCAAGTAAACGCTGTAATGACTCAATTCAGCACAAAAACACTTAAATGTGAATTATTTAACAGAATTATAAGTTTGTATAACAACTTGCTTGCAAATTAGAATTTGTGCCAAAGTGTGCTCCACATACAAAGACACAATGGCTTAGATTCAACGCCAATGGCTGATAGCAGAATCATCGATCGACAGATCAAATGCACTGACTCATCGATTAGACATGTTTTAAGCTCATCAGCCAGATATTTTGTTGTGTGCTGTTTTCAGCATAAAATATTTAATACCTCAAAATTATTAAACCACATTGCACCCTCTGTCGAATTCATGATGCGAAGGTGAGCCATCTGATACAAATAATCGCAGCATAATGTAACAATTTGGAGCAACTGTGTTTCACATGGTAGTGCGTTGACATAAATTAGGTGAGGTGGTAAATGAGTGCACCATACGCAATAATATCATCTTGGCCCTTTTTTGCCAAAAATTATCAAAGTCGATGGAAATTTGACAAAGTTATGCCAAAAAAAAATTGACTGGTTTTTTGAGACACGGTGTAGAGATGTTATTAGTTAGTTTTGGATCTATCTGCGATGTGTTAACAGTCATGTCACTGACTGACTCAATGACTTGATTGACTGATGATGGACTAATTACATATTGAATTAATTAATTAAGTACTGCTAAATCTACTGTTGTTACGCACGAAAGCAGCCATCGCAATTCTGTCTGTCCATCACACGGGTGGATCAGTCAAAAACGGTGCAAGCTAGGATCACCAAATCTTCACCATCGGCAGCCTGGAAGCCTCTAGTTTCAGGAACCATGAAACATATCAAGGGGGTCGCCCTGAACGAGGGCGCTAAATGAGGGGGTAGGAAAAATTTGCGATTTTCGGCCAATAAGTCGCTGTATCTCAGTAACAATGTGAGATAGGGCCTAGGTTACTATTAATCACTAATAGGAAGTCGTATACTGGCTCTCGATTGGCGCCGAATTCAATGACCTTGAAGGACCCTGAACGCCAAAATAGGGTGTTTTATGGATTTTTTGGGCGATTTCGGGCTGTGACACAAGTCTATATCATTCACAAGGTGGCGCCACGCTACTATCGTTATGCGATCCAGAATTTGGTATTTGTATATTAACTTAGCGTGAACATTCCAATTTTCAGCTAAACTACTGAACCGGAACTGCTATAGGCTTTCACGCGTCTCGTGAGCATTAGTTCAAATTTCTTGTTACTTGTCAGCTCAGCTGTGGATGTATCTATTCAGACATTGAATTATTGCATGTCGTGGTGGATAATTAATAAATCATTTGATTCGTCTGTGTGTTTCTGCAGTGGAGTTCAGTTGACAAACCCGTTCTTCAGTATCTGGGCCACGAAGTCGGGAAGAAATCTCGGTGTATCCTCTGACTACGTTATGATAGTAGAGCTGTCAAGGTGTTAATTTTTTTAATGCATTAATTAACACATAAATTAACGCACCCAGTCCCGTCGATGGAGAGCAGGAGGTAAATTACCCCGGGCCAAGATGTTTATGGGACCTGCCTGTAGAATATAGAAAGTTAGAAAAATGAAAAAAAAGTTTCAAAAACACATATAATTTTTATTTTTTAAAAGTATTTACTATTTAGACTATTTACTATTCAACTATTACAGTATTTTTATTTTGTATATCATCTCTTGTCATCTGTAGGCAGTAGTGATGAAACGAAAACTAGTTTAGTTACTTGATTTCATTCGATTGTCATATAATTGCAGTTTAATGGAATATCCGACCTTTTGCTGCACAGAATTTAGTAACTGAATGAAATAAATGCGCTGACGTAGTCGAAGAGCGCAGTCGTCGACGTGCGTTGAGGTGTGACACGCGCTGAAGATCTGAGGCCAGGTGCAGAGCCGTGAGTGTTGAGTGAATGTGAGTGTTGAGCAATGAGCAGATATATTATTTGTGTTGTTCTGAAGGACCTTAACCGCCTGTCTACATAGCTGGCATTCATAATCCTGGCCGGCATCGCAGCTAGTTGTTACTTTGTGTTCCTGCTGTCAATGGTTGTACGAGTGTTTCGCAACATCCTTGCCAAGAAGTCGGCTTTACCGAGCATGAGCAAACCTCGACGCAACTTCTACATGGTCCGTTGTTTAGCACTTCTTTTATGTTGATGATGATGATGATGATGATGAAGGACAAATTAACTTTAGCGTGGCGTTAAGTCCTAAGACTACAAGGACACGTAACAATAAGCCTAAACAGTGAAGTCACGTAAAAGTAGTCAGTGGATGTCTCATTTTTGTCACGTTTAGCATTGCCTTAATTTTGTCTCATTTGCATCGGCAAACCACGACGTAACTTGTCACATGGTCTGCCTTTTAGTGCTTTTATGTCGCAAGCGCCTCTCATGTTGAGGTGTTTCCTTATATTATTGCATGACATATTATGTCTTGATATAAGTAGGTATGTACTGAACAACGAACGTCCTGAAAATTGTGCTGAATTTAAATTTCAAAAATAACTGGGTGAAAAGCAAAAAAATAACAATGAGTAAAGGTAAAGGTAAAGGTAATGGTCATCAATTTGTATAGCGCATCGTCGCGAGCATGCGCACACCTCTAATGCGCTTTTGTCACTAACCAGAGCCACCTGCCGCACGGCCACCGTGTGCAGCCTGCAGACACAGGCTGGCACAGCGGCTGGCTAGGCAACCCCAGTCAGCTGTACCAAGGTCCCCACCTTTCGCAACTCATGTAAATGAGTTACTACTCATTTTACTGTCCCACGGAGGGTAGAAGGCTGAGTCGACCTAGCTGTCAGGCTTTGCACCGAGATGGTTTACCTGCCTGCAGGCAGTCACCCATCGCAGTACTAACCAGGCCTGGCATAGAGTAACTTCGTTTCAGCCAAAACTACGCCATGCCACCAGATGCATTGAAGGCTGTTCCTGAGACAAAGCAAAGGAGGGGGGGCAAATTTAGTTGTCATTTAGAGCATGTTGGAACAACACCAAGTTTTGTTTATCTACATTGGTATTGCGATGAGGGTGTTCAGTTTTTTGGGATGAAATTTTTGAAAGTGGCGAGTCAAAGGTGTGACGTCATGTGACAGAGGGTTAGCATGGTTGCAAGTACAGAAAAACTTGTGTTACATAATTTTGGAATGGGTCCCTTTGATCATTGTCTTTTTGACATTTGACTGCGTCCACTGCTGTGGTGTCTGAGAATGCTGCTAGGAATCAATTGGCACCAGCATGTGCGCAACGACGAAGTCAGAAGGTTAACCAAGCAACCCCATCTCTCAGCCATAGTCCAGTCAAGGCGCCTGTCCCTGTTTGGACACATTGCACGAATGCCTGATGAAACAGATGCAAAACAGATCTTAACAGCTTCCCCGCAGGAAACTGGACGAGACCACTAGGACGTATTCGTATTACATGGATGAAAACCATTCAGCAGGATCCGAAATCCAGCGACCTTAATATGTACGACGCAGTTGACCTGGCTTAGAACCATCCACTCTGGAGATTGATGTCTATGTTCGGCGCAATGCACTCTTAGTGGTGCTTGCCAGAAATGATGATGATGATGATGATGACTGCTGTGTAGGGACTGATCTATCGTTTCTCATTCCTGATGGTATTCACTTTGCTGTGCGCTGCACTGACTGTCATTCTGTTTATCATTGGCAACATCAGTGAGGGGCATTGGAAATGGGAAGAATCGACCTACCTCGAGCATACCAGTGCCATTCAGACAGGTCGCTGATCTAAGCTACTTCCTTGCTTACTTTTAGGTCACAATTACACTTACTTACTTAATTTTCAGTCACAATGTGCCACAGTCTCAGCTGAGCAAAAAGGCTCTTTTTAGTAGTCAGTTGAACTATTTAAAACTCGGTTTTTGCTGTCAAAATTACTTATTATTTGCCGTACTTACTGTAAGTGTAAATCGGTATTGCCATACAAATAGGCTTTACACCAGCCACTGTTTTAGTCACTCACTCACTTAGTTGCTGTTGGCGCTGGCTGTCGGCCATTTTTGAGCACGTTAACATTATGCAGCATTTTTGTTCACATTGGGCAACTTCACTTTTTGACTTAGAATTTCGCTGAGACTTTTGCTAAGCCTAAATTTCGGTCTAAGTACCTACTTAAGTCAAAAAGTGAAGTGATTTTGCTGAGCGAAAAAATAGCGACTAACACGGATAGTTTAGTAAATTAAAACAGTCTGGTACCAAAAATAAACGCCGTAATGGCTACACAATGACGTAAGACGTTACGTAATTACGTCATTTGCGTGTGCGGCGCAATTAAATAAGCAAGTCCAAGCGTAACTGGTTGATTTATTTCCTGTTAGGTTTACCGGTTTTCCGCCATTTTTTATCGTTTAGTTGAACTTTGGTCTAAGTACAGACTTTAGCATTCACCTTTAGCTTTGGCTCAGCGAAAAGGCTCAGCAAAAGTCCAAAAGTGAAGTCGCCCATTGTCCTTGGCAGCAGTTGATAAAATGTCACCATCTACACTGTGAGGCATAAAAAACACACACAATTTTTTTACCATAACTTGAAGAAGGGTTATCCAATTTTAATAATTTTTGCTACACATATTCATGACACAACTGGCCATCAGATGGCCGTTCAGTTATCCACCTCACCCAATATCTGCTTATGCACTACCTGGGGAAAACAAAACAAGCAAAATATTGCATTTTTATTCAATGCAATAAAGGTTAAAAGGTTAAAGGTGCATATAGCTCTTAATGATCCCATCTCAGAGCTATGGAGTGTCACTTGTCATATGGGATCACACAGTGTTACCTGCCACCCGACAGAGGTGAACGCGCCCCACCTTAACCCAAGCCAGATAGGCCGGTACTCGATTTACCTACCCCGGAGGGATGGAAGGCTGAGTTGACCTAGGCGGTTGGTTACATCCCGAGATGGTTTACCTGCCCACAGGCAGTCACCCATCGCAGTATTAACCATGCCCGGCGTACAGTAACTTCGCTGATTGGATCAGACGTGTTACCACTACACCACGCCGACTGCCAATATCATTATTTGATTAAAATAATGCACATTTGGCATATTTTGTCCAAATTTCTAGCACTTTGGTTGAGAGTTTATCGAATTGTTTAGTTGTGCAACTGCTGACAGTAAATATTCAAATTATCGGCCACTTGTGTAAACACAGGCAGGGAGATGCATTCTCCATTCGTTGATAGGAGTGTTGATAATGTTCCGCTTCAGACTTCAACCAGTCGCTTCTTGAGTTCATTGATATTCCTAAACAGAGTCACATAAACTTGCTGCTGCATAACACTGCAAATACTGTTATGTATCTGTAATGATTAAATTTACTGATGTTTTCTTTCTTTTTTATCTCGCGTTGCACTTGTTCTGTTTTCCCAGGTAATGCAGCAACAGATGTTAGGTGAGCTGGGAATTTGAACGGCCATTTAATGGCCAGTTATGTCAGAAATGTTTATACCAAAAACTATTTTAAAAATCTCGTTATCCTTCTTTAAGTTTCTATCAGTAATGTCACAGATGGATTTTGGCATTTTTTGTTCATTTTAATGCTGATTTCATGGGTTTTAATTTCCCCAGGTAGTGCAGAAGCATATGTTGGGTGAGGTAGAAACTTGAACAACCGTTTGATGGCAAGTTGTGTCTAGAATAGTTGTACCAAAAATTAATTAAATCTGATGATCGATAAATTTTTTTGCATTTTTTATGTCTGACAGTGTATAATGTATGTGGTTTAGAATGCATTGGCTGCCAGTATGTTGCAGCACTTGATGCAATGGTGTATACATGGTGCTTTATAAAAGGGCACCCTTTTTCTTTTGAGATATGGCAACTTATTGGCTGAAAATTGCAAATTTTTCTTACTCTTCTCTTATTTAGCACCCCCATTCAGAGTGATCATTTTCAAATTTATTAAAAAGCTGCACGGATTCTGAAACTAGTCTTCCAGGCAGCCGAAGGTAAAGATTTGATGATTCTAGCTTGCACCATTTTTGACCGATCCACCCATGTGATGGACAGACAGATGGACGGACAGACAGAATTGCGGTGGCTAAGATGCGCTGAAGCAGTAGCTGCCTTCGTGCATAAAAAGTTTGTCATCAATGAACCAGATGAAGTTCACCGTCGAAGCAAGGCAGCTATTCAGCAACTGGCAGCACCGGTTGCGACAAGCACTCCTAGCACATTATGACGTCATCATTATGTTATGACTAGCAAAGAATATTTAATTAATAGCCACATTTAAAAAAATATTTTGAATTATTATTTCTTTAGTTATGTCTGCTAAAAACTTTGTGTAAATTGATCGTTAATTGAGTGAATTATGAAAAAAAGAAAAAGGGTGCCTTTTTATGAAACACCGTGTACATATTTCTTGCTGTTTTGGACACAAGGTCAGTTTAACATCTTACGACATTCTCTACTGCTGTGTGTATGAAATATATTTTCACTGCTGTGTAAATGTGTTTTATTTACGAGCTGTACCAAACATTTACGTGTTTTGTCTGCTAAAATATTAATATGTTTGATATGTTTGATGCAGGGGTTTATGGGATGTGGAATATCTACGTGTTCTGTCTGCTAATCTTCTATGCTCCTTCGACGAAGTACATGGCGGTTGCTGACACTGGTATGTGCAAGTCTGGCTGTGTTGAAATGTGCTAGCACCGGCTAACAATTTGTTACACAGTCTGTTACTTTAATCACACGTTGAATGCAGTTTGTGCGCAGGCCATAATATTTGCGTGTATGGTTAGCGTGCTTTTCTAGATCCCCTTGCTGCATTTAGGGAGAGAAACCTGCAAAAAGTGAGGAAAGAAAAATCGAAGAGGATTGGGTGGGGAAACGTGACTCGACGGGTAGGTACCTCGGCGTGTACAGGGTGCGGCAAAAAAAGTGGACCCCTAAAGTTTTTTGCCGTTTTCTCAGCAACCATTCGGAATTTTAATATCAAATTCTACAACTTTGTTCACAGAAACGTTCTACATTTAATTGCCAAGTGATTCTGTTCCAAAGAAACAGCAAAAATTGAGGAAAGAAGGAGAAAGTGAGGATTTGGTGGGGAAGCGTGACTCAACAGGTAGATGCCTCGACATGTAGAGCAACTGCTACTTCGGTACAATTTTGTCAGATGTTTCACTTTAGGTAGCGATAAATATGTGCGTGTAGATTCTCTGTTCCTAATATGCCTATCTGTATTTGTATATTGTTTTTTATTTTTGTCTGTCCAATGCAATGCATAGCACTGGACAGAGTATAAAATCACCTGAGTGTCCATGCGTCCCTACGTGCGTCCGGGCGTCCAACTTTTCTTAAGCTATCTTCCTTTCCACCTTCCCTTTTTCCTTTCCCTTCCCTTTTCCCTTACCCTTACTCTTTCCCCTTTTTCCCTTCCCCTTTCCATTTCCCTTCCCCTTCTCTTTACCTTCCATTCCTTTTTTCCTTCCCCTTTCCTTTTCTTTCCTCTTTCCATTTTTTCCCTTCCCTTCCCCTCCTCCTTTCTCTTTCTTTTTTCCCTTCTTCCATCTTTCTTTCTGTGTCCACGTCTGTGCATCCAATATTTGAGACACCATATCTCCATAACGGTACAAGATAGACGCATGGTCACTATGGACCACCCATAAGAAGTTGACCTCCGGCAGTCGAATGGTCACGTGACCGATGACGTCACGTGACCCCAAAAGGTCAAGGTCGTGACCGCATTATCTTTTAGGTGCCGTATCTCCATAACGGTGCAAGATAGATGAATGGTGACGATGGATCTTTTATAGTAAAGCACTGGTGATGAATCGAATGGTCTCGTGACTGACAATGTTTATTGTTTAGTTAAAATAGTACAGAAGGATGAACGGATCATTGCTGCTGTACAACTTGAAATTATACTGTTTTATTTTTTGTACCAGTCTAAACAGCTCAATGATCGTATTTGTACAGACATATACTGTAAACTGTCGAAAAGCATTGGACAGACTCCGTGTTTGTATGAACATTATCTTGTTATTCTTATGATTGGCCATGGCTATTTTTAACCTGATGTTACAGTGTACAAACTACGAACTCTGAAATGCACCCATGGTCTTGCATTTTGTAATAAGTTTCAGATATGATATTCTCCGTATGTGGTGTGCATGTGTATGTATGTCTGTATCAGATGACGCTGGTGCCGAAGAAACAGTGGAGTTTAGTACAATTCCATCCGAGGCGTCTGTGCTGGCATCGTTCGTTCAGAAGTCAACTGTTGACTAACAGCTTCTCGCAAACAAACAGACAGACAGACAGACAGACACTGTGACATCAACGTCATCATCATCAGCAGCAGCAGAAGCAGCAGTTGATGAAATGCTGTTAAACTTATCAGTAGTTTCGTCCCGCTGGAACTAGTAGTTAGCTGTTGTTTATTTATAGTCTGTGTGCGGATGGCAACAGTTATGATAGCAGTATGCGATGGTGTAAGATTGTTACGATTGTCGAATCTCAATGCAGCATGACTTTCTTCAAATTTCTGTACAAATTTTATTAAATTATGCACATTTTTTAACACTTATTTCTATACTGCGTCTTTGTTTTGCAGATGCTGTTGTTATTACTCTTTGTGTTATTAGTAATTGTCGCACAGTATTTATATAGATTTAGCAATCTGAGAGAAAATTTTTTAGCGATAGTGCATTTTATAATGTTTATTTTACGATGGCTTAAGAAAAATCACTTATTTCAAACACATTAAGCTTATTTAGCATATCTGCTGTATTTGAATAAAATAGCTATTTTGACCGTATTAACTGTATTGTATTGACTGTATTGATTATCAGCGTCTGTACAGCTGATAAGGGCGTTCATTGTTTGCCATCTCATTGCTGCATTTAACTACATTTTACTATCTGACAGAGTCAAAAGTTTATGTTGTGTAGTTTGTGTAAAGTTTATTGACTTTAATGCATGTGTTGTTATTGTATGTAGCATATGTATCTATCTGCCCATTAGTCATTTTACAAAATTGTTTAGTTGGCCATTGATATTTATTAGAATGCTGTTATTGTTTAGCATAGAACAGCTAATATACTCGGTGTTTCATAAAAAGGACCCCTTTTTGTTTTTTTTATAATTCACTCAAATGATGATCAGTTTGCATAAGATTTTTACCAATTGTAGCTGAAGAAATACTAATTCAAAATATTTAAACAAAATATGGCAGTTGATTAAATATTCTTTGCTAGTCGTGACGTAATGCTGACGTCATAATGTGTCACAGGTACAAGCTTGATAGTCTCAACTGGTGCTGTCTATCGCTACCCTGCTCCGATGGTGAAAAATCTGGTTTGTTGATGACAAATTTTTGAAGTTTTACAGTTGCAGTTACAAAAAGCATGCAAAGCGATCGCATTTATGTGTCTGTGGGGATAGCTGGACTTTCACATGTTCGAGCAAGACAGTGCACTAGCACACTGAGCTTGCAAAATGGTTGCATTTTTGGATTGCGAGACGCCTGTTTTTATGCTCATGTGTTGCTTAGTGCTCATACGATGAACATTTTTTATCCATGAACCAGATTGAGCTCACCATCGACGCTGGGTAGCAAGTGACAGCACCAGTTAAGACAAGCAAGCTTGTACCCATGACACATTATGATGTCAGCATTATGGCATGACTAGCAAAGAATATTTAATCAACTGCCAAATTTTCTTAAAATATTTTGAATCAGTATTCCTTCAGCCACGACTGCTAAAAATTTTGTTTAAATTGATCGTCATTTGAGTGAATTATGAAAGAAACAAAAAGGGTGCCTTTTTGTGAAACACCATGTATATCTGGCTGCTTCATTCATCTACCTATCCATTTATTATCTTAGTATAGTCACTAGCTGATATTTTACTGAAATAGTTTTTTTTCTGTATCATGGTTTTTCTATATTTTACTGCTGATGTTGTGCTTATAGATAGGTTGTAAAGATGTTTTTATTGTTTGAACATCTTGCTATGTTTGTGTATCATTCACGTTGTTTCTTAATTTGTGTTGTTTGTCTACAGAATTCTGCATCAAATTTCATTTTTGTTCTGCGTTTGTCTCTTACTTATTGTAAGTATTCTGCAGCCACATTATGGATCTTGGATTATACTGGATTTGTCTCTCTGTTGCATCGGGGCTCACAATCCTCAAATTCGTCAATGTCAAACCTTGGCTACCTTCAGACGTCACTTAAAGACCCACTACTTTCAGTCAGCCTTTTCTGCCACCTAGCGTCCATCATCCTATGCACCCTGATTCTTTCTGAGACTTTGGCGCTTTATAAATCATTTACTTACTTACTTATTAATTTGTAAACAAAAAGGTGGAGAGAAACGTGCAATCCCAGAGCAGTAGTAAACAGCGTGCTAATTTTCAGCTCAAAAGATTGTATAAGGTTGTGCAGTGGCTAGCTGGATGGTCTATATTATCTCAGCACTGAGACGATCGATTTCGTTGCTTGTTGTAGTTTACATCAGTACGGGTATGTTTTGTGTATGTGTGATTTGATGAATTTTTGCCAAAAGCAATAATTAAAACTTTTGACTTGTGAATAACGTTCGTTGTTGTATATATGGTGTCCACTTGTCCACTGATAACAGTCTGGTCATTTATAATGCCCTCCATATGTTAGTGTTTCATCTTTTCTTACTTATCTAGATATTTCATGATAATTTGGTTACACTGAAGTAGATTTTTGCTTTTAGTGTTGTTTGTTATAATGGTGAAATATTTATTGACTTTACCCACTGTGTGTTTTATGCATTGCTGATAGAAAAGTTTTACAGTCTGTGTACTGTGCATACCTAGTAATTAAGAAAGTGTATTATCATCATAAGACACCTAGAAAGCATAGTCTGAAGAAGTATTTAACTCTATATAATTAACACAATTAGTCTCTGTTTAAACTGGTTTATATTTGCTGAGTTTGTCATTTCGACAGTTGCATGTTTTCAGGCATGTTGTATAAATTGATGTTTTCTATCGACAACGTCTATATGTAGCAGTTTTATACGAAGTTTCAGCTACGCGTTGAGTTAGTCACATTAATTGTGTGAATTGCCGACAGATAATAATGAAATGTTAATGAGAATTGAACATTGACTATGTGTCAGTCAGTCCATTGCAGCATGTTTTTTTATATGTATAGTTATTGTGTCAGAATAAATTATCATCTGTTCTGTAAGCAGTTATATACTTTAGAGTAGTATCTGCTGTGATTGACGATAGCCAATCTGTCATTCAGTGAGAAGAATTTTTGTTATGGTTGATACCATGTTTGTTTGAATTCAACTTCTTTCATCTTTACTGCATATTTTTGTTATGAAGTTTTTAAGAAAATAATTATGTGTATTTTTGTGCTAAATCAATTTCATATATATTTGCATTCATTGCTGTTGCAAGTGTTTCGGTTTCTGCATCTGTACACTGTTTATGATTTCTCACTTTTAAACAATAAATATTACTATAATGCATGCAGGTTTTTAGTAGATGAACTTGCAACCCTTTGTCAGTATAATTCGGTGGCTTTCTTGCAGCTGCATTCGCTTCTTACAACAAACAAGTTTTAATGTAGCTAGTAGCTGAATTCTGCGAACGTTTCAAATGTGACCGTAAATCATACGGCGTTGTTAAAAGAAAGAGTGGTAACTGTAAACAAAATTAAAAATTAATGAAAAGTTAAATTTTCGTTGTGTAGCTTTTGTTGTTGATAAATGTAATGCAGATAATGGAACATATGAGTAGTTGCAGCTGAAGCAATACATTTATACCTCAGTCGACACCAATATTATTAACATACTGGCTGACTAAAACAAGTTGGTGTTGGTCATGCAAGTTGAATTAAACAAGAAATGTACTAAAAAACTTCTCTTAAGCATAAATGTCATCAAAAAAGATTACAGATTTCTTGGATTTTTCAAATGTAATGTGACTAGAAAATGGACTGTTTTTTTTGCTTTGTATCACCTTGTAGCAAGAAGACTTTGTAATATATTTATTCCATTGTAAACTTGTGGATATGTTGTGCATTATGTTGTAGCATGTGTTATACTGCGTGTGTCTTC